>Ga0157370_10000664_pt1 | contig 42816 bp, 36 predicted proteins | sample C35metaG_FD_113463 | JGI IMG/M metagenome (GOLD analysis project Ga0157370, IMG submission 113463) | Corn rhizosphere microbial communities from Kellogg Biological Station, Michigan, USA - C3-5 metaG | ecosystem: Host-associated > Plants > Roots > Rhizosphere > Soil | place: USA: Michigan...
CGAGCCCGTTGATACGGCCGGGATCTTGGTCAGTCCGGATCGACTTCAGCCTCGAAGCGGAGGTGCTTCACGCTGCGACCGTTGCGACGTACCAGCTTGAGCGCCTCGACGCCGATCCGGATATGCGCCTCCACGTACTGCGCGGTGACGCGCTGGTCGCTGCTCTCGGTTTTCACCCCTTCCGGGATCATTGGCTGATCGGACACCAGCAACAGCGCGCCGCAGGGAATCCGGTTGGCAAACCCGGCAGCAAAGATGGTGGCGGTTTCCATGTCCACGGCCATGCAGCGGGTGCGCCGGAGGTACTCCTTGAAGGTGTCGTCGTGTTCCCACACACGGCGATTGGTGGTGTATACCGTGCCGGTCCAGTAATCATGGCCGAGGTCGCGGATCATGGTGGAAACCGCCCGCTGCAACTGGAATGCCGGCAGCGCCGGCACCTCGGGCGGCAGGTAGTCGTTGCTGGTGCCCTCGCCGCGGATCGCCGCGATCGGCAGCACCAGGTCACCCAACTGGTTCTTCTTCTTGACCCCGCCGCACTTGCCCAGGAACAGCGCCGCCTGCGGTTCGATCGCGCTGAGCAGGTCCATCACGGTGGCGGCGTTGGGGCTGCCCATGCCGAAGTTGATCAGCGTAATGCCGTCGGCGGTGGCGTTCGGCATGGGCCGGTCGCGTCCGTGAACCTCCACCCCGTGCCACTGGGCGAACAGCTCCACGTAGTGGCCGAAGTTGGTCAGCAGAATGTACTGCCCGAAGTCCTCCAACGCGGTGCCGGTATATCTGGGCAGCCAGTTTGAGACGATTTCCTGCTTGTTCTTCATGCGCGCGCCCGACCCGATGGTCGCATCATAGCCGCTGCCTCCCACCCACCGCGACCGAGCGGCGCTGGTCGGCGACAACTTTTTCCCGACACTGCAGTCACTTGCAGCATGCTATGTTTTGCTTGCCATTCATGACGGGGGCTACGTGATGCGGATGGGTCTGGCAATCGACGCGGCCTGCGATCTGTCGCAGGCGTTCCTGGAGCAACACGACATCGCGGTCATGCCGATCACGGTGAAGATCGACCGCGAAACCTTCATGGACGATCGCAAACCGGGCGAGCTGCAGCGATTCATCGATCGCCGGCTCGGCAGTCGCAGCCATTCCGCGGAAACCGAGCCTTGCCCGGTGGAAGAGGTACAGAAGCTGTTCCTCGAGAAGCTGGTGCTGGAGCAGGACTGCGTATTCTGCCTGACCATCACCGCCACCCGCAGCCCGATCAACGAGCATGTCAACAAGGCGAGTTTCGCGATCCTGAAGAATTACCGGCACGTTCGCGAGCAAGCGGCCGTCCTCGGGCCTTTCATGATGCGCGTGGTCGATACCCGAAACATTTTTGCCGGTGCCGCGCCGGCGGTATACGAGGCGAGCCGGATGATCGCCGCCGGCGAAGCCCCGGCCACCATACGCGAACGGCTGCTGCATATCGCCAACCACAGCTATGGTTACATGCTGCCGCGCGACCTCTATTACCTGCGAGCGCGCGCCAAGACCAAGAACGACCGCAGCGTCAGCTTGTTCAGCGCGATGCTGGGTTCGGCATTGGACATCAAGCCGATCCTGCGCTGCTTCCGTGGCGAAACCGGGCCGGTCGGCAAGGTCCGCGGCTTCGAGCAAGGCGCCGAAGCACTGTTCGGTTACGTCGCGCGGCGGGTACGCGCCGGCTTGTTGGTGCCGATGGTATGCGTGAGCTACGGCGGCGACCTGGCGGTGCTCGGACATCTGCCAGGCTACGCCAACCTGCGCACCGCCTGCGAGGAATGCAGCGTGGAACTGATGGAGGCGCCGATGAGCATTACCGGCATGGTCAATGTCGGCGAGGGCGCGGTGACCGTGGGCCTGGCTGCCGAGGAACACGAGGCCGACTTCTGAGGCTTGCGCACACTGGTGGCGGAGTCGGGGGCAGGCAACCCGCGAGCACTCAGAACCCGTAGTTGAGAAACCCGCCGTCCACCGCCAGCACCTGGCCGGTGATGTAACTGGCTGCCGGCAGGCACAGGAACGCGATGGCCGCCGCCACTTCCTCGGGTTCGCCGATGCGCCGCAACGGCGTGCGGTCGAGCACTTCGTCCAGGTAGTCGGGGTCGGCCAGCGCCGGCTCGGAGCGCTGGGTGCGGATGTACCAGGGCGCCACGGCATTGACGCGAATGCCATCCATCGCCCATTCGGCCGCCAGGTTGCGGGTCAGCTGGTGCAGCGCGGCCTTGCTCATGCCGTACGGCGAGCCGGTGCGCACGTGGGTCATGGCCGACACTGAGCCCACGTTGACGATCGCCGCACTGGCATGCTGCACCAGCTGCGGATGCGTCAGCCGGCACATCTCGAACGCGGAAAACAGGTTCTGCTCGAAAATGGCGCGATAGTCGTCTTCGCGGTAGTCCAGCGTGGCGCCGGCCTGGTTGCCGCCGGCGTTGTTGATCAGCAGCGATACCGACGCGCCGAGGTCGGCGATCCAGTCGAATACCGCCAGGCGTTCCTCCGCCTCGGCCAGGTCCGCGCCGAAGGCCAGGATCGACACATCGGGAAAATCATCCCCCAGTTCCACGCGCACCTGTTCCAGGTAGTCCTCGTCACGCGCCACCAGCAACAGGTCGGCACCGAGCCCGGCCAGTTCGCGCGCGGCCGCATGGCCGATGCCCTTGCTGGCCCCGGTGACCAGCGCGGTGTGGCCATGCAGTTGCCAGGCGTCCAGGCGGCTGTTGGGAGGAAGGTTCATGCAACCAGCTTAGCAATGTCGCCGGGATCGCGCCGAGGCTTGCCTGCGCGCCGGACTGGCAGGACACTCGCTGACTCCGCCCGCCACGAGAATTGCCATGAAGCCGCTGCCGATCCTGCTGTGTGCGCTGGCCCTGGCCGCCTGCTCCGGCAAGCCGCCGGAGCCGAAGGCCAAGGCCGCCGATGTCGCCACGCCGTTCGACGCCATGAAGGCCGACGAACAGCGCGCGAAGGACGTACAGAAGGTGGTCGACAAGCAGGCCGAGGAACAGCGCAAGCAGATCGAGGCGCAACAGCAATAGCGGCGTTATCCGGCGCCCTTCAGCGTGGGGCGCACAGGCAGTCCGCGTAGATGTTCGGCGTGCCGGCCTTCGCGTTGCGCAGCAACTGCAGTTCCGGCGCCAGCGCCGGAAGCTGGGCAACCCAGCGCGGCAGGCGTACGCCCCAGGCCTGCAGCAACTGCATGCTGGCGGCGCGGTTCATGTCGATCAGGAAACGCTCGACGCCACCCACCGGCGCCTCCTCGTAGCGCACCGGGTAATCCTTGCCCAGCTTGGCCAGACTGGCCGCCTCGGCCACGGCGTCGCCCAGGCCACCGAGCTGGTCGACCAGGCCTCGCTCGAGCGCCTGCCGGCCCGTCCATACGCGGCCCTGCGCAATCGCGTCGATGGCCTGGTAATTCTTGCCGCGCGCCTTGGCAACGTTGCCGACGAAATCGCGGTAGCCCTTGTCGATGATCGCCTGGATCACCGCACCGACCTTCGGATCCAGCGGGCGGCTGACGTCGAACGCACCCGCCATCGGCCCGGTGGCGACGCCGTCGCTCTGGATGCCGAGCTTGGCCAGCGTGCCGGGCACCGAGTAGTACATGCCGAAAATGCCGATCGAGCCGGTGATGGTGTTCGGCTCGGCGAAGATGCGGTTCGCATTCATCGAGATCCAGTAGCCGCCGCTGGCCGCCACGTCGCCCATCGACACCACCACGGGAATGCCGGCCGCGCGGGTCAGTTCGACTTCGCGGCGGATCTGCTCGGCCGCGTACACCTCGCCACCGGGCGAATCGACCCGCAGCACCAGTGCCCTGGTGCGCCTGTCCTCGCGCACGGCGCGGATCAGCGCCGCGGTGGATTCGCCGCCGATGGAGCCCGGCGGGCGCTTGCCACCGGCAATCTCGCCCTCGGCCACGACGATGGCCACACCGGGCGCGAATGCGCTGCCGCCCCGGGGCAGGCTGGCCACGTACTGCGGCAGGTCGATGCTGCGGAACTCCTCGTTCTTCGGCCCGGCGGGTACGCCCTGCGCGCGCAGCATCGCAATCAGCTCGGCGCGGGTCGCCGTGCCGTCGACAAGGTGCTCGCTCAGCGCCAGCTGGGCGAGGTCGCCCCTGGCGCCGGCGATGTGCTGCGGCAGGTTGTCGATATCGTCGCGCAGGGTGGCCGGTGTGATCTTGCGCAGCCCCGCCACCTCGTCCAGGTAACCGTCCCATAGCCCGCCCATCCAGTAACTGTCGGCCTGTTTCGCCTCCACCGACGCATGATCGAGGATGTACGGCTCGGCAGCGCTCTTGAATTCGCCGACGCGGAACAGGTGCACGTCGACGCCCAGCTTGTCGAGCAGGTCCTTGTAGAACAGACGGTAGTTGGCCAGTCCCGTAAGCATGACCCCGCCTTGCGGATCCACCAGCAGGCGATCGGCGTGCGCGGCGAGGTAATACTGGCCCTGGTCCAGATTCACCGCCCATGCGATCACCGGCTTGCCGCTGGCGCGGAAGCGATCCAGCGCCGCGCCGATCTCGCGCAGTGCGGCAAAGCCGCCGCCTTGCAGATCGCCCGGCAGCAGCAGGATGCGCGTGATGCGCTTGTCCTTGGCGGCGGCGTCGATCGCACCGACCAGGTCGCGCAGTTGTACCTGCTTCGCGTCCTCGCCTGACAGGCCCGCCAACGCGCGCTGCAGCGGCGGCGCACTGTATTGCTCGACCAGCTGACCTTGCGGCTTGAGCACCAGCACGCTGTCCGGTTGCACCACGTGGCCGCCGGTAAAGACGGACACCACCACCAGCAGCAGGATCAGCAGGAACCCGAAGAAGACCAGGTTGATGATGACCAGCCGGGTGACGTTGAGGCCATGGCCAAGTCCGCGCAGGAAGCCCCGGCGACGTGACAGCGGCGGCGGAAGTGGTGGTGTCATGCGTGGATTCCCGGAGTCATGCCACAAGCGTAGCCGGTCATGCCGGCGCGGTCATCGGCAGATGGCGCCGCCAGCGCTGCTTCCATGCACTGCGCCAGAAGCGCGTGAACAGCATCACCGCGGCCACCGACAGGCCGGCGATCAGGCCGATCCACATGCCGCGCGCGCCCATGCCGTGATGGAAGGCCAGCCACCAGCCCACCGGCATGCCGACCACCCAGTACGCGAACAGGGTGATCGCCATCGGCACGCGGGTGTCCTTGAGTCCGCGCAGCGCGCCGTTGGCGGCGACCTGGATGCCGTCGGAAAACTGGAACAGGCCGGCCAGCATGATCAGCTGCGCCGCCAGCGCGATCACCTTCGGATCGTGCGTGTACAGCGTGGCGATGAAGTGCGGCAGGCCCAGCATCAGGCCGGCCGAGAACACCTGCGTCACCAGGGTCAGGCCGATCCCGCAAAAACCGGCGTAGCGCACGCCCTGCTCGTCGCCGCGGCCCACCGCATTGCCCACGCGCACGGTGATTGCCATCGCCAGCCCGAGCGGGATCATGAAGAAGAACGAGGCGATGTTGATCGCGATCTGGTGACTGGCGATCACCGATTCGCCCAGCGTGGCGATGATCAGCGCGGTGGCCACGAACAAGCCGGCCTCGGCCAGCAGGGTCACCGCCATCGGCAGGCCGATGTGTATCAGCGCACCGATCCGCCGCAGGTTCGGCCATTCGAAATGATCGAACAGGCCCAGTCCGCGATAATTGCGCCGGAAGATGACGTAGACGCCGAACGCCAGCATCTCCAGCCACAGCACGATCGCGGTGGCCACGCCGCAGCCGTGCGCGCCCTGCGGCGGGATGCCCAGCTTGCCGAACATCAGCACGTAGCCCAGCGGCACCAGCAGCACCAGCCCGCCCAGGCTGAAATACATCGAGGGACGGGTCAGCGACAGGCCTTCGGACAGGCCGCGCAGCGCAAAGTAGCAGGTCAGCGCCGGCGCGCCCCAGCTGATCGCCAGCAGGAAGCGTTGCACGTCGTGGCGCAGGCTCGGCGTCACCCCGATGAAGTTGATCAGCGGCGCGGCGTGGCGCACCGCGAACCACAGCAGCACGCCCATGCCCAGCGCCATCCACAGCGCCTGGCGGAATACCGCGCCGACCTCAAGCCGGCGCCCGGCGCCGTCGAGCTGGGCCACCGAGGGCGGCACCGCCATCATCATGCCGATGCCGCTGACGATCGCCAGCGACCAGATGTTCGCACCCACCGCCACCGCGCCCAGCACGTGCGCGCTGACATGCCCGGCCAGCACGGCGTCGATCACGTTGCTGCCGATCGCAGCCAGCTGGGCGCAGATCAGCGGCAGCGCGAGGCGCACGGTGGCGCGCACTTCATGCAGCAGGCGCGCTCGCTCGGGGCGGAACGGATTCATGGGCACAGCAGACTCCAGGGCCGCGCATTTTACCTGAGCCATCGGTCACGGCCACGACGCCCGTGGCGTGTGCGAAGATCGGCGGCGCCTTTGCCCGGACAGCCCGATGACACAGGACCTGACCACGCCCACCGAACTGCAGTGCGCCAACTGCGGCGCCTTGCTGCAGGGGGAGTTCTGCCATGTGTGCGGCCAGTCGGTGCACAGCGTGCTCAAGCCCGTGCACGGCATGCTGGAGGACACCCTCGACCTGGTGCTGAATGTCGATGGCCGTGTCGTGCACACGCTGCCGCCGCTGCTCCTGCGTCCCGGCTTCCTCACCCTGGAGTACTTTGCCGGCCGGCGCGTGCGCTACCTGGCGCCGTTCCGGTTGATGTTCGCGCTGTGCCTGCTGGCGTTCTTCGTGCTGCCGATGGCGCTGGACAGCGGCGACGCATTGTTCGTGCCCGACGTTCACGTGCAGGGCAGCAGCTTCCAGCGCGCAAAAACCCCGGCCGAGGTGGATCGCCTGCTGAAAAAACAGCTGGCCCAGCTGGCCCCCACCCGCGACATCCCCGTGGTCGGCTCGCTGGCCGGCAAGGAACTGGACAAGGCGCGACTGCAACTGGTGCGCGAGGCGATGCAGCGACGCATCGAGCTGGGCGACAAGACCGCGGTGATCCCCACTAGTCTGGACGAGGTGCCGGAACCCCCCGTCGATACCCGGGCGGCCGCCGAATGGGAGCAGCGCAACCCGTTCGACCAGCACTGGGACATGCAGAAATACCCGGTCAAGGTGAGCTGGCTGCCCGATTTTCTCAATCAGCGCCTGAACCGGTCGCTGGCCCGCGTGCACGACAACCTCGCGGCGATGAGCGGCCCGGGTGACCATTCCGCGGTGAATGAACGCCTGATCGGCCAGGTCTTTGCGGCACTCCCCGGGGCGATGTTCTTCATGCTGCCGGCGTTCGCCCTGCTGCTCAAGCTGGTCTACCTGTTCAAGCGCCGCCTGTACGTGGAGCATCTGATCGTGGCCTTGCACAGCCACGCCTTCCTGTTCCTCAGCCTGCTGCTGGGTACGCTGATCCACCTGCTCGGGACCGCGCTGAAGCCCCACACGCCCTGGCTGGGCGGCCCGCTGAACCTGCTGACCGCGGCGCTGTGGCTGTGGGCGCCGACCTACCTGCTGATCATGCAGAAACGCGTCTACCGGCAAGGCTGGCCGATGACGGTGCTGAAATATCTGTTCGTCGGCTGGTGCTACTGCTGGTTGCTGGCAATCGCCTTTGTCGGCGCAGGCGTGCTGGGCCTGGCGGAGTGACATCGGATGCCGCTCGGAAGCACGCGGGGAGGCGGGTTTTGCACAGCGTCATCTGCCTGTCAAGCGACGTGAAGGCGACTTGCCGATTGTGTGACCGCCAACCGATGGCTATTTTCAACACATTGAATGACAACATGTTTTTTGCCTGACGAAAACATGGCCAAGGCGTCGGAGAAGGCGCCACGGCGGGCTTCGCAGGCCACCCTCCCCGCCGCATCCACAGACTTATCCACAGCGATTGTGGATAAACGGGAAAAGTCCGTGGTCATAGCGACTTACCAGAAACTTCTCGATACCCGGGCAGCAAGTACGCGCAACTTGGCATCGGCCGGGCGCCACCACGCCGTGGCGCGGCGAGGCGGGGCGCCCGGGTACACTGGGCCCCCATCGAGGTCACCATGCCGGCCGTTCTTCGCGTCGCCCTGCCCCTGCCGCTACCTACCCTTTTCGACTACCTGCCGCCCGACGCGGGCGAGCCTCGCGTGGGCAGCCGGGTGCTGGTGCCGTTCGGGCGCGGCAAGCTGGTCGGCGTGGTGGTGGAATCCGGAGTCGAGACAGCGGTGGACGGCAAGCGGCTCAGGCAGGCGCTGCGTCTGCTCGACGATGAAGCCCTGCTCGATACCGAGTTGATGCAGACGCTGGCCTGGGCCGCCGAGTACTGGCTGGGCGCGCCGGGCGAGGCCTGTGCCAACGCGCTGCCACTGGCCCTGCGCGAAGCCAGGGCTTTGCCGGCCATCGGCGAGGAATACTGGTCGATCACCCCGGCCGGCCACGGCGCGCACTACGCAGGCAGCCGTCGTGGCGGCAGCAAGGCGTTGCTCGCCCTGCTGGCTGAGGGTGCGCTGAGCGCACAGGAGCTGACCGAGCGCCAGCCCGGCTGGCGCGAGGCCGCGCGTCGACTGGCGGCAGCCGGCCTGCTCGAGCGCGGCGAGCAGCCGCCGCGGGATCGTCGACCGCCATCCACCACGGCACCGCAGCTCAGCGCCGAACAGCAACAGGCGGTCGCCGCGATCGGCGTCAGCCTTGGTCGGTTCCAGCCGTTCCTGCTCGACGGCGTCACCGGCAGCGGCAAGACCGAGGTGTACCTGGCCCTGATCGAACAGGTGCTGGCGCAAGGCCGGCAGGCCCTGCTGCTGGTGCCGGAGATCGGCCTGGCACCGCAAACCGTGCGGCGCCTGCGCGAGCGGCTCGGGGTGATGGTGGAAGTGCTGCACTCCAACTTGTCCGAGGGCGACCGCGCTCGCGCGTGGCTGCGTGCCCGCGCCGGCACCGCACGCGTGATCTTGGGCACCCGTTCGGCGATCTTCACGCCGTTGCCGCAGGCCGGCCTGATCATCGTCGACGAGGAACACGACGCCTCCTACAAACAGCAGGACGGCTTCCGCTACCACGCCCGCGACCTGGCCGTGGTGCGCGCCCGCGCGCTGGGCGTGCCGGTGCTGCTGGGCTCGGGCACGCCTTCACTGGAGTCGCTGGCCAACGTCGAGGCCGGACGCTACCGCAGCCTGCACCTGCGCGCGCGTCCCGGCGCGGTGCGCGCGCCGCAGGTGCAGATCGTCGACATGCGCGCGCAGCGTCTGGAGCATGGCCTGTCGCCGGCCCTGCTGACCGCGGTGGCCGAGACAGTGGCGCGCGGCGAGCAGGCCCTGGTGTTTCGCAATCGCCGTGGTTATGCGCCGGTGCTGCTGTGCCACGCATGCGGCTGGCACGCGGAGTGTCCGCATTGCGAGCGTCCGTTGACCCTGCATGCCGGCCGCCACCAGCTGATCTGTCACCACTGCGACCACCATCAGCGCCTGCCAACGGCCTGTCCGAGCTGCGGCGCCACCGAACTGACCGCGCAGGGACATGGCACCGAACGGCTCGAAGAAGCCCTGGTCGCGCGCTTCCCGCAAGTGCCGGTACTGCGCGTGGACCGCGAGACCACCCGCCGCAAGGACGCGTTCGAGGACATGCTGGCCACGCTGGACGACGAGCAGCCGGCGATCCTGGTCGGCACCCAGATGCTGGCCAAGGGGCATGACCTGCCCAACCTCACCCTGGTCGCGATCGTCGGCGTCGACGAGGGCCTGCACAGCGTGGATTTCCGCGCCGAGGAACGGCTGGCGCAACTGGTGGTGCAGGTCGCCGGTCGCGCGGGGCGTGCACGCAAACCCGGCCGCGTGCTGTTGCAGACTCACCAGCCGGAACACCCGCTGCTGCGCAACCTGCTCGCCCACGGCTACGCCGCCGCCGCGCGCGATCTGCTGGCCGAGCGCCGCCAGAGCGGGTTGCCGCCATACAGCCATCAGGTGTTGTTGCGTGCCGAGGCGCCGCGCCGCGAACCGGTCGACGAATTTCTCGCCGCTGCCCGGGCCGCGCTTCCGCAGCGTTCGCCGTTGCAGATCGCCGGTCCGATGCCCGCGCCCATGGCGTTGCGCGCGGGGCGGCAGCGCGGACAATTGCTGATCGAGGCGGATCGTCGCGAGGTGCTGCGCGGCATGCTCCGTTCATGGCAGCAGGCGCTGGCCGGACTGCCCTCGGCGCGCAAGGTGCGCTGGTCGCTGGATGTCGATCCGATCGACCTGTATTGAGCGGGCCGCTCAGCCGGCGTCCGCTTTCAGCGAGCCGGGCCGGATCAGCCAGCGCACCGCCTGCACGCCCACCTCGTACAGCAGGCACATCGGAATCCCCAGCATCAGCATCGAGGTGATGTCCGGCGGCGTGATCACCGCCGCGACCCCGAACGCGCCGACGATGGCGTAGCGTCGCCCGCTGCGCAGTTTTTCCAGGTCGACCACGCCGATCGCGGCGAGGATCACCACCGCCACCGGCACCTCGAAGCACAGCCCGAACGCGAAGAACATCAGCATCACGAAATCGAGATACTGGCTGATGTCGGTCATCATCTCCACGCCGTTCGGCGTCACCGCGACGAGGAAGCGAAACGCCGCCGGCAGGACCAGGAAATAGGCGAACGCGCAGCCCAGATAGAACAACCCCATCGCCGCGAACAGCAGCGGTCGCGCCAGCCGCTTCTCGTGCTTGTACAGGCCCGGGCTGACGAACGCCCACAGCTGGTACAGGATCACCGGCATGCCGATGAACAGTGCCGCATACAGGGCCAGTTTCAGCGGCGTGATGAACGGGCTGGTGACCCCGGTGGCGATCAGATGCGCTCCTTCGGGCAGCCGCGCCACCAGCGGCGCGGCCAGCTGCGTGTAGAGTCGGTTGGCAAACGGCACCAGCGCCAGCAGCACCAGCACCACCGCGGCGATCGACTTGAGCAGGCGCGAGCGCAGTTCCAGCAGGTGCGAGAACAAGCCCTGCTGCAGGTCGTCGCCGTCGGGTGCCGATTCCGGCATGTCCGGTTCAGGCGTCGTCATGTGCGGCATGTCTTGTTGGTGAGGCGGGTTCGCGCGAGACCGGTTCACCCAGGGGCAGCTCTGCCTGCGGACTCTCTTGGGCCGGCTCGATCGGGTCCGCGGTTTCGATCACATGCCCGGTTGTCGGCTGGCCCGTCGCGGCGACCTCACCGGCCACCTCCGCCAGCGGCTCGTGCACTCCGTGCAGTCCATCCCTGACTTCCTGCTGCGCCGCTTCGGCCTGCGCCGCGGCCTCGCGCGCGGCACGCCGGATCTGCTCGACCTCGAGCTCGCGCTCGACCTCGGCACGCACGTCGTCCCAGCCGCTGCGCACGCGCCGCAACAGCGCGCCAGCGGTACGCGCCGCGCCCGGCAACTTTTCGGGGCCGAGCACGATCAACGCGATCAGGGCGAGCAGTACCAGTTTGCCGAGGCTGAACTCGATCATCGCCGCACGCCGCCCGCCGGGCGCCTACCTGGTTTCGCTGGAGTCGCGCTGACTCTGCTTGCTGGCCTGATCGGCAGCCGCGGGATCCGCACGCAATTGCTCGGCTTCCTTGCGGCGGACTTCCTCGTCTTCCTTCTTCTTCGCCTCGTCGTCGCCGCTGAGGCCCTTCTTGAATCCACGAATGGCCTCGCCGAGATCCGGACCGAGGTTGCGGATCTTCTTGGTGCCGAAGATCAGCAGCACGATCGCCAGAAAGAGGAGCCAGTGCCACACGCTGTCAAAACCCATTTCAACCTCTCAGGCCGATTCCAGCCAAATCGAGCTGGCGCGAACCGCGCCGACAATTATTGCGAAGTGTACTCCTCGAGCCGATCGCGGAAATCGACCACGGGCGCCGGAACGTTGGTGACACCGCCCTCGAAAATGCGTCGCGGCGTGATGCCGGCGCCATACACCGCGGCATTCGCATCGTAGTCGATCCGCAATGCCGAACCATCCAGCGCCACGCCGGCGAACAGCCCGCGGCTGCGCGAGTAGGAGTAGATCTCGGCTTTCAGCTGGCCATCCGTCGAGGCATTGGCGGTACGCCCCACCGGACCGGCGGCGGCCGAGGCATCGGCACCGAGGGTGAACTTGCCGCGCACGATCGAATCCACCCCTCGCTGGGTGCGGAATACCAGGATCACGTCGGTCGAGGACACGCCGGCCTGGAAGCCGACGCTGCCGCCGGTCATGGTGATGAAGCTGGGGTTCGACCAGGTGCCGTCCGGGCCCTTCACCGAGATCAGGCCCTCGCCGCGGCGCCCGCCGAACACGAAGCCGACCTTGAGCATGTCCGGAATCACCGCGATCGCCCTGGCGTCGCGCAGCAGATCCTGCGGGATCGCCTTGTCCGGCGCCTGCATGATGTCGCTGAGCACGCGCACGGCGTTCTTCGCGCGCACCAGCGGCGGGTCCTCGGCATGCGCGGCCATGGCCGGCAACAGCAGGGCGAGACCGAGCAGCAGCAAACGAGGCAGGGATGATTTCATCTTGGGTGACTCCGGCAGCATGGGGATCGTTCGCGGATCTGGGGATGTGGGCATGGCGGCACGTCGGGCTTGTGGCAGACTCCATCGCTGATCCAGCATGACCGCTCCGATTCCGACCGACACGATGCCATTGCGCAACCACTATACCGGGCTGTACGGCTATTCCCACGAGCCGCCCGCGTCATCCGTTCAGGCTGGCGTACTGCTGGTCAACCTCGGCACGCCGACCGCGCCGACGGCCCGCGCGGTGAGGCCGTACCTGGCGCAGTTCCTCGCCGACCCGCGCGTGATCGAATACCCGCGCTGGCTGTGGTGGTTGATCCTGCACGGGGTGATCCTGCGCCTGCGGCCGAAACGTTCGGCGCATGCCTATGCGAGGATCTGGACCGCACAGGGTTCGCCGCTGCGCTTCGGCAGCGAGGCGCTCGCCGACGGGCTGCAGGCCGAGCTGTTGCGGCAGCGCCCCGCGGCACCGGTTCGCGTGGCGCTGGCGATGCGCTACGGCAAGCCCTCGGTGGCGCAGACGATCGCGCAGCTGCAGCGCGAAGGCGTGCGGCGCCTGCTGGTGCTGCCGCTGTATCCGCAGTATTCGGCCACGTCCACCGGCTCGGTGCTCGACGCGCTGGCCGACAGCATCAAGTCGCTGCGCTGGCCACCGGAACTGCGCGTCGTCAACGATTACCACGACGACCCGCGCCACATCGAGGCGCTGGCCGGCAGCATCGAATCATGGTGGCAGGCGAACGGACGCGGCGATCGCCTGCTGCTCTCGTTCCACGGCATCCCCGAACGCTACCTGCATGCCGGCGATCCGTATTTCTGCCAGTGCCAGGCTACGGCGCGACTGTTGTGCGAACGGCTGGGCCTGAGCGAAGCGCAGATCGCAGTCAGCTTCCAGTCGCGGGTCGGACGCGAACGATGGCTGCAGCCTTACACCGACGCCAGCGTGCGCCGGCTGGCGGCCGAAGGCGTGCGCAAGCTGGATGTCGTCTGTCCCGGTTTCGCGGTGGACTGCCTGGAGACGCTGGAGGAGATCGCGATGCAGAACCGCGACTTCTTCATCGCCGCGGGCGGCGAATCGCTGCGCTACATCCCCGCGCTGAACGACAGCCGCGGGCAGATCGAAAGCCTCGCCGCGCTGGTCCTGCAGCATACCCGGGGCTGGGACGAATTCGCCATCGAATACGACGCCGCGGCCGCGCGCCAGCGCCGTCTCGAAGCTGGCCAGCATGCACGTGAGCTGGGCACGCGTGCCGACTGAAATCACCATACCGCTGGCCCACCTCACTTTGCGTGGGCAGGCCTGGGGTGATGCCGCCGCGCCGCCCCTGCTGGCGCTGCACGGCTGGCTCGACAACGCCGCCAGCTTCGCAGAACTGGCGCCGCTGCTGGCCGACCGTTACCGGGTGATTGCGCTCGAGCTGGCCGGCCACGGGCATTCCGATCATCTGCCCGCCGGCGCCGACTACCACTATCTCGGCCACGTGCAGATGGTACGGGCCGCCGCCGACGCCTTGTGCCTGTCGCGCTATACCCTGCTCGGCCATTCGCTGGGCGCCGGCGTCGCCTCGCTAGTCGCCGCGGCCGAACCGGAACGCATTGAACGGCTGCTGCTGATCGAAGGCCTCGGCCCGCTCGGCGACGACGGCTCGCGCACCTTGCAGCGCTTCCGCGACGCGCTGGCGGCGCGCCCCGAAAGCAGTCGCCCATTGCGGGTCTTCGGCGATATCGCACAGGCGGTCAGCGCGCGCTGCATGGCCAGCGGCATGCGGGCCGACCTGGCGCAGCCCATCGTCGAACGCGGGCTGGTCGAAGCCGACGGTGGCTGGCGCTGGCGCAGCGACCCGCGCCTGACCCGGGCCAGTGCCGTGCGGCTGGCCGAGACCCAGGTGCACGCGCTGCTGACGGGTATCACGACGCCGACCCGACTGCTGCTCGCACAACCTGCCGCGCCCTATCTGCCACCCGCGCCGATGCGCGCGCGCGTCGCCTGCGTGGCGGACATCCAGGTCACTCACCTCGACGGCAGTCATCACCTGCAGCTGGAACATCCGCGTGCAGTCGCCGACTGGGTCGATCACGCGGGCTGACCTGCACCCGCGGCAGATGTCGCGACGGCGCCGTTCCGCTATCGTGCGCACTCCCTCGCCACGCCACATCCATGCCTCCGTCGCCTTCGACCCATTCGCCGCGCCACCAGGCCGCGCTCGCCTTCATCTTCGTGACGGTGATGCTGGATACGCTGGCATTCGGCATCGTGATTCCGGTGCTGCCGCAACTCATCGTGCAACTGATCGGCGGCAGCATCGCCAAGGCGGCGGTATGGGTGGGCGCATTCGGCACGCTGTACATGCTGATGCAATTCGTGTTCTCGCCGGTGCAGGGCGCGCTGTCGGATCGCTTCGGCCGGCGCACGGTGATCCTGATTTCCAACCTCGGCCTGGGCATCGACTTCATCGTGATGGCGCTGGCCCCGGTGCTGTGGCTGCTGTTCATCGGCCGCGCGATTTCCGGTGCCAGCGCGGCCAGCTTCTCCACCGCGAATGCCTACATCGCCGATATCACCGCGAAGGAGAAGCGCGCGGCGGCGTTCGGCATGCTCGGTGCCGCGTTCGGCATCGGCTTCATCGTCGGCCCGGCGCTGGGTGGGCTGCTCGGTCATTTCTCGATCCGCCTGCCGTTCTGGGTTTCCGCCGCGCTGGCCCTGGCCAACTTCGGCTACGGCTGGTTCGTGCTGCCCGAATCCCTGCCGAAGGAGCGCCGCAGCGCACGCATCGACTGGCGCCACGCCAATCCGTTCGGCGCCGTCGCGCTGCTGCGGCGGTATCCGCAGGTGTTCGGCCTGGCCGTGGTGTTTTTCCTGATCAGCCTGGCGCAGTTCTCGCTGAACTCGACCTACGTGCTGTACACCGACTATCGCTACGGCTGGGGGCCGCAGACGGTCGGCTACACGCTGGCCCTGGTCGGCCTGTGCAGCGGCCTGGTCCAGGCGGTGCTGGTGCGTCGGCTGATGCCCGCCCTCGGCGAACGGCGCTTGATCCTGGCCGGCTTGGTGCTGTGCATCGGCGGCTACGTGCTGTTCGGGTTGGCGCCGACAGGCTGGTTGTTCCTGTTCGGCATCCCCTTCCTGTGCCTGGGCGGGCTGGCCGGTCCGCCGGCGCAGGCGCTGATGACCCACCAGGTCGACCCGCACGAGCAGGGTCGCCTGCAGGGGGCGTTGACCAGTCTGGCCGCCCTCGCCGGGATCTTCGGGCCGGCGCTGTTCGCCAATCTGTTCGCGCTGTTCATCGGCAATCATGCACCGGTAGCCAGGCTACCCGGCGCCGCGTTCCTGCTGGCCGCGCTGCTGTTGGGCGCGGCCGCGCTGATCGCCTGGCGCGTCACCCATCGGGCGTCGCCGGCAGGTGTCGTCGACGCCAAACCCGTCAGTCCTGACCTGTCGTACGGGCCGTTTGCCGCCGACGCACCCCTTCCCCAACCACCACCGGAGCAATCCCCATGACACTGTCCATGTACCAGGCATCCGTTCCCGTCTTCGTGCGCGCGCTCAGCAACCTGTCCCACGTGCTGGACAAGGGCGCCGAACACGCGAGCGCGAAGGGCGTCAGCGGCGAGGTGCTGCTGCAGACGCGGCTGATCCCCGACATGCTGCCCTTGATCAAGCAGGTGCAGATCGCCTGCGACATGGCCACGCGCGGCAGCGCGCGGCTGGCCGGGGCCGAGCCGAAATCGTTCGAGGACAACGAGACCACGCTGGAGCAGGCGCATGCCCGCATCAACGGCGCGATCGAATACATCAAGGGTTTTTCGGCCGAACAGATCGACGGCAGCGAGGCTCGTGCGATCCACCTGAAGATGCGCAATGGCGAGATGCATTTCGACGGGCAGACCTACCTGCTGGCGTTCCTGCTGCCGAACCTGTTCTTCCATTGCACCACCGCCTACAACATCCTGCGCGAGGCCGGCACCGACATCGGCAAGACGGATTTCATCGGCAAGGAATGACCCGCCATCCGGGCAGGAGCCCGCTTGCGGGCGCTGCTCTTGTCTTGACCTCTCAACAGGGCATCAGAGCAAGAGCATCGCCCGCAAGCGGGCTCCTGCGCGTGTTATCTGCGAAAATCCGGCACCATCCCTGTCCCCGGATTCCTGACCCATGCTGCGACTGACCGACCTCAAGCTGCCGCTGGATCACGGCGAGGCCGATCTCACCGCCGCGATACTCCGGCGGCTGGGCATCGATCCCGCCGAGCTGACCGGTTACCGCGTCGCCAAACGCAGCCACGACGCGCGCAAGCGCGGGGCGATCACGCTGATCTACGCGGTGGACGTCGACACCCCGCGCGAAGCGGAGTTGTTGCAGCGTTTCGCCGACGACCCGCACGTGCGGCCCACGCCGGACACGGCGTACCGCTTCGTGGCCACGGCGCCACGGCGGATCGAACACCGTCCGCTGGTGATCGGCTTCGGCCCGTGCGGGTTGTTCGCCGGGTTGATCCTCGCGCAGATGGGATTCCGCCCGATCATCCTGGACCGCGGCAAGGCAGTGCGCGAACGCACGAAAGATACCTGGGACCTGTGGCGCCAGCGCGAACTGCACCCGGAGTCGAACGTGCAGTTCGGCGAAGGCGGCGCCGGCACGTTTTCCGACGGCAAGCTGTACAGCCAGATCCGCGACCCGCACCACCACGGCCGCAAGGTGCTTACCGAGTTCGTCAAGGCCGGCGCGCCGGAGGAAATCCTCTACGTCAGCAAGCCGCACATCGGCACCTTCCGGCTGGTGTCGATGGTGGAGCACATGCGCGCCACGATCGAATCGCTCGGCGGCGAGATCCGCTTCGGCCAGCGTGTCGATGACCTGCTGCTTGAACCGGCCCGGGATGGCCGACAGCGGATCCGTGGCGTCACCCTGGCCAGCGGCGAGCAGCTCCGTGCCGATCACGTGGTGCTGGCGCTCGGCCACAGCGCGCGCGACACCTTCGCGATGCTGCATGCACGCGGCGTGTATCTGGAGCCCAAGCCGTTCTCGATCGGCTTCCGCGTCGAACACCCGCAGTCGGTGATCGACCGTGCGCGCTTCGGCCCGCAGGCCAGCCATCCGATGCTCGGCGCCGCCGACTACAAGCTGGTGCATCACTGCAGGAACGACCACGCCGGCCGCGGCCGCTCGGTCTACAGCTTCTGCATGTGCCCCGGCGGTACCGTGGTGGCCGCCACCAGCGAGCCGGGGCGGGTCGTCACCAATGGCATGAGCCAGTACTCGCGCAACGAACGCAATGCGAATGCGGCGGTGGTGGTCGGCATCGAGCCCGCCGACTTCGCCCCGTACGATGACAGCGGCAGCCCGCTGGCCGGGATCGCGTTGCAGCGCGCCCTGGAAAGCCACGCCTACGTGCTGGGCGGCGAAAACTACAACGCACCGAGCCAACTGGTTGGCGACTTCCTCGCCAGCCAGCCCTCCCAGGCCTTCGGCGACGTGCAGCCCTCGTACAAGCCCGGCGTCACCTTGGGCAGCCTCGACAGCGCCCTGCCCGCCTACGCCATCGCGGCGATCCGCGAAGCGATGCCCGCCTTCGAACGGCAGATCCGCGGCTACGCCATGCACGATGCGATCTTCACTGGCGTCGAAACGCGCACCTCCTCGCCGGTGCGCATCAAGCGCGACGACGACAGCCTGCAAAGCCTCAACACCCGCGGCCTGTACCCCGCCGGCGAAGGTGCCGGCTACGCCGGCGGCATCCTGTCGGCCGCGGTGGATGGCATCAAGATCGCCGAGGCGGTGGCGCGGGATATCGTGACACGGGGTTCATAGAAGGAACTTCAACTCATGGGTTGAAATTTGTCACTTAAACCTGTAGATTGAATTACAACACATCAACCCAAAGGTTGAATCATGCGTTCGACGCCGATTCTCCTCCCCACCCAGCTGAGCGACATCCTCCGTAGCGCACGCCTGAGCCGCGGCCTCACCCAAACCGATATTGCCCGACAGCTTGGCATCAGCACACAGGCCGTCTCCAAGCTGGAGAACAACGCCGCCCGGGTCTCCTTCGACCGCATCCATCGGCTATGCCAGGTGCTGGGGCTTGAACTGCTGCTGCAGGAAAAATCCGCGGTGAACCTGCACGACGCCGGCGCGCCGGAATGGTAGCCACCTCGCGTTCGCTGGCCCTGGACATATGGATGAACGGCCAGTATGTCGGCACCTGGGAACGCCCCAAGGGGGCTGCCGACCGGCTGGCCTACGACACCGGCTGGATCCAGTCCGCAACAGGACGCCCGTTGTCGCTGTCGTTGCCGTTCGGACACGCCCGCGGCCGCGGCGATGACACGCAGACCTTGCGCGGTGACAAGGTCGCCGCATATTTCGAGAACCTGATCCCGGACAACGAACGCATTCTGCAGCGATTGCGCGATCGCTACGGCGCGCGCTCCACTGCGCCATTCGACCTGCTCGCGGCGATCGGCCGCGACTGCGTCGGCGCGATCCAGTTGCTGCCCGCGGGCACGGACCCCGGCGACATCCGCCGCATCGAGGCCACCTCGCTCAACGAAGCCGGCGTGGCGAACGTCTTGCGCAATACCACCCTGTCCCGGCAACCGGGTGAAACACCCGACAATGACGCGTTTCGCCTGTCCATTGCCGGTGCGCAGGAAAAGACCGCGCTGCTGCGACACCGCGGACGCTGGTGCATTCCGCACGGTGCCACGCCATCCACCCACATCTTCAAATTGCCGCTGGGCCTGGTCGGCAATGTGCAGGCCGACATGCGCATGTCGGTCGAGCTGGAATGGTCGTGCATGGAGCTGATGCGCGAGTACGGCCTGCCTGTCGCCCATGTCGAAATCGGCCGGTTCGAGGACCAGAAGGCCCTGATCGTCGAGCGCTTCGACCGCGTCCGTGCCCGCGACGGCCATTACTGGCTACGCATTCCGCAGGAGGATTTCTGCCAGGTCACCGGGCTGCCGCCGAACCGCAAATACGAAAGCGACGGTGGCCCCGGCATCCGCCGGATCATGGACATCCTGCGCGGCTCTGAAAACGCCGCCGCAGACCGCGAGGACTTCTTCCGGACACAGTTGCTGTTCTGGATCATGGGCGCCACCGATGGCCACGCCAAGAACTTCAGCCTCACCCTGCTACCCGGTGGACGTTATCGACGCACGCCACTGTACGACATTCTTTCCACCTGGCCGATCCAGGGCCGTGGCGCAAACCGGATGGACCCGCGCAAGGCGCGGCTGGCCATGGCGGTGGAAAGCGGCAACCGCCACTACCTGATCCACGACATCCACCGCTGGCACTGGATCGGCATGGGCGAAAGCCTGGGCCTCGGCGACCGTACCGCGGAGATGATCGAAGAACTCATCGCACGTACTCCACATGTGCTCGATGCCCTGGCAAGGCGCTTGCCGGAAGATTTCCCCGCGGAACTGTTCGACAGTGTGGCGGACGGCATGACGGCAGCGACTGAACGGCTGGCAAAAGAGGCGGATCGCCGCTCAACCGTGTCGGTCAGGAAACGTTGAACTGATCCACCCCCAGGCCACGTCCCAGCCGATCCGCTCCTGCTCCAGCCGCACGCGCACGCCCCAGCGGTCGCCGCGCAGGTCGCGGTACAGCGTCTGCTCGGCAGCATCAAGATGCTCAATCGCGTCGGCGCGGTGCGGTTGCGGTTCGGTCACCCACAAGCTGCGATGGGCGAGCAGGGTCGCCTCGTCCATCAGCAGCGACTGCACTTGCGGCAGGTGGCCGCGTACGCGGCCGAGGATGGCCAGGCCGTGGGTGTCCAGGTCGCCCCAGTAATGCACCGCATCGGCGGCTTGCAGCCATGGCAGTTCGTGCAGGCGATCGACTGCGTAACCACGCGCGAGCAGCACCACCGCGCCGGGCAGATCGTCGAACGCCAGGCCGGTCTGCTTGTTCTCGACGATGAAGACGCGCCGCGCCGGCAGGTCCAGCGCAGCCAGTTCGTCGAATGGTGCGTGGATGTCGCCCAGGCCACCGATGCGTGCCCGCAAGACGGGATCGAGCACGCGCAGGCGCAGCCGGTCGGGCTCGCGGCGCAGGCCGCTGGCCTGCCAGAAATCCGTTTCGCGCGGCAAATCGGCCAGCGTGCGCAGCCAGTCGCCAAGCAGGCCGGTGCGGGTTTCCAGCCATTTGCTGTCCAGCCCGGCCACCGGCAGCTGGCGGGCAAACAGGTTTGAGGCGGGATGGATCTGCAGCCAGGCCAGCATGTCGCCGAGGCGGGCGAATTCGGTCTCCTCGGTGTCGGCCAGCAAGATGTATTGACGGCGCATACCGGCGGCGAGCGACGGCCAGCGCTGCACCCATGCCGCGAAACGCGCGCGGGCGCGCTGCCAGCGCACGGCTTCGCCGAGCAGGGCGGCCAGTGCATCCGCGTCGGGCAGCGAGAGAGCTTCAGGCACCGCCTGGCGGCCGAGCAAGGGCCAGCGTCGCTCGGCCCAGCTCACTTCGCCGCCATGCCAGTCCTTCCACGCCGATCGCCACGCCTCGAACGCCGTCCAGTGCGTGCTGGCCTGGCGTTCGCCTGGGGCCGCCAGCGACACGCGCAACGGCCATTCGCCGCCACCGTCCAGCCAGTCGCCGGCCTGGCGCTGCCAATGGCCGCGCAGCAGTACGACGGCCTGATCAGGGCTGCGCATCATCGCCCTCGTGCGCGCCGCGCGGCAGGTCCAGGCGCTGGCTGGCAGCGTCGTATTCGATCATCAACACGCCCGAATCGTGGCGACCGTTGATCTCGACGAAACAGGCGCCGCCGATGAATGGCTCCAGCGTCATCACCGATTTCAACGGTGTGGCCACGATCATCTGGAAGCCGAAGTTCTCAAAGATGCGCATCGCCATCGCGGTGAACTCGTTGTCGGCCTTGTCGAACGCCTCGTCCAGCACCACCGCCGCGTACTGCGGCACGCCGCCATCCTCGTCGCCGAGCTGGTAGCGCAGCGCGGCGGCCAGGCAGGTGGTGGCCAGCTTCTGCCGCTGACCGCCGGACTTGCCGGCACCGCTGCGGTAGACCTCCAACTGGCGACGGCTTTGCGCGTCAAGCTCCTCGCCGATGAACTCCACGTGCAGGCGCACGTCCAGCACCTGCTCGCGCCAGCGCTTGTGCTCGGGATCCGTCGAGGCCAGCCTTGCAACCAGTTTGCGCAGGCCCTCGAACTGCGCCTCGGCGCGCTCGTGGTCGTCGGTTTTCTGGTTGCCCAGCACGGCGGCCAATTGCTGGCGGAACTCGATCACCTCCGGCAGGCGGCGATCTTCCGGCTTGATCTGCAAGATGCTGCCGCGGTTGAACGGCACGGTCTCCAGGCTGGCGTTGACGTCCTCCATGCGCGCACGGATCGCCGTATGCGCCTGCTTGATGTATTGCTGCAAGGCGACCAGGTTTTGCCCGCTCTGGGTGCGCAGCATCTCGAAGAAGCGCGCCTCGTGCGCGGGCAAGCCGTCGCGTTCGAGCCGGTCCAGCCGGGCGAAGAAATCCGCCGCGCTTTCCAGGTTGGCCTGCACGTCGCCGGCGTCCTGCGCCCAGCGGCGGCGGAAGGTTTCGAAGCAGGTGACGATCCCGTGGGTCCGTTCGCCGGCTTCCGCTTCCAGCGTGCCGATGCCTTGGTTGAGCGCGCGCTCCATCGCCAGCATGCGTTCGGCCAGATTGCCCAGGGTGAACGACGCGCCCGCCTCGCCGCGCGTATCCAGACCCTGCTGTTGCAACGGCGTCAGCGGCTTAGCCACCACGTCGTCGGCGCAGCGGACACGATCCTTGTCCAGCCGACCATGTTCGCGCTGGTGGTCGCGACGCTCGTCGCGCACTTCGTTCAGCAGGCGCTGGGCGCTGGCGACCTGCTTGTCCTTCGCCTCGATGCGCTCGCCCAGGTCGCGCAAGGCCGCGTCGCCTTCACGCAGTTCCTTCAGCGTGGTCGCGATCGCATCCAGCCGGGCGAGCAGGGGCGCGACGTCGATGTCGCTCCAGCGCAGGTTGGCCAGCGACTGCGCCGCGGCGGCGTGGCTGGCCTGTTGCTTGCGCTCGACACTGACCGCCGCGATCGCGCGGTCGGCCTCGGCGATCTGCTGCGCCAGCGCGCCGGCCTCGGTCTTGTACAGCGCCAGCTTGCCGCGGTTGTCGAAACCCATCACCCATTGGCGGCGGTCGTCGACGGCGTGGCGGTCGTCCTTCTCGTGGCGGCTGCGGCCGTGCTTGATCTGGCCTTGCGCGGTGAGCGCGCGTTCGCTGCGCTGCAGCGCCTGCACGCTGTCCACGCAGGCGTAGTCGTGGCGGCGCAGCAACTCGCCGCGCAGCCATTCCTGGTGTGCGTGCGGGGCCAGTTCCAGCTTGTGCAGCAGCGAGCGCGGCGGCGGCGCGGATACGTTCAAGACATCGACAGCGCCGATGCGGTGATACACCAGCTTGCCGCCCAGATGGGTGGCATCGACCCACGCGGCTACTTTCGCGTAATGCCGTTCGTCCACCAGCAGCGACAACGCAAAGCCGTGCAGCAGGCGTTCGATCGCGCCGCTCCACGCCTGTTCGTCCGCGCGCACCTGGATCAGCTCGCCGGCGAACGGCAGTGCGGTCTCGACGAGATCCACCGCGGCGCACAGGCGGCTGCGCAGCGCCTGCAGGTGGGCGGGGATATTCGACGGGTGCGCTTCCAGCGCGGCGATCTCGGCACGCGCCTGGGCAAAAGCACTCTCGGCCTGCTTCTTGTGCATGCCCAGTTCCAGCATGTGCTGGTCGGCACGGGCGGCGGCATCCTGGCCGGCATCGAGCAGGCTGCGCGCCTGCGCGAGCTGCTCGGCGAAACCTTGCGGAGTACCGGCGAGATTCCAGTCCAGTTGCCGGCAGGCAGCCTCGGCCACGCCACGATGGCGCAGGCAGGTATCGCGCTCGCGCGACACGCTGTCGTGATCGCGTTGCAGTTGCTCGATCCGGTCGCCGCCCTGCTCGCGGTGGCGCGCCCGCAACTCATCGAGTTCGCGCTGATGCTGTTCCAGGGTTTGCTGGCGGCGGCCTTCCTCGCCTTCGAGACCGCGGTCGAGGGTGTCCAGTTCGTTCAGCCGCGCGTCGAGCAGGCGCAGGCGCTGGCGCTCGCGGTAGCCGTCCACGCCGGCCAGCAGTTCGTCCAGCTCGCTGCGTTCGCGCCGCACGTCCATCAGCCGGTCGTGGGCCTTTCGCGCCGGCTGCAAGGTCTGGATCTGCTCGCGCGCGGTGACCACCGCCTTGTGCGCCTCGTCCAGTTCGGCGAACTCGGCCACCAGCCGCTCGGCCACGGCGAAGGTTTCCGGGCGCTCCAGCATGAAGTCGCGCAGGAAGTGGTTGAGGTCGCCCAGGTTCTTCGCCGATTGGGTCTTGTGCAGCAGGCGCAGCGCGGTCTCGTTGCCGATGCCGAGCAGGCGGCGGAAACGCTCGGCGTAGGCATTGAAGCTGTCGTGGTGGTGCACATCGGCGAGGCGTTGCTTGAGCCGGCGCAGATCCAGGTCGAAACCCTCCAGCTCCACCGCGAGGTCGAACGGCCGCTCGGCAATGATGAAATGCTTTTGCACGTCGGCGGTGGTGGAGCTGTTGCCACGGATCCACAACAGGCGCACCAGGCTCACGCAGCGACCCAGCGCGTTGCGGTATTCCAGGGCCAGCGCCGACCAGACCGGGCCGCGGCGCAAATACTGGGTGGCGACCTCGCCCGAATCCTCGTCGTGCTGGTCGGCCCAGGCGCCGCGCACGTAGGACACCAGCGAGCGGTCGCGCCCGCTGCGCTCGGCCTCGCGTGCGGCGGCGTTGAAGTCGACCAGGGCGGGCGGCACCAGCAGCGCCGACATCGCATCGAGCAGGGTCGACTTGCCCGAGCCGGAGCGGCCCACGAACAGGAAGCCGCGCTCGGCAATCGGCACCTCGTGCAGGCCGGAGAAGGTGCCCCAGTTGAGTACCTGCAGGCGACGCATGCGGAACTGTTCCTCGCGCGGCGTGGGCAGATCGGAAAGAAACAGCGAGGGCGCGGCGTCGGATTTCTTCATCACTCGTCTTCCTCGCTCGCCGCATCGACCCCGCCGCGCGACCCGGCCAGATGCTCGCGGTAGACCGCGCCCAGCGCCTGCACGTCCTCGGCGGAGAACAGCAGCTTCAGCGTGGGCGAGACCTCGTGGCGGCCCTCGCTGCCGCGGATCGGCTGCAGCACGTTGTTCTTCTTCATCTTCTCGATGGCGGCATTGAGCTTCTTGGTGAAACCGGCGCGGTCGGTGCCCTGCGGCGGTTCGTACACGGCTAGTTGCGCGTGCAGTTCGTCCACCTCCACCACCGCGCGCTGGCCCTGCGACTCGGCCTCGGCCAGGCGCTGGCGCAGGGTCAGCAGCAGTACCGAGTCGATGAAGGTGAGCGGGCTGGAACGCAGCAGAGTCGGCGTTTCCAGCTCGCCGGTGTCGGCCTGGCGCACGAAGGCCATGCGCAGCTCGCGATCGAGCACCAGCTCCAGGAACAGCTCGCTCAGGCGCACACGGATCGCCGTTTCCTCGCGCAGCAACACCGGCCATAGCAGGGCATGGCGTTCGGCGTCCACACTGGGGCCGGCCAGCAGCTGGCACAGCACGCGGCGCGCCTCGAACGGCAGGCTGCCGCTGTCGCCGGGAAACAAGCCAGGATCGCCCACGCTATCCGGCGATGGATTTTCCAGGGTCGGCTCGGCCATGTCGTCAGAGCAGTTCATCGCGCTTTTCCTTGAGGAAGTAGACCAGGGGAATACGTGCGCGGCGCTCCCGCCCGTCCTCGCCGCGCCAGCTCACCGATTCATGGCGGTCGGCCACCAGCATGCCGTGGCGACTGCCCAGCGCCATGTAGCCGACCACGCTGCCCAGGCCCTGGCGAGCCGGATAATGCTGCAGCACGATGCCCACCGAACATTGCGCATGCTCGGCCAGCAGGCTACGCAGGTGCTGTTTCAGAGTGCGGAAATCGATCTCCGACTGCGCCACCAGCTCGCCCACGCTGTCCAGCGAGATCGCCGCGCCTTCGGCACGCAGGATGCTACCGTCGACCTGACTCTGGCGCGGATCGTTGAGCCGCCAGCGCGACAGCGAATGCAGCCGCGCACTGCTCAGGGTCAGCGTGTAGCCGATGCCCTGGTTGCTGCGTACCTGATCGCGCAGTCTCAGCGCTTCGGCCTGGGTCTGTTTCAGGAGCCGGTGCAGCCGGCGCTGCTCCAGGTAGGCGCGGCTTTGCACGAAGCCCTTCAGGCTGCGCGCAAAATGCTGGAGCACGTCGTGGACATGACCGCCGCGGTCGAGCAGGGTACGGGTCAGGTGCAGCAGAAAGGCCCGCTCGCGTCGATCGAGCTGGCGCGCGAAATCGCGGCTGGTGACCACGTCCACAGCCGCCTCCAGCTGGCCGCTCTGCTCGGCGTCGGTGAGCAGTCGCCAGAATGCGTCGAAGCTGCGGCCCGCCTCGCTTTCGGCAATCACGTCGACGCCGGCGAAGAGTGCCTCAAGCATCTCGCCGCGCTGGCGCTCGTCGTCGATGATGCGCTCGCGGAACTCGCGGTCCAGTTGCTGGAAGTCATCGCGCACATGACGGAAATCCTCGGCCAGTTCGTCGGCCAGCGCGATCACCTCGCGCGCACGCTCCAGCGCGCGGGTCTCGTCCAGCACGTCCACCCGGCCGGCGCTGACCGCGGCGATCTGCGCATCGATGCGCTCGCGCTCGGCCAGCAACTCGCCCAGCCGGCTGTGCGGATCGGCATCGGTTTGCCGCGCCAATTGCACCAACTGCTGGATCACCAACGCCAGCCGGCTCTCTGTGGCCACGCTGCGGCTGCTGTCCAGGCTACCCAGGAAACGCAGCGCCGCGATGGCCGGCGCAGTCAGCTCGTACTGTTCCTCACTGGCGTCCGCGGGAAAACGTCGTTCGAGCCAACCAGTCGCCAGCCATTCCGCCACGTAAGCCTGCGCCGCGCGCGGCGCCACCTGGCCATGCTCGCGCAGTTCGTCCAGTTCGCGAGCCAGCCGCTCATGCAGCAACGAGGCGGGCAGTTTGCGTTCACCGTCGAGCAGCAGTGCCTGCAACAACGCGGCGATCAGGGGCGCGTTGTCCGCCGCCAGCAACTTCCAGGTCGGCTGCTGGCGCAGACGCTGCCAGGTGGCGACGCGCGCGGGGGTTTTCATCGCGACACCCGATATGGCAGCCTGACCCGTACCACGATGGATACAAGCTGGCCGATACACCATCGCTCACTTCCCGCCTCGTGCATCCTCATTCCTGTCCGTCCTCCAGCGCCGATTGCCGCAGCCGTCCAGTCTAGTGGGCGCGGTCTCGCCGTGTGCGACACGTCACCCGGCAGCGCCCCGATACTCCGGCAACCACAGCTTGAAGCTGGCCTCATCGCACCCATTTCGTGAGCGATACTCCGTACCCAAGGCCTCGTCATGAATGCACCCGCACCCGTCCCCGTCCGCATCGATTTCGTCTCCGACGTCTCCTGTCCGTGGTGTGCGGTGGGACTGGCATCGCTGCAGCAGGCCTTGAAGAACCTTGATGGAGAGGTCACGGCGGAAATCCACTTCCAGCCATTCGAACTGAATCCGCAGATGCCCGCCGAAGGCGAGGATTCCACCGAGCACCTGGTGCGCAAGTACGGCAGTTCGGCCGAGCAGATCGACGCGAATCGCGAGGCGATTCGCGCGCGCGGCGCGGCGCTGGGTTTCACCTTCAACATGGATCGGCGCAGCCGCGTCTACAACACCTTCGATGCCCACCGCCTGCTGCACTGGGCCGCGCTGGAGGGGAAGGAGCTCGCGCTCAAGCAGGCCCTGCTGCGTGCCTATTTCACCGACGGGGAGGATGTAAGCGCGCACGACACGCTGGTACGCCTTGCCGCGAGCGTCGGTCTGGACGGAGCGCGCGCCAGGGACATCCTGGCCCGCGGCACTTACGCCGACGAGGTCCGCGCGCAGGAGCAGTACTACCTGTCGCGCGGCATCCAGTCGGTGCCCGCAACCATCATCAATGGCCGTCACCTGATTTCCGGCGGTCAACCACCGGAAGCATTCGAGCAGGCCTTGCGGCAGATCGCCACCACCACGCCAACGTCGTCACGCGTCGACGGAGCCTGATGCCAGCCATCGGGTGATCGGCGCCGGCCGGCCGATCCAGTAACCCTGGCCCATGTCGCAGCCCATCGCCTGCAGGGCGGCGTACTGGATTTCCGTCTCGATGCCTTCGGCGACCACATCGATGTCCAGCGCGCGCGCCAGCGCGAGCACGGCCGCCACCACGGTGGTGCTGCTGGTGTTCGCACCCTTGTCCAGCTCGTGCACGAATGCGCGGTCGATCTTGAGGATGCGCAGCGGCAGCGAATGCAGGTAGCTGAGCGACGAATAGCCGGTGCCGAAATCATCCAGGGCGGCACCGATGCCCGCGCTACGCAACCGTTCCAGCGTCGCCCGCACGCGTTCCGGATTGTCGAGCAGGGCGCCTTCGGTGACTTCCACCACCAGCCGCGACGGCGGCAGGCCGGTATGTTCCAGCAACTGGATCAGGCGCTCGTCGAAGTCGGCGTGACGCAGGTGCAGCGCCGACACGTTGATCGTCATGAACGTATCGGCCCGATCATGCATTCGCAGGCGTTCGCAGCTCAGCTCGAACATGCACCAATCGATCGTCTCGATCAGCCCGCAATCCTCGGCGATCTTGAGGAAATCGCCCGGTGCCAGCACCCCACGCTGCGGGTGGTTCCAGCGGATCAACGCCTCGTAGCCGACCACCCCGCCATCCCCGAGACGGCAGATCGGCTGGAAATAAGGCTCGAATTGCCCGAGTTTCAGGGCTGCCCGCAACTCGCCTTCCAGGGTCAGCACATCCACCACGTTCTTCGCCAGGGTCTCGTCGAACAGCTGATAGCGCTTGCGGCCGAGCTCCTTGGCACGGTACAGCGCGATGTCCGCGTCGCGAAGCACTTCGTCGGCGCCCAGATAATGTCCGTCGCCGATCGCGATGCCGATGCTGGCGGTGACCTGCAACTCCTTGCCACCCACCGGCATCGGTGCCGCCAGCGCATCCATCACCCGCTGCGCCACCGCGTTGGCATCGGCGGCCTGATCCACCAATTCGAGCAGGATCGCGAACTCGTCGCCGGACAGCCGTGCCACCAGGTCAGGATGTCGCACGCAGCCGGACAGGCGCGTGGCCACCTCCTTGAGCACTTCGTCGCCGGCCAGGTGGCCGAGGCTGTCGTTGATGATCTTGAAGCGATCCACGTCCAGGTAGAGCAAGGCACAGCACTGCCGGGGCTCGGGTCGCGCCGAGGTCAATACGCGGTCGATGCGATCGCGCAGATAGCTTCGGTTCGGCAGGCCGGTCAGCGGATCGTGCATCACCTGGTGCTTGAGCTGGTCCTGCACGCGCTCACGCTCGGTGATCTCCTTGCGCAGGGCCAGCGTGCGCTCTTCCACGCGATGCTCCAGTTGTTCGTAGGCACGTTGCAACGCCTCGGCGGCGCGGCGCCGGGTCAGGCTGCTGGCGATCTGGGTGGCCACGAAACTCAGCAGCTCCTGGTCGGAGGGGCCATACGACACCGCCTCGCTGTAGCTCTGCACGGTCACCAGCCCGATCACCTCGTCGCCGACGATCAGCGGCACGCCTAACCAGCACTTCGCCGGCGACCCCATGCGCCCCGGCGCAATCTCGCCCCTGCGCTCCAGTTCCTCGATCGCGGCGTTGTCGGCACGCAACGGCGCGCCAAGACGCAGCACGTATTCGCTGAGGCCGCGTCCCAGCGGGCGGCTGTCCGGGGGTCGCTTGACCGCGTCCACCACGTACGGGAACAGCAGTTGCCGGCCGTCATCCGAAAGCAGGGCGATGTAGAAGTTCTCCGCATTCAGCAGTTCCGCCACCACCGCATGCACGCGCCGGTAGAATTCGCCCCGGTCGATGCGCGCCGTGGCCAGTTCGGCGATCCGGAACAACGCCGTCTGCAGGTGCTCGGCGCGCTGCCGTTCCATGACCTCCAGTTGCAGGCCGCGATTGGCTTCCGCCAGCTGGGCGGTGCGCAGTTGCACGCGTTGCTCGAGGTCCTCCTTGCCCTGTTTGCGCTCCAGCGCGATCAGGATGTGGCTGCCGACGAACTCCAGCAGGGCGAGGTCGCTGTCGGTGTAGCCGATCTCCGCCTTGTAGCTCTGCACCACCAGCGCGCCGCCGGGCCGGCCATCGCGCAACATCGGTACGCCGAGCCAATCGTGGCTGTCCTGGCCGATCAGAGTCACCGGGCCAGGCACCTGGCTGCGCAATTCCTCGGCATCGCCCATGCGCGCCTTGCCGTCGCGCATCACATACCAGGTCAGCGTGTGTTCGATCGCGCTCAGCGGCATGTCCCGGCCTTCGCCAGGCGGCACGGGATCCTCGACATCGACGAAATACAGGAAGCGGATCGTGTCGCGCTCGGCGTCGTGCAGCACGATGAAGAAGTTTTCCGCGTACATCAGGGTGCTGACGATGGCATGGATGCCACGCAACATCGCCGGCATGTCGTGCTCGGAGCCGGCCAGGTCGGAGATGGCGAACAACGCCCGCTGCAGATTCTCGGAACGTTCCAGCTGCCGATGCGAATGCTGCAGTTCGATCCACTCCAGCGCACGCCGCAGATGCTGCCCCGCGAGCCTGAGGGGCGCGGCCAGATCTTCGAGGAATCGATGGTTCGCGCACGCCGGCTGCAAGCGCAGCACCAGCAGCGCCGGCTCGGGAAGCCCGCACAGGCGCACCGCGACGCGATGGCGATCAGGGTGCCATTGCGGCACATCCGAGCTGGCCGCCAGGTCGAGCCATGGCCGGTCCGTCGCGTCGAGCACCGCAGGCGGCACGCTCTGGCAGCCGGCCGGATCGCGCAGTCGCCAGAGCACGCAGGCTGCCTGGCAGCCCGGCCTCTCCCGCGCCAGTCCGACGATTGCCTCGGCAACTTCGCCGGGCGAATGCGCGGCGATCAACCGCGTCAACCAGCCCGGTTGCAGCGAGCCATCGAATGGCATCGACCCCATCATGCCCCCTTGTGTCATTGCCGCGGTTTCCCCTGACCCGACCAGTCCGCAGCCTCGATCCAGCATACCCCGTCGGCACTGTGCGACATCCATCACCACTCCAATCATTGGTGGAACAGCAACTTCGGTGCCAACACCTGCGGCTGGCTTTACAACTCCGATAAACTGGCCCGCCGACGCGTGGCATGCCGTTCGCCCGATCACATCCGCCCCGCGCAATACGTTTTCCCCGCGCCCCGCCGCGCCACAGGCTCACCATCCCGCATGCTCGCCGACACCACCAAAGATGCCATCCGCGCCGCCTATGCGCGACTGAGGGACGGCCTGCCGGGCTTTCGCGCGCGCGCCTCGCAGGGGCGCATGATCGCCGAGGTGGCCAAGGCGTTCGGCCAGCACGGCGGGGTGGCGGTGATCGAGGCGCCGACCGGCACCGGCAAGTCGATGGCCTACCTGATCGCCGGCGTGGCGGTGGCGCGTTTCCAGAAGAAGAAGCTGCTGATCGCCACCGCCACGGTGGCGCTGCAGGAACAGCTGGTGCAGCGCGATATCCCGCTCTATCTGCAGCTCAACGGGATCGAGGCGAAGGTGGCGCTGGCCAAGGGCCGCGGCCGCTACCTGTGTCCGCGCAACCTGTTGATGGCGGCCAACAGCATTCACGACGCACAGATGGGCCTGGCCGGTTTCGAGGCGGATCTGCTGCTGTGGGCCAAGCCGCCGCAGGCTCGCGACAAGCAGGCGCTGGCGAAACTGCGCACCGCGTTCGACCGCAACGAGTGGAACGGCGACATGGACAGCGCGCCGGAAGCCATCAGCGACCTGCTGCGTCCGATGGTGACCACCAGCGCCGGTGGCTGCACCGGACGCAAGTGCGGCCAGTTCATGATCTGCCCGTTCTTCGCCGCACGCCGCATGGTGGACGATGCCGAAATCATCGTGGCGAACCAGGACCTGGTGCTGGCCGACCTCACCATGCCGGGCGGAGACGAGGGCGGCGCCAATCCGGCATGGGGCGGCGTGATCCTGCCGCGGCCGGACGAGACGCTGTACATCTTCGACGAAGGCCACCATGTACCGGGCAAGGCGATCGACCGCGGTGCCGCCGAGGTCTACATGACCGCCAGCGTGCGCCAGCTGAGCCGGCTCGGCCGGCAGGTGCACGCGGCCTATTCGCTGACCGACAAGGAACGCCTGGGCAAGCTCGGCCTCGACCAGGGCGACGAGAAATTGCAGGAGCTGAGCAACACGCTGGAGGAGCTGGAAAAGGAAGTCCGCCTCGGCTGGCTGCCCGATCCGGCCGAGACCGAGCCGATGTATCGCGGCTCGCTGGGCCAGTTGCCCGAACCGTGGGTGGAGCACGCGCGCGTGCTCGACGTGCTCACCGGCGAAGTGCAGCGCTGGCTCACCGCCGTGCGTCGCGCGGTGGTCGAGATGACCGACGGCGGGCCGACCCAGGAAGCCTTGTCGCGCGAGCTGGGCATCGCGCTGGAACGCATCGGCAAGCAGGCCGCGTGCTGGCGCGCGTGGTCCAGCGACGATCCGGAAAACGCGCCACCCATGGCACGCTGGGTCACCCTGGGCGGCGACCAGCAACTGGTCTGCCATGCATCGGCGGTGTCCGCCGCGGGATTGCTTCGCAACGTGCTGTGGAACAACGCCAGCGGCGTGCTGATGACCTCGGCCACGCTCAGCGCCGGCGGCAACTTCCGCGGCTTTGCCGACGCCGTCGGCCTGCCCGATGATGCGGTGACGCTGAGCCTGCCCTCGCCGTTCGACCTCGCCGCCCAGGCACGACTGGAAGTGCCGGCGATGCGCACCCTGCCCGACGCACGCGAGGCGCATGCCGAGGAAATCAGCGAGTGGCTGGCGGAAAACCTCGACTGGGACGCCGGCAACCTGGTGCTGTTCACCTCGCGCGTGAAGCTCGACCGCGTGCTGCAGAAGCTGCCGATCGCGCAGGTGCGCAAGGTGCGCGCGCAGGGTTCGCTGGGCAAGTCGCAGCTGGTCGCCGAACACTGCGCCGAGATCGAGGCCGGCAGGGGCAGCACGCTGTTCGGGCTGGCCTCGTTCGGCGAAGGCCTCGACCTGCCGGGCAAGTTCTGCGAGACGGTGGTGATCACCCAGCTGCCGTTCGCGGTGCCGACCGATCCGGTCGGCGCCACCTACGCCGAATGGCTGGAATCGCGCGGGCGCAATCCGTTCATCGAAGTGAGCATCCCCGAGGCTACCCGCCTGCTCACGCAATACTGCGGCCGGCTGATCCGCAACGAGACCGACCACGGCCGCATCGTGCTGCTGGATCGCCGCGTGGTCACCAAGCGCTATGGCAGCGGCATGCTGAAGGCGCTGCCGCCGTTCCAGCGCGTCATCGAGAGGACCGCATGATCATCCGCTTCGCCGACCGCCCCTCGCAGCCATGGAAGAACGGCCTGGGGCGCACTCGTGAAATAGCCGTCCAGCCGCCCACTGCAGGCGGTGACGAATTCCTGTGGCGGGTCAGCATCGCCGAGGTCGACAGCGCTGCGCCGTTCTCGTGCTTTCCAGGCATCGACCGCCAAATCGTGTTGCTTGACGGCGCAGGCTTCAGCATGACGCTTGACGGCAGTCATACGCACGCGTTGACCACGCCATTTGCACCGTTTGCCTTTCCTGGCGAAGCAAAAGTGGATGTGGCGCTTGCTGATGGCGCGACCCGCGACTTCAACCTGATGACTCGACGCAGCCATGGGCGCGGCGAAGTGCAGGTGTGGCGCGGGTCGGCAACACACCGGCCTGATCCGGCGACGACGCTGGTGTTCTGCGCGCGCGGCAGGATCGATACCGTCGACGGCCGCCTGGGCGCCTGCGATGCATGGCGCCCGTCGCAAGCCGGGTCTGATCCGCTCACCGTGCATGATGGCGCCGTCGCCCTCGTCGTCCGCATCGAACCGCGCAGCAGCCGAGCGACGGCAGCGCCCGCCTATACTCGGCAACCACTATCTTGATGCGGAGCCACTGCCATGACCGTACTGATACTCGGCCTGCTGATGTTTCTGGGCGTGCATTCCCTGCGCATCTTCGCCGACGGCTGGCGCACCCGGCAGCTGACGAGGCTGGGCGAGATGCGCTGGAAGGGAAGTTACGCGCTGGTTTCGCTGATCGGCTTCGGGTTGCTGTGCTGGGGCTTCGGCCTGGCGCGCCAGCAGCCGGTGCCGCTATACGTACCGCCATTGGCGTTGCGCCACCTCAATGCCTTGTTCACCCTGTTGGCGTTCGTGCTGGTGGCCGCGGCCTATGTCCCGCGCAACCATCTCAAGGCGAAATTCGGCCACCCGATGCTGCTGGGCGTGAAGACCTGGGCATTCGGTCACCTGCTTGCGACGGGCATGCTGCGCGACGTGGTGTTGTTCGGCGCGTTCCTGCTGTGGGCGGTGGTGCTGTTCATCGTGTCGCGCCGGCGCGATCGACGCACCGGCATGGTGTATCCGGCCGGCACGCTCGCGGGCGACGCCATCGTCGCCGTGGCTGGCGTGGCTGCCTGGATCGTGTTCGCGTTCTGGCTGCATCTGTGGCTGATCGGGGTGAACCCGCTGGCCTGAGGGGTGCCGGGAGTCATCTGCGCAACGACCCCGCCGTCCACTAGAATCGCGCCATGCCCCTACCGTGAGGATCGACGCATGGCTGCTTTCCTGCTCTGGTTGTTGCTGCTGGTGTTCTGCTGGCCGCTCGCCCTGCTGGCCCTGGTGCTCTACCCGATCGTCTGGCTGGTGCTGTTGCCATTCCGGCTGGTCGGCATCACGGTCGGGGCGGTGTTTGCCTTTCTCGGCGCACTGCTGATGCTGCCGGCGCGCGTATTGCGCGGTCATCCGGTCTAGGTCGCATCCGGCGTGGACAAGCCGCACTCGCCTTCGTGCGAGCGCAACCGCGAACCGATCCTCGAGGTACTGCGCGAATACTTCGCCGACCGCCGGCGCGTGCTGGAGGTCGGCAGCGGCACCGGCCAGCACGCAGTGCACTTTGCCGCCGCCCTGCCGCAGCTGACCTGGCAGAGTTCGGATCGTGCGGAAAACCTTCCCGGCATCCGTGCGTGGCTGGACGAGGCGGCACTGCCGAACACGCCGGCCCCGCTGGAGTTCGACGTCGGTGGCCGCTGGCCGCACGGACCGTTCGACGCGGTGTTCAGCGCCAACACGCTGCACATCATGGCGTGGCCCGAGGTGCAGCTTTTCTTTGCGCATCTGCCGACGATTACCCGCGATGGCGCGATCCTGATCATCTACGGGCCGTTCAACCACGAAGGCACGTACAGCAGCGAGAGCAACGCCACATTCGACGAATGGCTGAAGTCGCGCGGCACGCACATGGCGATCCGCGACGCGGGGGCGGTCGATGCGTTGGCCGGTGCCGCGGGGTTTGCCCTGGTCAACGACGTCGCCATGCCGGCGAACAATCGCTGTCGCGTGTGGCGACGCGCGCAGCGTTGAGGCCGAACCTGCACGATCCGCTCGAACCGGGTAAAAAGGCGGCATGAAGTCGATCGATACGCTAACCCCCTGCCCCTGCGGCAACCCCGCCGGTTACGCCGCATGCTGCGGCCTTCTGCACGAGGGAGCCACGGCCGCGAGCGCCGAGCAACTGATGCGTTCGCGCTACAGCGCCTATGTGCTCAGGCGCGAAAGCTACTTGCTCGCCAGCTGGCATCCCGACACGCGACCGGACACGTTGCGGCTGGCCGCGCAACAGCCCGCGCCGACCTGGCTGGGACTGGAGGTGCGGCGCCAGCAACGCGTCGACGAGGACCATGCGCTGGTGGAGTTCGTCGCCCGTTATCGCCTCGGCGGTGGTCGCGCGCAGCGCCAGCATGAAACCAGCCGCTTCGTGCGGCAGGACGGACGCTGGTACTACCTCGATGGCGAGCTGAAGAGCTGAGGTCAGAACCCCTGCACGCCCGCATCATGCAGACGGGCGGCCTGCGCACGTAGCGCGGGACAACGGAAGAATTCGACCAGTTGGTCGGCGCGACCGGGGCCAATGCCGTCCAGCGCCTGCCAGTCGCTGGCACGGCGAGCGCTGGCGGATGACCAATCGGTCAGACCCGTCGCCACGCTGGCCGGCACACCCAGTGCCTGCAGCCAGCGGGAGAAGGGCTGCCTGTGCGCCGACGCGAAGGAACGCGCCAGCATGGCTGCGCGACCGGGGCCCAGACCGGGTACGGACGCCAGCTGTTGCGGCGTCAGCTCCGTCCAGTCCAGTAAGCCATGCAGCAGGCCCGCTTCGACCAGGGCTTGCCAGGTGTCGGCACCAACGCCCTCAAGGCGCAGACCCTGCTTGCCGCCCAGCCACACCAGTCGCGCCAGGAATTGCTGCTCGCAGCCGGGGCTCAGCTGCCAGCACGTCAGTGCGGTGTGGGACTTCGGATCCGGCACGGTCAGCGCGACCCGCTGCTGCGTGCGCCAGGCCACCGACTTGAGCCGCGGAATGGTCAGCCCGGCGAGTACCACTTCGACCTGATCGCCCGGACGAATGTCGAGCTGGCGCCAGCGGCGCAGCGAGCCGACGCTGACCCGCTGCACCCGGTGATCGTCCAGTTGCACCGGCTCCAGTTGCAGCACCGGGGTGATCCGGCCGCTGCGACCGATCGTGAAGTCGACCGCGCGCACCTCGGCCAGCGCCGAGGCAGCCGGATATTTCCACGCCACCGCCCAGTCCGGCGGTGCCGCCCGCCAGGTGGACGCGGCCGGTCGATGGCCCTGCCGCACCACGGTGCCGTCGGCCGCGAACGGCAACGCATGGCGATACCACTGCTCGCGCCAGCGCGTGACCTCGGCCAGCGTGCGAACCGGCTTCGTGTAGCTCACGCTGTCGGACAATCCCATCGCCGCAAGCCCCGCCAGCCGCGCCGGCATGTCGGCCGGACCGCTGGGCCAGTCCCACACGAACAGGCCGATGCGGGCCGCCGTGGCATCATCCAGATGCTCGCGTGCCAACGCCCCGGCGACCGCCGAGCGCGCGTTGACGCCGCCCGCATCGGCCTGCACGTGCCCGGGCAGGCGCCAGTACAACTCGCCCTGCAGCACCACGCGCCCCGGCGCATGCGGCAACTGCTTCGGAATCGCCGCAATGCGCTGCGCCAGCGCGGTCCAGTCCGAACCATGCAGCCCGTCGCCGCGGCTGCTGGCCTGGCGCAAGCGGCCGTCCACATACAGCAGGGTGACGGCCACGCCATCGGCCTTGGGCTGCGCCCACAGATCGCGATTGCCTCGCTGGTCCATCCACTGCGCCAGTGCCGCGGCATCCGGCAGCTTGGCCAACCCGGTCTGCGCCACCGGCGCGGTGATCCGGCCGCCGGCATCGGCCAGGTGCTTCAGCGCAGCGGGCGCCTGCGCAGGAAAGCAGCGTTGCCACTGGTCCAGCCGCTGCTGCGCCTGGTCGTACACGGCGTCGTCCACCGGTGAATGGCCGTCGACCCGGTAGGCGTGATTCCAGCCATCGAGCCGATCGTGCAGCGCCACCAGCTCCTTGCTGGCCTGTGCGGGCGACCAGTCGGGACACCCCGCCGCATGCGCAGCGTCGAGGGCCAGCGCGATGACGGCGACCAGCAGCCAAGCTTCCTTGCGCATGCCGTTGCTCCATGGATGGACGGAACTCCAGCCTAGTCAGCAACCCGGGCCGCGGCATCCGGCAACACCGACCCTCGGCGTAGGCCCCGGGCTCGGCGCTACGGCAGCGGCGTATCCGCGAAATGCAGCGCGGTCTCGCCGAGGAAACGTCCGTACGGCCCGAAGCGCCGCTCCACGATGACGCCCCCGTCGGCATGGCCGATCGCCACCACCGTGCTGGCGCGGGTGCCGTAGTCGGCGCCGCGGATGAAGGCACTGGACAGCCGGCGCTCGCGCTCCCGTCCGATGCCGGTGTCCGGCAGCTCCGCATCCCCTGCCACCCGCTCGTCTGCCAATGCGTCGAACAGCGAGGCGAAATCGGTCGCATCGCCGGCGTCGATCCAGGCCTGCATTCGCTCCATCAACGCACGCGTCTTCGGCCATGGCGTGTTGAAATCCGCATTGGACAGGCCGTGCACGCCGGGCTGCACCGACTGCATGTGCGGTTCGGGCCGGTTGCCGAGATAGAACGCATCGTGCGCGTCGAACGTGAGCAGGTTGAATGGCCGATAGTCGGACGCCGCAGTCAGCAATCCCCGTGCGTGCGCGGCGGCATCCGGCCCGCCGCCGAGATAGTCGGTGGCGAGCAGGCCGCGCGAGGCACCGCGCTGCGGATCGCGGGGATCGCGCACATTGGTCACCACGCAGCAGCGGCCGTTGTCGGTAACACCCAACCAGGTTCCGCCGGCTTCCAGGTCGCGGCCGCCGATGATCGACGCATCGTCCCAGCGCGCCAGCGCCGCGCTGGGACGCGCGTGAAACTCGTCGCGATTGCCGGCCAGCAGCAATCGCCAGCGCGGATGCACGTTCCAGGCAAACGCGATCAGGCACATGAACCTTCCCTCATCCGAAAAACCAGCAGCACACCGCGATCGCCGCCAGCACGCAGCTTAATCAAGCTTGCGGTGGATGGGCAGGCCAGGGGATCCGACGCGTTCATGCGGCCTGCACCGATGCACTCGCTCCCCATGTCGTGCTCGGTGATAATCGTTCGATGCGCAACCGCCCCCGTTCCACCCGTCACCTTGCCGTCGCCGTGCTCGCCATCGTCTGGCTCGGCATGCCGAATCCCGCACCGCTGCATGCCGGCCAGGCGGGGAAAGGCCGCACCGAACAGGCCGAAGCGAGGCAGAAGCTGGCCGATTTGCGCCACAAGATGGAGGCACTTGCTGCCGAACAGGCCGACACGGCGGCGAAGCGCGACAGCGCCAACGCGGAGTTGGCGAAACAGGCCAACGCGGTGGCCGCCGCGGCAAAGGCGGTGCGCCAGACCGACGCCGAACTCGCCGCCAAGCAGCAACAGCTGGAGCAACTGCAACAACAGCGCAATACGCTGCAGCAGACGCTGGACAGCCAGCGCGCCGCGATCGCCGAACTGCTGCGCGCCACCTACGCGCTCGGCCATGGTTCGGATCTGCGCCTGCTGCTGGGTGATCAGGACGTGGCGCGCATCGCCCGCGCGCTGGTGTATTCGCAATACTTCCAGCGCGACCGCGTGCAGCGCGTGCAGAAGCTGATGGGCGACCTGGCGCGGCTGCAGGAGCTGGAAGCCTCGATCACCGCCGAGCAGCAGGCGTTGCAGGCGACCAGGGCACAACGCGAGCAAGAGGCGAAGAAGCTGGGGCAGCAGCGCGTCGCACAGCAAAAACTGGCCGCCGCCACGGACGCCCGCTACAAGGACCAGGCGCAGCGGCTCGCCGCGATGAGACAGAACGCGGAATCGCTCAACCATCTGCTCGCCCAGTTGCAGAAGGTGATCGACGAGGCCGCCGCCCAGCGTGCGGCCGCGGCGAAGTCCCGGCCGGGCCACCAGCCAGCGCCGGCGCTCGGCATCGGCGGGGCCGGCGCCGACATTCGCGGCAACCTGCCGTGGCCGGCCAACGGCGTGGTCAACAGTTTCGGCAACGGCGTGCTGATCAAGGCCGCCGCCGGCAGCGAAGTGCATGCGGTGGCACGCGGGCGGGTGATCTACGCCGGCTTCCTGCGCGGCTACGGCATGCTGCTCATCATCAACCACGGCAATGGCTGGATGAGCATGTACGGCAACAACGAGAGCCTGCTGCATGACGTCGGCGACGAGGTCGAGGCCGGCGAGGCGATCGGCACCGCCAGCGCGGTCACCGGCATCAACACCGGCGTGTATTTCGAGCTGCGCAAGGACGGCAAGCCGGTGGATCCCCGCAGTTGGCTGGGCAAGCATCGTTGAAGCCCGCGCCACGGTATCGCGGCTTGACGCGGGTCCGGTGAATTACTCCCGCGTGCGGTTGTCCCACGTCCTGCCATACTCTGGACCGCGCCGCGGCGCCACGTTTTCCTGTTGAGCGGAGTCATCTGCATGCACCTGTCCGACCGTCGACCGCCCCTTGGCCTGGCCATCCTGTTGCTGCTGGCGATTTCCGCCGTGCAGGCGCAGAGCGCTCCTGCCATCGGCACCAGCGTGCCCGCGCCGCCGGTGGATGTCCCGGCCGCCGGCCAACGCGCGCCGGCCAGCACCGCTTCCAGTGCCAACACCGATCAGGTGGATCTCCAGCAGATCCGCAATTTCAGCCGCGTCTACGAACTCGTGCGCCAGGCCTACGTGGAAAAGGTCGACAACAAGACCCTGATGAAGGATGCGATCACCGGCATGCTGGCGGGACTCGACCCGCACAGCGAATACCTTGACAAGGAAGGCCTGCAACAGCTCAGCGAGGACACGTCCGGCCAATACAGCGGCCTGGGCATCGAGGTGCTGCAGGTCGATGGTGGTCTCAAGATCGTCTCGCCGATCGACGATACCCCGGCGGCGCGGGCCGGCATCAAGCCGGGCGACAGCATCGTCAAGATCAACGACCGGCTGGTGGACGCGCAGAACATCAACGAGATGTTCCAGCAACTGCGCGGCAAGCCCGGCAGCAAGATCACCCTGACGATCGCGCACGAGGGCAGCGACAAGCTGATCGACCTGCACCTGGTGCGCGAGAAGATCTCGATCAGCAGCGTCAAGGTGCGCGAGCTGGAGCCCGGCTACGCCTACATCCGGGTCAGCCAGTTCCAGGACGACACCGCCGCCGACCTGGAGAAGAAACTGGGTCAGCTGATCGCCAGGGATGGGCCGCAGAAGGGTGCGGTGCTGGACCTGCGCAACAATCCCGGCGGCCTGCTTACCGCCGCGGTCGGGGTCAGCGACGACTTCCTCGACACCGGCGTCATCGTCACCACGCGCGGGCGGCTGGCCGACGCCAACATGAGTTTCAGCGCACACCCCGGCGACCAGCTCGACGGCGCGCCGATGATCGTGCTGACCAACAACGGCACCGCCTCGGCCGCCGAGATCGTCTCCGGCGCGCTGAAGGACAACCACCGCGCACTGACGATGGGGCAGCGCACCTTCGGCAAGGGCGTCGTGCAGACCGTGCTGCCGCTGGATGCCGACCACGCCGTGAAGATCACCACCGCCCGCTACTACACGCCGAACGGCACCTCGATCCAGGCGGAAGGCATCAAGCCGGACATCGCGCTGGCCGACCTGACCGTGAACAAGGCCGACAGCGCACCGGTGCTGATCAGTTCCGAGGCCGACCTGCCCAACCACCTGGTCAACGAAAACGCCAAGGCTGCAGCCGACATCGGCAACGATGGCAGCGCCGCCGACGCCAGGCTGGCCACCAGCGACTACGCGCTGGCGCAGGCGTTGAACGTGCTCAAGGGCATGGCGTTGCGACAGCCCGCGGCAACCCGGCACTGAGCGGGAAGGCGTCGGGTTGATCGTGATCCACGGCGCATCCACATCGCGGTGGTCAGACTGAACCGATGACTCAGCTCGCCATCGACCATGCCGGTCTGCCGCATGTGCTGATCCTCGGCGGCGGCTTTGGCGGCCTCACCGTCGCGCGCCGGCTGGCCGGCGCGAACGCCCGGGTCACCCTGGTCGACCAGCACAACCATCACCTGTTCCAGCCCCTGCTCTACCAGGTCGCCACCGCCAGCCTGGCCGCGCCGTCGATTGCCGCGCCGCTGCGCCACATCCTGCGCCGGCAGGGCAACCTCACCGTGCTGCTGGAGAAGGTGACCGGACTCGAGCTGACCGCGCGGCGGGTCCGGTGCGGCTCGACCACGCTGGATTACGACTACCTGGTGATCGCCACCGGTGCCACCCACGCCTACTTCGGCCACGACGAATGGGCACGCTTCGCTCCAGCGCTGAAAACCCTGGACGACGCCCGTCTGATGCGCCGCCGGATCCTGCTCGCCTTCGAGCAGGCCGAGCGCGAAAGCGATCCGGCGCGCCGCCAGGCCTGGCTCAATTTCATCGTGGTCGGCGGCGGCTCCACCGGGGTGGAACTGGCCGGCACCCTGATCGAACTGGCCAGGCACACCCTGGCCGGCGAGTTCCGTCGCTGCGATCCGCGACGGGCCACCGTGCGTCTTGTCGAAGCCGGACCGCGACTGCTGGCCGGCTACGACGCGTCGCTGTCGGACAAGGCGCGCCGGCAACTGGAGCAGCTTGGGGTGGAGGTGCATACCGGTGTCGCGGTCAGCGCGATCGACGCCGACGGCGTGAAGCTGGGCGAACGGCGCTTGCCCGCCCGCACGGTGCTCTGGGCTGCAGGCGTGGCGGCCTCGCCGGTGGGACGCATGCTCGGCGTGCCGGTGGACAAGGCCGGGCGCGTACGCGTGCGCGACGACCTCAGCGTCCCCGGCCATGCGGAGGTCTTCGTGATCGGCGACCTGGCCCATCTCGAGCAGCCCGATGGCACGCTGGTGCCCGGCGTGGCCCCGGCAGCCAAGCAGATGGGCAGACATGTGGGCAACGCGCTGCGCGCGCGACTGCGCGGCGCTGGCGAGCCGCCACCGTTTCGCTACCGCGACGACGGCTCGCTGGCCACGATCGGGCGCATGGCGGCGGTGGCGCAGTTCGGCAAACTGAAGCTCTCCGGCCTGCCGGCCTGGATCGCCTGGCTGCTGGTGCACATCTATTTCCTGATCGGCTTCCGCAACCGCCTGTCCGTGATGCTGGATTGGGCCTGGGCCTACTGGACGCACCAGCGGCAGGCCCGCATCGTCAGCGGGACAGACGCCGACAGCCGCGACTGACCGGCGGATACCGACAAGCTGCAACGCAAACGGCCCGGTTTCCCGGGCCGTCGATGCTCGTTGCGAAGGTACGCCCGAAGGCGCGCGAGACTCACATCGCGAACAGCCCGCGCATCTTCTTCATGGCATTCGCCTCGACCTGGCGGATGCGCTCGGCGGACACGCCGTACTCGTCGGCGAGGTCCTGCAGCGTGGCCTTGTTGTCGTCGTCCAGCCAGCGGCGCTGGATGATGTCGCGCGAGCGCTTGTCCAGATGGCTCAACGCATCACTCAACGTCTGCATCTGGTTGTCGGCATAGTCCTCGTCGGCCACGTTCTCGTACGGGTCGGCGCCGTCGTCGATCAGGAACGCGGCCGGTGCCGGCTTGGCGTCATCGTCGGCGTCCACCGGTGCCTCGAAGCCGATGTCGCGGCCGGACAGGCGCGACTCCATCTCGCGCACGGTCGCTTCCGGCACGCCCAGATCCTTCGCCACCGTGCTCACCTCGGCCGCGTTCATCCAGCCCAGGCGCTTCTTGCTCTTGCGCAGGTTGAAGAACAGCTTGCGCTGCGCCTTGGTGGTGGCGACCTTCACGATGCGCCAGTTC
>Ga0157370_10000666_pt1 | contig 42809 bp, 63 predicted proteins | sample C35metaG_FD_113463 | JGI IMG/M metagenome (GOLD analysis project Ga0157370, IMG submission 113463) | Corn rhizosphere microbial communities from Kellogg Biological Station, Michigan, USA - C3-5 metaG | ecosystem: Host-associated > Plants > Roots > Rhizosphere > Soil | place: USA: Michigan...
ATTACACCGCTGTCGCGGCCCTGAATCACCAAGATAAGATCGGTGAACGTTTGCGGGATGCTCGTGAACGGCACCGTAGCCTGCGATCCGCTGGTGACCACCTGTTGAATTAGTTGCATCCCACCGGTCTGCGCCGCTCCCGTGGGCCCGGTCGGCCCGGTCGGTCCCGTGGGTCCCGTCGGTCCGGTGGGCCCGGTTGGGCCCATTGCTCCGGTGCCGCCAGTCGGTCCGGTTGGCCCCGTCGCGCCTGCCGTGCCGTTTTGCAATGACGGGCGAATCGTTTGAATGTCGCCCGTGCCAAGCAACAGGAAGTCGCGCAGCATCATGTGTAGACCGATACATCGATGATCGGCGTGCCGCTCGCGGCGATGAACTTGATTTTCGACAGATCGCCCACGTAGTCGAGCTCGCCGCCGTCGGGGATCGTCATGCCGATCGTGGCGGTCGGGTCGATACTGTCGTCGCGCCATCGCACCGCGCCGCCGTTACACTGGATCACCACGAAATTGTTTGCGAAACCCGGCGGCGGCGTCGGCAGCGTGAGCGCCGTCGCGGAGAGAGGATTCACGATCTGCTGGTAGCCGGTCGGCCGGCGATAGCCGGTAATGACCGCTTCCGAGTCCTGAATGCCAAGGCGCAGGAATTTCATGCGTAATAGCTCACGTTGAGCACCGGTGATCCCGCGCCGGTGATGAACCTGATCGCGGTCAGGTCGCCGAAGTATTGCAACGGCGCATCGCCGGTCGAGAGCAGCATCCCGATCGATGCCGTCGGATCAACGCCGTCATCGCGCCACGACGCCGAAGCGCTCGTGCCGGTGCATTGGATGAGCGCGAACGACGCGATGATCGCCGCACCCGCAGGCCCGGCGGGAATCGTCAGGCCGACCGCGCCGCCCGACAGCGTCAATTGCTGAAATCCCATCGGCCGACGCTGGCCGCTGACCGTCGCCTCGCTCGGCCACACGCCAAGCCGCAACCATTCACGCAGCAGCCGCATTGCGCTTCTCCTTCATGCCTTCGGTGATCCGCGAACAGCGTTTTTCGAACGTCGGATAGAACTCGGAATCGCGCGGCATCTGCCGCTTCAGCCATTCCAGAAGATCGACCCCGTAGCCTTCGGCGACCACGAACGCATCGGCGTCGAGCTCGTTCTTGCGCGCGAAAGCGGCCGCGGCGAAATACAGCGCTCCCACCGCAAGCGCCACCGCGACGATGCGCAGCGGCAGGAACGCGAGCGGCGCAGCGATGGCAATAAGACACGCGATGCGCTTTTCCAGATGCCACGCCTGGCAGTGCTTAGCCTCGTGCAACAGCACCGCGCGCTGCACGCGATGCCCATCGCGCATGAAGTGCGGGCCGATCAGGATGTAGCGGTTCCAGAAAAATCCGCGCGCTTCCGCGCTCCCGGTGTGAAACTCCGAGTAGCACACCGGAATTCCGCAGATTTCCGTAACCTGATTCATCCGCGCACCGTCACCACAAGCGCAGGTGTCCACCGCCGCCCATGCCGATCACGTTCAGCAGGATCGTGACGAGGACAATCAGAGCGATCAGCGCGACGATGGCTTGCGCCACTTTGTTGAACGGCTCGGGCAATCCAATCTTGGCAATGAACCACCATATGAGCCAGAAAATCAGCCCGAGAACAACGATCACGACGACGAAATGCAGCAACGATGCGACGTCCATAGCGGCCCTCCTGGTTGACTATCCGCGGCCCATCACCGCGCCATCGGCAATCTGATCCGCCGGCACCGCGCCCGGCGGCGACTGCGCGGGACGCCCCGGTGCTGGCAGCGCGCCAGGCCGCGGCGCGCCGGCCGCCCCCTGTGGAGGTGCAGCGCCCTGACCGCCACCCGGCGATCCCGGCACGCCCTTCTGTTGCACCATCGCCATCTCGCGCTTGCGCGTGAGCGCCTGGTAGTGCGCCATCATGTGTTGCTTGAACAATCCCAGCGGATCGCCGGCTAGGTTCGCCGCGCGCATGTGCGATTGCAGATGCTTCACGTCGTCGTCCGCCTCGTGCACTTCGACGGCGAAGCCGTTGTGCAGCATTTCGTCCTCTATCTCTGGATCGACGCGGAACTGATTGCGCTGATCGACGAGAATGCGCGGCGCTACTTCGGGCCCGAAGATCGTTTCCGTGCCCTCTTCCAGAATCGGCGTCACGTCCAGCGTGCGGCCGTTCAGCAACTGCGGCGGTATTCCCTTCAGCACGTTCATCCACGCGATCTTCTGCTGCAACCGCTGCACGCCGTTCATGAACTCGGTACCGGTCCAGCGGAAGAAGAAGCGCTCTCCCCACTGCGGTACGGGAATTTCCTCGAGCGCCGCCTTGACGCCGATCTCGCCGCGCGTTTCCACCATCAGCGACTTCGTTCGATACTGCTGATCGAACTCGAACATCATTTCGACGAGCGGATTCAGCATGCACTCCTCGTACCGCTGCGCGTGATCGGTGATGTTGACGCTCTGTTCCTGCTGCATCGCGCCCATAAGCTGATTGTTCTTCCGGCCGGCGGGCATACGCCCCATCATCATCTCGTTCACGTCCATCGATTCCCAGATCTGCCGCTTCAGCAAGTCGCAAATCTGCGCGCTGTCCTTCCACAGTTGCGGAGACGTAATCGGCTTGATGTCGTTGGGTGCGACCGGCCATACCGCGGCCAGCCCCATGACGAGCTGCGACCACTGCGGCGTTTTCAGCGGGTCGACGGACCATATCGGCAGCAGGGAATACATCGCCGAGTCCTGGCCCATCAGCCAGAAGTCATTGAGGTTCCACTGCAGGAACTTGACGGGCTCGATCTTCGACTTGCCGAAGAACGATCCCGCGACACGATCGACGGGAACGGAGAAAATCGGCCGCTTCCCCGACCATAGCGGGTTGCGGATGATGCCGATGATTTCCTCGGGGCCGGCAAAGAAGATGATCGCCTCTTCCTTGCGCTTGCCGCCCAGATCGAGCTTCGCGTAGGTCTGAAACACCAGCGCGAACTTCGCCGTGCCCTCGCTTTTCACGCCGGCATCGTTCGCCTGGCGCTTGGCCGGGTTGCGCTTGTCGCGCTGCTGATCGGGCTTCAGAAAATCCGCGATCTCGGTTCCCTCGGGCAGCACGAACACGCCCTCGTCGACCATGCGCTCCATCGCCTCTTTCGATAGGCGCAGCTTGACGCTGACCGCGTGCGCCTTCTGCAGGTCGGTGCACGTCGGCGGCAGCACGCACAAATCCTCGGTCGCGAAGTCGACGATTTCCGGCCCTTCCTCGAGCACGTCCTCGTCCTCGGTGTCCTCCTCGTCGTCGAGCCCCGGCAACTCGAGCTCGGCGCGCTCCTCGCCGTCGATCTGCTCGAGCAGCGGATTGCGGCGCACGAGCTCGGTGACCTTGCGAACGCTCGAGGTCCAGTCGAGCATGAGATTCCACTGCCCGGTGACGTCGCCGGCGACAAGATCGGTGCGCACGATCGAGCGCAGGTTCGTCTTGCGGATGTAATGCTCGAGGAGCGCGAGCTGCGTGTACGGCGCGTGCCGATCGCTCGACAGTCCGTCGACGTGCTTGTGATTCGAGGGGAAGAGCTGCTTGAGGGCGCGTTTCGCACGCGCGTTTATGGCGTCACGAACGGCCGGGATGTAGCCCTGCGAGTTGCCGGTGTACTGCTGATTGTCGTCCGGCTTGCAGTTGTAGATGTTCCAGTATTCCTCGATCGCCTGGCCCTGCTCCTCCTTGTTGTCGTAACCCTTGACGATCAGCTTGTACAGCTTCTCCGCCGCCTCGTACGCGGGAGAACTCTTTTTCTCGGCGAAGTTTTCTACCGGGTCGGCGAGCGCATCGGACGTGGACGGGGCGAGCGTGTCCTCGGCTTTCGCGCGACCGCGATTGCGCGAGCGCTCGCGCGTGTTTTCCTTGCGATGTCGTCCGCGCTCGGCCACATGCAATGCCGGCCTACAGCATCACGCCGCGGAGCTTCTTGCCGGCGCGCCCCATGCCCTTGCGATGGCCCACACCCGCCGGCCGCATGCGCCCCGGCATATCGTCGGGCTCGGGCTTCTTCGGCTTCTCCGCGAACTCGCGCGTCGGCGCCGACAGGCGTTTCACCGCCTTCTTCATCCGTCGCTTCGCCATGACGGTTTACTGCCGCGACAAGTCTTTGCGGCCGTAGATCGTCTCGCGCAGCGGGCCACCCTGCAGGCGATCCCCGACGCGCGTCGGCTTGCCGTGCGTGCCGCCCTGCTGCTGGCCCTTGAAGAAGTCGACGGGTTGCTGCGAAGGGGCTTTCTTGGAAAATCCACGCGAAATCGCCATGTCGGTTTGCTCCTCGGATCGGTTGAACAGGCGCACGTACGCCGCTATGCGGGCATGATTTTTGCCAGCTTTCGCACGGCTTGTCAACTTCCGGGGCACGGTTTATGCCCGAGCCCGCGGATTGGCGGACACGTAGGGCAGGCCGCCGGGTGAGTGCGCGACGTGCGCGCCGTCGGGGATGGCCGTCATCGCGTCCTCGGTCCGATCCAAGATCGCCACCATGCACTCGAGCGCTTCCGCCAGCAGCCGCGACGGTCCCGCCTCGGGCTCGCTGGCCGTGCGCCCGCCCTTCTCCGGCGGCAGCACGTAGCCCGCGGCGAGCGCATTCAGCGTCCCGTTCGCCTCGCGATCCACGACGAGCATGCGCTGCCCGTGCCACACCTGGCGCATGCGCTCGGCCAGGCACCCGCGCGCCACCGCCGCATGCTCCGCCCGGTACGGCGCGAAGCGCTCGGCGCGCAAGGCCGGCACCAGCGGTATGCGCTGCCACTGATCGAAGATCTCGCCCGGCACCCACACCTGCAGGTGCGCGCGCGGAAATTTAGTGCGCAACGCGAACGCCAGCGTTTTCACCGCATCGCTCAACGCCCCAGACACTTGCCAGTCGCCGGCCACGATCAGCCGCCGCCCATCGCGCAGGCACGCCACCGCGACGACTTCCGACGGCGTAGCCGACGCGCCGACATAGACCTCCTCGCCCTGCCTGGGTGTGGGCGCTTCCCCGATGTTGCCAGCGGAAAAATCCTCGTACATGGGCACTCCTCCGAACATGCGCAGCGCATACGCCAGCGCATTCAGCACGTCGCGCGGACCCGATGGAAAGTTCGACCATTCGGCGACGAGCTGCGGATGCGCCACGTGCCCGCCGACCAGCACCACGTCGCCCGCCGACGCGAACGGCTGCAACCCCATGATGAAATCTTCCTTGCTGCGATCCTGCGGCGCCTGCAGCGTCGTCAGCGGCAGCATCACGCCGTTGCGCAGCATCGCCAGGCGAATCGGCTGCAGCAACCACTCGTCCAGCGAATTCTTTTCGATTCCGATCTTCACCGGACGGTGCGCTTCCTGCACGCGAAACAGATCGTCGACGAGCTCGTTCGGCTTCCAGTAAAACCCGCCGCTCTCGTGCACTAAAATCTTCGACGACATGCGCGACACGACGACCTTGCCGGTGCGATCCGATGCGTGATCGCCTTCCTTCGTGCGCGCCGTGCGCGTGGAGCGCGATGGATCGTAGATCGCATAGCGCGGCATCCAGTGCCACGGCGATACGTCCAATGAAGCCAGCATGTCCGGCTTGAATGGCTTCTTCTCGTAATCGACCGCCTGCAGCATGTACTCCTGCAGGAACTCGGACAGCATGCCGCTCTGCTGGAATTTGCGCTTCTCCGCGCGTACCCAGGACATCGGATAGCGCTCCGGCCACAGCGCCACCGCCTCCGGGTCGTCGGGATCTCGATCGCATACCGGATACGCGCGATACAGCCACTCGCCCGAACGCGCCAGCCGCGTGACCATGCAATCTTCCGCACGACGCGCCTGCGCGAAACGAATGCGCCGACGCGTGACATCCAGCGCCGGCACGAGCTCGAGATACAACTTCTTCATCGACTCGTCGACCGCCGATGAATCGCGCACGCGCTCCTTGTTCTCGACGTCATCGAGATACGCGCCGTCGGGCCGGTGATCGTGATACTTGAACGACTGGAATTCCTGCTCCCATCCGACCGCTTCGATCATCGCGCCGGACGTAAACCACACGCGATTCTCGATCGACTTGCGCGCCAGCACCGCACGCCCGAAGAGCCAGCGCAAGCGCTCATTCGTGCGCGCTTCCTTGTCGATCGCCTCCAAACGCTGACACGCCTTCGAGTACGTCTCGCCGATCAGCATCCAGTAGTGAAAATTCCCGAACGCACCTTCCATCGTCAGGAATTCTTCCGCGATCGTCGTCTTGCCGCCGCCGCGAAACGCCTCCACGAGCACGAACTCCTCGGGGCTTCTCCACAGGTCGATGATTTCCACGTGAAACGCAGGTGAAACCTGCGCGTGGCGATGCGGGAACAGCAACTGCGAACCGAGCGCGCGGTCGACGTTGATCCGCGCCAGAAGCTCGGCGTCGGGGACGCTCACGCGTAGAACGCGATATTGCTTTCGATGCGCGTCGCTTGCTCGGGCGGATATTTCCGGTCGGCCTGCAACGTGCGCGCCGCCCAGCCTCCCCATTGCCGATCGGGGGTGTACCAGCCGGCTACCGCTAGCTCGTCAAGCGCACGCCAGTCGTAGGTCGCCGCGTCCACGAACAGGCGATCGACCGGTCGAGGAATCATCACCGCCGCCTGCGCGAACAGGGCAGCGAGCGAAAACTCGCCGTTCAGACGATGCCAGCGCGCGAGATCCACCAACGGCTCGGCGCGAGTCGGCCGCGCGTTGTACGCGGCCAGGTAATGCCGCTGCACCGTTTCCGGCGGCATGCCGGTTCGCTCGGCCAGGCGCGCCATCTCGAGCTTCGCGTACCACGTTTCTTCATCCCATCCGGCCATCATGGAGCGCGACTTGTATGCCGCGTACGCATCGGTAAGCCTGCCGGCGTCCTTCAGCGATTGCGCGAGATAGAAGGCGCTGCGGGAATCGGTCGGATCGCGCGCGAGTGCGCCGCGCAGAAGCTGCGCGTCCTCGTCGTACGTGATGGCATCCCCGCGCCGCGAACGCGCACCGTCGTGAAAAACCTCCACCCACGGACCGCGCAAGTCGACGATTTCATGCGCTACCGTCGCCGTCAGAAACTCGTGCACCGCGCCCACGTACCGCCACGGCAGCGACGCCTTCATGAGGCACGCCAGGCCGTAATGCGTGCCCGCATAGCGATGCTCGACGTAGTACGCGTCGGCCGTCAATGCGTCCGCGGCAAGCGCGCCATGCCACACGTGATCGGCATCCATCACCAGCAGGTAATCGCAACCCTGCCCGCGCGCCAGTCCGAGCGCTTCCGTTCGGTTGTACGCGAAATCGCGCCACGGCCGCGCAACGACTTCCCCAGGAAGGCCACACAGCAGCGAGCGCGCCACCGCCATCGTGTCGTCGCTCGATCCCGTGTCCACGATCGTGTAGCGATCGATCACCGGCAACACCGACTCGAGACACCGCGCAATCACCGGCGCCTCGTCCTTCACGATCATCGTCAGGCAAACCGTCACGCCGTCGCCTCGCCAACGATCGGAATCACCTTCGACGCGAACCCCGCCTTGTCCGACTTCGCAACCTTCGCCGGCGCGTGAAATTCCAGCGTCCGCAACTGCCCGTCCGGGTAAAAATCCACTCGCGCTATCCCCGGCAACGTCAGCACCTCGTCGATCGAAAGAAAACGCTCCTCCACACCCTTCGACACCCGCTCGTCCGCTGCCATGTCCGCCCTCACTTCCCTGCGAAAATCGAGGGGAAAGATGCGCACTTCCGGCGAGCGGTCAGTGCCAATGCAGCACCCCGTCCGTGGGGACCCTCGCGGTCCCGGAGTTCGCGCGCTGCCGTCGATCCTCCGGGCACGATCGTTGAAACCACAAGATTCCGAGTTGACATTTTATTGATTATACGCAGTTGATTATAAAAGACATTGATTGCAAACGCATTGTTCAGCGCGCCGTAATCTCGTCCAGTCGTCAGGGCGGTTTGTCCATGACGGCGTTGCCAGTCGTTCGCATCATCGCTCGCCTTTTCACTCGTGGCACGGATTTTTCCCCCGATCTTCGAAAGCTGTCAAGTGGCTCTGTCATAACCGCAGACTATCGGATAGGAGAAGTCGGTAACCTCCTTTTATGGGTTGGATCACGGCGGGTGGAGCGGTCGCTTTAGCCGTTGCTGCAGTGCGCCATGAACGCGGTCTTTAAAGGCGTCGAAGGGTTCGTTCGGTCTGTGGGTGATCTCGACGAGCTTGGCGGTGGCTTCGACCCAGGCGTGGCTGTTCCACTGCTGTCCGGAGCCGTTGGCCTTGCCGTTGGGTGTTGCCGGATCCGCGAGCGGTGGCGCTGTGTCGTCCGCGGGTTTGTGCAGTTGCCCTTTGAGCTTTTCAAACGCGCCTTGGGGTGGCGGAAGTCGCTGCGGCTCGATGTCCTCTGAATGTATGGATTCAGTAGAAAGCGCTTTTAAAGATGAAGATGAAGATGAAGATGAAGATCGGCGTGACTCGTCCGTGACATTAGGCGTGACGTCACGCGTGACTTGCCGGTGCTTTTGCTGGCGCTCACGCCATGCTTGTCGGGCGCGTTCATCGGCGACCATTCTCCTACTATAAATGGTTCCGTTTTCGGTCCGTGACAGGACGCCGGCGGTTTCCAGTTCGGCGACGAGTTGACGGTATTTTTTTAGAGTAGTTCGAGCCAACTTCGCGGCGAGTTCGTCGGGAGTTCGTCGGGAGTTCAGCGAAAGTTCGCCGTATTTTGACCCGCTGTGCATCAGGCAAATAAGAGTTATCCACAGCCCGCGAGCGTCAATGCTGCACGCCTGTAATGCCTGGTCGTTGAGCCAATCGGCGGGATAGAACTGGAACGACGGCCGCTTTACAACTCGATCCGGCACCGCTTCTCCTCTGTTTGCTGCTCTGTCGCTTTGGCCTTGCGAGCCGACGAACGGTTATTTACACTATATAGCACGTGCTACATACTATGATCGTCGTATCCGATCAATAACTGGAGTGCCGAGAATGTCGACCGACCTGTATCAAGTGATCACAGACCGCGTAATCGCCGCGCTCGAGTCTGGCGTCGCCCCGTGGGTGAAGCCGTGGAACGATTGCGACCGATTCGGCGGATTTCCCTATAACGCCGCATCCGGAAAGCCGTATCGCGGCGTCAATGTGCTGTTGCTGACCGCACCGTACCCGACCGCCGGATGGATGACGTACAAACAAGCGCAGGATCTCGGCGCCCATGTGCGCAAAGGCGAGCGCGGCTCGATGATTGTCTTTTTCAAGCCGTTTGCTGTGAAAGATCGCAACGCCCAACCGGACGCGAACGGTAACCTTCCCGAACGTCTGATTCCGTTGCTGCGCTCGTTTACCGTTTTCAACCTGGCGCAGATCGACGACCTTCCGGCCCGATTCCACGCCACGCCAGCAACTCCGGCGGAACGCCCGACCTCCGCGGTAGCCGACGCAATGCTGGCGCTCGCCACGGTGCGGCATGGCGGATCGCGCGCGTTTTACGCTCCATCCGTCGATACGATCCAATTGCCAGCGCCGGCGCAATTTCGGTCCGTTGCCGAATACTTCGCAACTGCGTTGCACGAGCTCACGCATTGGACCGGGCATGAGTCGCGATGCTCGCGCGAGTACGGCCGGCGCTTCGGCGATACGGCGTATGCACGCGAGGAGCTCGTCGCCGAAATGGGCGCTGCGTTTCTGTGCGCGACGGCCGGCATCGATGGTCGCCTGCAGCATGCCGAATACCTGGCGAGCTGGCTTGACGTGCTCAAAGCCGACAAGCGGGCAATCGTCGTTGCCGCCAGTCACGCGCAACGCGCGGCCGATTATGTGCTCGGCAAGATCAACGCGACGGCAACGGCCGATACCTTCGAAGCCGACGAATGCGAAGCCGTCGCCGCGTAGTAGCGATGCCCGGCCGTTTGTGCGCGAAGCAACAGGCCGCCGGGCTCGCCCCAACTTAGGAGCATACCCGCATGGGCTATCAAACCGCCGCCGTAACCAAAGCGCTCCGACTCGTCGCCGGCGGCATGACCGCGTACGCCGCGGCGAAGAAAACCGGAATCGCCCTGTCGACGATCTACCGTGCGCTGAAGCGCCAACGCGAGTCGAAATCATGAAACCCATGATCACCGCCGCAATCGCCTATGCCGCCGGCGCTGACGCTGGGAATCGCAGCATGAGCAAAGCAGGCCGCTCCGCGTGGAACGACGACGATTTCGACATTGCCTGCGACGAATACAACCGCCTCATGGCTTACTGCCTGACCGTCTCGCCGGTGATCGGAATGTCGCCGATGCTGAATTCGCCGTCGCCTTCGCGGACGTAGGGAACGTCACGCCAGTCGGACCATTCGGCGCGCGTTGCATCGCCGTTCGCGACGCGCTGCCGGAAACGGAATTGCAGCATCGGCGGGGCAAAGATGCCTTGCGCCATGCGGATCGGCTGCAGGCTGCGCGCAATGTCGTCGAGCGTGAACGCGCGCATGAAATAGCGAAACTCTATCGGGCCGGCTGCCATCAGCGCCGCTCGCGGCCGACGACGACGCGCACATAGGCGTCGGGAACGCTCTGCCGGATGAGCTTCGCGTATTCTTCGGCCGCTTCCCGAACGTGATAGCGCCGCGACAATTGGCGCATTCGCACGATGCCGTCCTTGTTGCTGCGCCCTCCTATCACGACGAATCCCTTTTCGACCAATTCCTCGGGTTTTGACATCGGCTTTCCTTTCGGGGTGTTACGACACGTCGACTTCGCGCACGCGATAGCGGCCGTCGCGCTTGTCCCACCCATGAACGAGGAGCCGCCAGGCGCACCGGCGCAGCGCGGCAATGTGCTCCGACTCGCCGATCTTCGTGACGCGCGCGGCGATGTTGTCGCGGCTGGTTGCCTGCACGCCGATCGTTTGACCTTCGGGCGATAGACATAGGATGTCGATCACGCCATACAGATCGACGCGCTTGCGGGCATGCGGATTCCAATGCTCGACGACCTGGGCCACGCATCCGAGCTTGCGCATGTGCGCGAGAGAGAGCGCGGTCGGCGACTTGCCGGGACGTTTGCGCGGTGGCGACCGTGCCGGCGCCTGCTCGAGCTCGCTCACGCCGGGAACACGAAATACAGGAACGCGAGCCAGAAGATGAGCCCGACGAACGCGCCGAAGATGACGCCGCGCGCCACGCGCAGGTTGTCCTCGTCGACATGGTGTTGTCGAACGACCGTTTTTTCAGGCAAAACGCGCCGGTAGTTATTCCCGGTTACCGATGGCGGTTTGGAAGAAATGGCCGACTTCGGCACAAACGAATATCGCACAGCGTCGCGCACGGCTGGTGCCTTTATCGAGAGCGGCGGTGTTTCGGTGGGCTCGCCGTAACGCCGGCCTGATGCGCCAGCTCGAGTACGGCGGGCAGAAGCTGCGCGAGCTGTTGCGCGGCGGTAGCGCGCATGCGCTCGGGATCCTGCAGGAACTTCTCGACCATCCAGTAGACCGGGCGAAGATCGCTGGTTGAAACGATTATTTTCTCGACGTCGTCCGTGTCGAGCTTGCGCTCGTCAGCGATACCGCGATTCAACATGCGCTGCAGCTCCGAGGGCGATAGATCGAGGTCGGACGCAACGCCGTTGAGGCTTGCGCGAGAGCCGTAGACCGCTGCCGCCAACACCTGGCGCAGCGACTTGAATTGCACCGTCAGACCAGGAGTGAAATCAAAGGCGTTTTGCATGCGATCACGCTGCGGCGGAAACATTTCTTTCCGCCGTTTTCCGCCGTGGTGCCCGAACAATGGTCATCATCTTCCATGCTCCTGGGTGACCATGTTGAGCGAAGCTCTATCGGCGACCAGGCGTCCGCCGGTTACAACCTCGAGCTGGCACTGCCGGTCGATCGGAATTTCGCCCGCAGCAAACCATTCGCTAACGCTCGATCCCTTGATGCCGCATGCCCGCGCGATGGCGGCGATGGTGCGGAAATGCTTTCGAGCTTGATCGGGCGTCATGCCCGCGATTGTGTAGGCAATCCTATTTTGCTGTCAATAGGCAATCCTCCACACGCTGGAGCCATGCTTTCCGGCATGACTACAGCGATCGGAAGGAGGCTACGGGAAACCCGCGAGGAGTTGCAGAAACGGGAGGGGTTAAAAAAACCGAACCGCGCCAAGTTCGCACGCGAAATCAAAATCGCGCCCGCGAGCTTGACGCAACTAGAGTCGGGTAGTTCCGCTCGGCCGGCATCGGAAACGCTGCTCAAGCTACGCGATCGCGGAATCAACCCTGATTACATCATGCGTGGAAAAGGCTCGAAGTTCACGGAAAAAATAGAGCGCAACATTAACAAGCTCGCGATACTGGAAATGATGGATCGCATGGACGATGACGAACAACAGACGGTCATCGACGTCGCGGAAAAGATGATCCGACACAAGCAGAACGGAGACAAAAAGGAGGACTAACCCGATGCGCTTTGCTGCCTATATCGTCGCGCTCGCGCTGCTCACTGGATGCGGGCTGGACCAAGCGCGCCGCGACAACATGCTCGCCAACGCACGCAGCGTTTGCTTGCGCGCCGGCTTTAGCCCCGGATCGGACGATCTCGCCCGCTGCACCATGAATCAATACCGACAGATGAGCCGGCCGGTTACCTACGGTTATCCGACGCCGCCAGCACAAGCGCCGCACCCGACCACGACCGTGTGCACGCCCTCTCAAGGCTCGGTGTACTGCACCACCCAGTAGATCCCAGTCCACCCCCGAATTGATCGGCGCGCATCGCCGTTCGTCGGCAGAAAATAAAAGTAGGCAAGCCTATTGACTTGACGAGTAGGCGCGCCTACACTTTCCTCCACTGCGCACTTTCGCGCACTAGGAGGGACGATGCGAATCGACTACCGCAATATCGCGTTCGGCGTGGCGATGGGTCTCACCATCGTCACGCTGATCATCTCGGGACTGTGGCGATGAACGCGTTCGCTGGTAATCCGGACGACTTGCTTGCCCTCGCGAAGCGTGATGCCGACGTCGGCGAAATGGTTGCCGCGTTGATCGAGCGTCGTTACGCCGCGGATTCGATCAGCTTCGAGCGCCTTTTGTGGCTGCTCGCCGCGCGCGCGATGTGCGTCGGCGCGCGGGCCGTACTCGAAGATTTCAGAACCGTAGCGAGGGCAGCGTGAGCCCGCGCGGATGGGACGATCCCGCCTTCGAGCCGGCACCGCCTCAAGTCGATCCCGACGCGGATTTCGAACGCATGCGTCAGCGCGTCGACGACGGCCTCGAATGCCCGTGCTGCCATCGCACGAACATCAATAATGGCGTCGCACTCGGACTGCCGCTGTTCATGTGCGCTTGGTGCTCTACAGAATGGTTTGATTCCGTGACGAGGCCCACATGCGAATGATCCGGCCGAGCTGGGCCTGCAAGGATGACGACATCACCATTACATCGCATCACAATCAGTTCGCGCCGCGCAACAGCGGGTTGCCGGTCGATTACTACAAGACGACACGCGCGGAGCGCATAGGCGGGCGCGTGGTGACGATCATCATGTCCCTCGCGGCAATCGTCATCGTGCTCGGGCTCGCGTTCGGCTGGTTCGCATAGGAGAAATTAATGGGAATGAAGCAGTTGATGAGGATCACCCTTGACGCTAAACAGGTGCGCGAGGCGTGCGAGACGTTTGTCGCGACGAGGATCGACACGGCTACGGAAGTAGCCGATGCCATCGTGCCGGCCGATACGTCGATCGTGGTGACGGTCAGCAAGCGCCGCGCGCCGAAGAAAGCAAAAGTCAATTCCGTGGCGAGCGCTGGCCCGCTCTCCGAGCCCGAACAGAGGTTCTCATGACGCCGGGCGAGTATCCCGGCCTGCCGATCGCCGACTACCTGCGCCTGCCGGCGGTGTCGGCGTCGCTGGTGCGAACGCTGCTCGAGCGCTGCCCGCGCGCTGCCTGGTGGGAATCGCCTTGGAATCCGCTATACGAGCCCGAAACCAGCGACGAGAGCGACGCCGGGATCATCGCGCACGCCATCCTGTTCGAAGGCCGGAACGACGTATGTGAAGTCATCGACCCGCTCGATCATCCGGCCGAGAAAACCGGCGCGATTCCCGACGGCTGGACGAACAAGAGCATTCGCGCCGCGCGTGACGCAGCTCGTGAAGCCGGCAAAATCCCGGTGCTCGCGGCGAAGTACGAGCTCGTGTGTGCGATGGTCGACGCCGCGCGCACCTACATCGGTAGCCTGTGCGCCACGGAGCCGGCGATATGGGAAGCGTTTCAACCCGGCGGCGGCGATTCCGAAGTCACGATCCTATGGAACGAAGCGGGAACACTATGCCGCATGCGGCCGGACCGGATCAGTCATGATCGCCGCCTCGTCGTCGACGGCAAGTTCACCCTGACGAGCGCCGAGCCTGACGCTTGGGGCCGCTCGCAGATGATCCGCATGGGGTACTACATCAGCGCCGCGTTCTATCGGCGCGGGATCGCCGCGCATTACGGCGTCGAGGATGCAGCGTACGTGTATCTCGTCGTTGAGCAGGAGCCTCCGCACCTGTGCTCGCTCGTCGGCGTGGATCAGCACGGGTTCGCGCTCGGCGACGACAAGGTACGCGTAGCACTGGCGCAATGGGCGAAGTGTGCGCGTGACAATGTGTGGCCCGGCTACCCGGCGCGCGTCGCCTATCCCGAGATCCCCGCGTGGACCGATTCGCAATGGCAGGAGCGGCAGGCTTCGGACCAGATGGGGATCCCGTACGACGTCGCAAAGCTGTTCCCGGCGAAGGCGCGGGCATGACGATCGCGTTCCGGCCGGCTATCCGCGAGAACGTCGGCCTGATCGTCGGGCTAGCCGGCGGTACCGGCAGCGGGAAAACATACACGGCGATGCGCCTGGCGACCGGCATCGCCGGCGACAAGCCGTTCGCGGTGATCGACACCGAATCGCGGCGGGCGCTGCACTATGCAGACGCTTTCCGTTTCGAGCATGCCGAGCTACGCCCACCGTTCCGGCCTGACCGTTACGCGGAAGCGATCCAAGCGGCTGATGCGGCCGGGTATCCGGTCATCGTCGTCGATTCCATGTCACACGAATGGAGCGGCGACGGGGGAATTCTTGATTGGCAAGAGGAAGAATATCAGCGCCTCGGCGGGCGCGAAGCGACGAAACTCCTGTCGTGGAGCGTGCCGAAGCAATCGCACAAGAAGATGGTCAGCAAGCTCCTGCAGGTGCGCGCGCATCTGATCCTGTGCTTTCGCGCCGAGCCGCACGTCGAAATGGTGAAAGAGGACGGCAAGACGAAGATCGTTCCGAAAACCGGGCTGACCGGCTTGCAAGGCTGGTTCCCGGTGACCGAGAAGAATCTGCCTTTCGAGCTCACCGCATCGTTTCTGCTGACCGCAGACGCGCCGGGAATCCCGAGGCCCATTAAGCTGCAGCAGCAGCACAAGGCGCTATTCCCGCTCGAAAAGCCGATCACCGAGGAATCGGGGCGCCTGATCGCGCAGTGGGCGACGGGCGGAGCGAAGATCAATGACGGCGCGTCGGCCGGGCCATCGCCCGCGTCCGGCACTCACATTTCAGAATCAGCGGCGGCAGACCTTACGACCTATTGCACCGACAATCATGTGCCGGTCGAGAAGCTGTGCGAGAAGGCGGGCGTGCCGTCGATCGCGCACCTTACGGCCGACGGCGCATCACGCGCGAAAGCCTGGGCGGATCGGTACATCGATGCTCGCAATTCAGCCGCTCTGAAAGATGGTCGATGACTCTCACACCAGAACAGCGTGAAGCGTTGGAAGCGGTAATTGCGCAGGACGATAGGGGCTTCGCGCCCGATCCACTGGATGCCGCTATCTTCGCCGCTGGCATGCGCTACGCCTACGAAGATGCTGCGAAGATGCTGCGAAGATTTGCACTGCGGCTGCTGAGAGGTGGGACGGTGGCTATGTCAGAAACCCATACGTAGCGGTTCCGCAAGACGGTTGCGACGACTGCGCTATGGCTATTCGCCAACGCGCAAAGGACTCCGCATGAGCGACGCACGAGAAATATTGGCTGAACTTGTGAAATGGCATCAGGCTCCGGAACCGTCGAACAGTTCCGCCGGGGCCGCGCACGCTGTCGGTCTGCGCGCCGCGTGGGAGCGTGCTTACGCCTATCTCGCCGCAGAGCAGGCAACAGTGCCGCCACGCGAACCGACGCTAGCCCATGCCATTGCGATCGCCGACACGATCCGGCTACGGTACGCGCACGATTACGAAGAGAAGCGCCCGGACTGGCAGGGTAACGTGTATTGGGCGAAGGTCGAAGCCGCAGCACACATCGTACGAACGCTCGAACATGCCGCCGCTATCGAGGGGAAGCGCCCATGAGTGACGCGCGAGAACATGCGTTTCAACAATTCTGCCGGTCCTACTGCTCGCCCGGTGGCAACAGGAGCGCATGGTATCGGACAATCTTCGATGCTGGCTGGAACGCCGCCCAAGCAGATGCACCGGCTCCCCTACCCGCTGATGCTGCTGAACAGCAAAACGACAAGGTTCATATGAGCAACGTCACCGACGACCCATCCAGCGCTCCCGCAGACTCCGAAGCTAAAGACGACGAGCTGCCGGGAATGCTCGCTCTCGCGCAGGGCGTAGCAGAGCAGCGTTGGCCGCACACGATTGACGCCGTGATATGGGCGAGGGAATGGATGAAGCAAATAGCCGCGCACCCGTTCATCCCGCGCGACGAAGGCTGCATGATTGGCTGGTTCGCGAACGCGATCATGGCCGGATACGACACAGCGCAAGCGCGCGCCGTTGCTCCAGCAGAGCGCCCGTGCGCCGCCGCGCCTGCTCGGGATGCGCTAGTGGATACGCCGTTGTCGCCGCTGCTTTCGGCCGATCCCGACATCATGCACGGCGCTCTGTGTGTTGCTGGCACGCGGATTCCTGTGACCGCGGTCCAGAATTACCACGACGCTGGATATTCGCATGACGCCATCATCAAGGACTATCCCGACCTGACGCATGCGCAGATCGACGCCGCTATCGGCGCTGCATACCGCCCTACTCGGCCGCAGACGGAACGGCTAGAGAGGCACGCCGAATTGCCTCGAACCACGGAAGCATGGTGTGTCACGGCGCGAACGCTACTCCGCGAAGCTGCCGCCGCCCTCGCCCAACGTGACGTACCGCGAGAGCCCACGGATTCGATGCGCTCGACTGCGTTCAACTATGCCGAAGGCTTCGCTATCTCATCCACCGTCACCGCGCAAGGCGTGCTGAATGCGTTCTACGCCATTCTAGACGCCGCCACACAGGAACGGAGCGACGCCCAACGTGGTTTCCGCCTGATGCCATCGAACGAGACGTTGCGGCGGCAGATCGAGAACGATCCCGACGACGATCCGACCGCAGGAGACTACGAATGCACCCGCTGATGCTGCAAAAGGTAATCGAGGCGTGCCGCGCTCGCATCGCAGAGGGAGATTACCCGACGACACCAGCATTCACCGTCGAGCAGTTGGAGGATGCCGTCGTCGAACTCGCCACGCGGAGCGACGCCCAACGTGACGTACCGCGAGAGCCGACGAGACGGCAATTGTGCCATTCGGGGCGGTCGGCGGTTCCGGGGCCGGCTCCGGCAGCGCATTCAACATGCGCTATCTCAATCGGGCAGAGGACGTTGTACCGGTGATGCGCAGAGACCTACGCGAGATCGGCGAATTCGGTGTGTTGGAGGAGGGCGCGGGTGCTGTTGGCATGTTTTTCGTGTCTGGCGCGTTCTGGCTCTTGGCAACAATAGTCATAGAACACTACGACAACATGAAGACCATTCATTGGGCGGGCATCGCGTTCTGCGTTGTATGCATGGTCTTCGGGGGTGTTCTGCTGTGGGTAGCTCGCCGCCACTTTCGGCTTCGGGATGACCGTATCCGAGATTTGTTTAATGAGCCGCGCTGGTTGAAGACCGACGTGACGTACCGCGAGCGAAATTGAAGCGATACGACATCGTTGTATACGAGGACGGAGATTGGGATGCATACGAGAGCGAGCATGGCGAGTTCTTGCGCTATTGCGATCTCCAGGAGGAACGGAGCGAGGCCCAACACGTTCGCGGGATTCCGAATGATGCGACTGTCGAGCGGCTTCTCGTCAACGGCGAGGAATGGGTGCGGAGCGACGCCCAATGTGACGACGAAGCAGAGCGCAAGCGCGCTGACGCCCTTTGGCAGCAATGCGAAAACTACCGGATCGTGATCGGCGACCTGGTCAACGAAGCCAAGCATTTTTCGATCATGGACCGCGCTGTACGCGAAGCCGAAACCGCTATCGCCGCAATGAACGCATCGGAGCCGAAGGATTGAGGGTGCTCGTCGCCTGCGAATTTTCCGGCATCGTGCGTGACGCTTTCCGGGCGCGCGGGCACGACGCATGGTCGTGCGACCTGTTGCCGACTGAATCGCCGGGGCCGCATATCCAAGGATCGGTGTTCGATGTCGAAGTCGTCAAGGCCGGATGGGATTTGATGATCGCGCACCCGGACTGCACGTTCCTGACCGTGAGCGGCGCGCGCTGGATGGCCGAGGAATGGCGGCAGGAAGCCCTCCTGATGGCCCTCCACTGCGTCAAGTCGCTATGGCGCTTCCCGATACCTAGGGTTGCGATCGAGAACCCTACGGGCCGTCTTTCGTCGCTCTGGCGCGGGCCGGATCAGTACATCCAGCCGCATCAATTCGGACATGGCGAGGTCAAGAAAACCGGCCTCTGGCTGCGCGGACTTCCGAAGCTGCTTCCAACGAATGACGTCGAAGGGCGCGCGCAACGGGTATGGCTGGAGCCGCCGAGCGCCGAGCGGAAGAAAAACCGGAGCCGGACCTTTCGCGGGATTGCTGACGCGATGGCCGAGCAGTGGGGCGAAGCGCAAGTGCGTGAGTCGGAGTCTTTCGCGTCAGAATCAGCAGGCCGGTGAAGTGGCCTCAAGTGACGGTAATCAAATGAACCGAATGGTTTTGGGGGGATACGCATGAGTGATGCACTGATAGAGCGATTGCGCAAGCCGGGATATGACGCGGATGCGGATGAGGCTGCCGATGAAATATCCGCCCTACGGGAAGAGCGGGATAGGCTGCGAGCGGCGCTGATCGCCGCTGTCAGGGCGGCCAGGCTCGCCCTATTCGTCATTCGTAAGCAGGACGTAATGCCAAACAGTAGTTGGCAGGCCGGATTCGATAGAGACTTAAAGATCGCGGAGGATGCTCTCGCCGCGCTAGGGGAACGATCGGGAGAGCGGGAATGAGCGATAGCCTATGCGCGCATGAGAAATCGATGCCGAAGTTCGACGAAGCCGCTGCCGCCGGCATGGATACCGCCGAAGTCCGCAAGAAGTACCCGCGATTCATGGGCAAGTGCCCGGAGTGCGGCGAAATGGTGATCATCTACGCATCGTTCGCGCATTACGTCTATGGGGACTGGTGACATGACCGCGCTGCAATCGCAGGGGAGCGATAGATGAGCAAAGTATGGCCCTATCCGCGATGGCTGCCGTTCATTGGCTGGCGGAATATCACGCTCGATCATGAGCAGGCTGCGGCCGTAGACGAGATAGCCGGCGAGTTCGAGGCGTTTGAGCTTGCGTGGTTTGGGCTCGGGCTCACCGTTGCCATCAAGAGACTGGCACCGCGCGTGGAGAAGGGATGAGCAAAAACCTACGATCCATGAGTCCGCAGTCTCTTACGGCCAAGCGGGACGGTTTGCAGAATGAGGAGCGAAAAGCATGAGCAATGCGAGCGATAACGCTGCCGAGCCGCGTTTTGTCAGATACAACGCGTCCTCAAATTGGGGACACGTCTATTTCAGAGACGAGAAGCTGGGGAACGCCGAAAGACTCGCGGACGGTCTCTACGTACCGCAAGGAGCGAGGAACGCGAGGACGCTCTATCAGAGCGCAATGACGCTTGCAGAAAATCGCGTGTCGCGCGCGGAGAAGGAACTGAAAGTAGCGCAGCGGCTCGCGTCGGCCATCGCCGCCCTTCGCATCGAAGGCACTGAAAAGACGCCACGGGATTCAACGGACGCCCCGCTTGGCCACTTGGACACTGCCAAATGAATCGTAGGACTTGAATGACCGACCGCCTGCTCACTGCGGAGGAGCGCGGGTGACTCCCACGCCGCACGCCGCTTCGCTGGACCTGACGGAAGCAGCCGCCTTCCTTGGGCTGCACCCGGACACACTTCGGGAGCGGGCCGCGGAGGGTAAGATACCCGGCGCCAAGCTCGGCAAGGAATGGCGCTTCCTGGACGTCGACCTTGCCGACTACCTGCGCGGCCAATACCGGAACGGCGAATGTCCCTCTACAAGCGGGGTGAGGTCTGGTGGATCGCGATTCGCCACCGCGGCGGAAGAATTAGACGCTCTGCTCGAACCGCCGACCGCGAGGCAGCTCAGCGCCAGCACGACGAGCTTAAAGCTCGTCTCTGGCAGCAAAGGCACGCGGGACGCACGCTCGCGGACGCCTTCCTCGCATGGACGAAAGCGAAGCCGCGCAGTCGAAGCGAGCTGAACGCGCTCAAGCAGATTCGCAAGGCGTATAGGGATCGCCGTTTGGTCGACGTGAGCGAGGCGAGCCTGATCGAAACCTTCGGCGAGAAGTCGCCGGGAACCTACAACAAGCTGATCGTCATCGTCCGATCGGCGCTGAACATGGCCCGGCGCGCTGGCTGGATCGACGCTGTCCCGCACATCGGCAAGCGCAAGGAGCCGGAGACCGCGATGCGCTACCTGACGGCGGAGCAGTGGGCGACGCTGCGCGATGAATTGCCGGAGCACTTGCGGGCGATGGCGGCGTTCGCGCTGGCCACCGGGCTGCGCTGGTCGAATGTGTCCGGCCTGACCTGGGATCGCGTCTCGCTCGAGCGCGGGATCGCGTGGGTCGAGGCTGGGGACGCGAAGGGCAAGCGCGCCATTCAGATCCCGCTATCCAGGACGGCCAGGACGGTCCTACGCCGCGTTCCCGGGCCTCGGGAAGGGTATGTGTTCACCTGGCGGGGGAAACGCGTAGGAAGCCCGAAAACGGCCTGGCGCAAGGCCATCGCGCGGGCCGGCCTGGAAGGCTTCCGGTTCCACGATCTGCGCCACACGTGGGCGAGTTGGCACGCGATGGGCGGCACGCCGGCGGATGTCCTCCAGAAGCTCGGCGCCTGGCGCACGCCGGCGATGGTGCAGCGCTACGCGCACCTCGCGCCGTCCTACGTGGCCGGCTTCGCGGATAATGCGCGACCGCCATCCGAAAAGCCCGTGGCCACGAAAACGGTACACAGTCGAAAGCGGAAGGTGGCGTGATTCAGAGTGAAAGCCCCGGTAGCTCAGTGGATAGAGCAGCCCCCTCCTAACAGTCGGGTCTACTTTTCTTCATAGGGAGCGCCGCATATCCAACGGGGTGAAAACCGGCCACAAACCGGCCAATTCTGTCTCGCGCGGCCACAAAAACGGTACACAGGACTTCGCCGGAGCCTCTCAATCGATCTTGGTGAGCTTGAATGAGAACGTATCGCCGACTTCGAACCGCGGGGCGATGTTGACCGGAACGCGCACATAGAGCTCGCCGTGATACGGACTCTCGAGCGTCAGCTCGAGCTTGATTTCCGACGTACGCGCGGCGTCAAAGGGGCCGATGATCGAGCGGATCACAGCGGTAAAGCGGTGGCCGAACGGCTGTTCCATGATTCTTCACTTAGGTGGCGGATGCCTTGATGATTGAGCCGGCCGCAGCGTACGCGGGCAGCATTCCGTTCGTGGCGATGCCTTGGCCGCCCGCGTAGTCCGAATACAAGAATGGCATCAGCACCGCGACCTGATTGCGCGTGTCGGCGAATGAGACGAACGGCGCGGGATCCTGCCGCCACGGATCGGCGCCGCCGGGAACGATGATCCACTGCTGATCGGCGCGGATCGGCGGCAGGTGATTCAGCACGCCCGCACCGGCTCCGTAGTCGTCGCGGCCGATCCAGTCGAAGGCACTGATCCCCGGCGTCTGCCCGTTGGGCCCATAGATCACCGCCAATTTCGGACCGGGCCATGCCGCGCGCGTTTCCGCGCAGCATTTCGTCATCAGGCTATCGGATATGCCGTGCACGTCCGGTTCGTCGATCGGGTACAGCGCGATCACGACATGCGATAGCTCGAGCGCGTCGAGCTGCGCCTTGAACGCGATCAACTCCGCCGTCCCGAGATACGCGTAGGCGGAGGAGAAAGTCAGGAATCCGGTGGACATGATGGCCGAGATTCCGGCCGCTTTGCATGCCGTCAGTTCCGCGATGATGCGGGCCTTGATCGCTTCGGTATCCGTGCCCCATGTGCCCCAGTCGACGGCATGCGTGAACGTCACCGAGCTCGCGGTCGTCGCGACGTCGGCGATTCCGAAATATCCGAATTGCAGCGGCGCGACGCGCGCGACCGGCGGCGGTGGAACCTGGCCCGGCGCCGGCGATCCACCGCCCCCGCTACCGCCGCAACCGGACAACGCAAGCGCAACCGCGATGGCGACGAGTCTCATAGGTGCAACGCCTTTTTGATCTTCGCCCAGGCGCTCGAAGCCTCGCCCTCGACCTTGCCGGGGTGCTCGGCGCGACTCCACGCGAGCCAGTAGCCGATCGCGCCGCAGAAAATTCCCCATCCACCGAACACCATCAAAGTCATCATTTGCAGTTCCCTATGATCGACGGCGCCGGTTCCTCCGTGGTGACGCGAAACTTACCGGCTATGGTCCGCTTCAAAAGTTCCGCCCCGCTCACAACGCCGATCCAGAGCAGGAACATTTCCGCACTGATGTCTTTCAGCGGTGTCACCGCGATTTTCCACGTCGCGACGCCGTAGGCGATATTCGTCCACAGCTTCGCGTTGTTGGAGATGAAAAACGCCTGCAGGTACTTCATGACGACGTTCATGCTGCGAGCGCCGCTTGGATGCCGGCTTCAATCTGCGCATCGCTGACCGAATGCGTGAATGCGTCGTGCCCGGATTCCTCCTCGCCGATCGCCGTCACCATCCAGAACAGGAAGTCAGGATCGTGGAAATCGAAGCGATCATCCGGCTTGCAGCCGAGTACCGAGCACACGAAATCGACATAGGCAGCGGTGTCGTTGTGATCAGCGCCAGGCGCCCACCGATCGATCGCCGCGTCGACGGTATCGATGCCGTGATTGTCCTGATAGATCATCAGTTGCTTGGCCAGCCAGCTGATACCGTTTTCCATCGTGTCGAACACGATAAACCCGCCGTTGACTCCGATCGCGCCTTGCGGCGCCGGCGACATCGGCCGGACGTTCCCTGGGTTGTTATTGCGGATCGAGAGCGGAATAGCGGCCATCGTCGCACCTGGCGCGCGCGTCATTGCCGCGTTCGGAACCCTTCATCGACCATTTGCATGTAGAGGCGCTTGTTGATCCGCGCCTCTTCCCGGTGCTCGTCGCGGTCGAGCTCGGCGCGGCGCAGCAATTCCTTGAGCCTGTCAATCTCGCGCGCCTGATCGCGCAGGCGCATGCTCGCCATGCCGCGGTAGCGCTCCAACGCTTCCAGCTTATTTCGCTGGTGCGCCAGGTGCTCGTCGTGGGTACGCGTGCGCTGGCGCAGCGTGTCGAGCTCGCCCTGCACGCTCTCCTCGTGCCGCTGTTGGGCGATTTGCGCCTGCTTGAGCGCGTACCCGACGTAGCTCGCAGACTTGACTTCGGTGCGGGCCTTGGAAAGGAACAGCCAGAGGACGATGACGAACCCGCCGCCCGGCACGGCGAGCAGAGCCAGGATGACATTCTGCGGAACGCCGTCGAACATGCCTGCATCTCGGTTCCCTTGCCGATCGTCGAAGATTCAACGCAACCGGCGTGCCAGTGAAAATGGACGGTCGGCACGTGCCATTGAGCGGTCACTTCCAGAATTGCCACCATGATTTAGTGGGCGACTGGTTTTGGCTTCGGATGGCCTGACACACTTGATCGCGGTACTTGACCACCGCTATCAGTTGATCGTGCAGGCGGACGCAATCCGACCACGGCCCCGTTACGTCCGCCAGGTACTGCTCGTACAGGGTTGCCAGCTTGCCGTCCGGCAGCGGCGGCGGCGTTTGGCATTGCTCCATCAGGGACGACGGTATCGGCGGGGGTTCGCAGATTGGCTCGCGCACTGTTAAGAAGCTGCAGGCTTGCATCAGGAAGCACGCACACGGGATTGCTGAATACCGGATAATTCGCAACATCGGCCTGCCCCCTCACGTAGACTTTTCGCGTGACCACCTGCGCCTGCGCCTTGCCCGCGTCGAACGATGCCTGCATGTTCGTGATGTCCTGCTCCGCCGCTTTCACTGCGAGCGCGTCCTTTGCCGCGAGCTGCGCATCCGCCTTCGCCTGCGCAGCTTGCAGCGACGCCACCGCAGCGTTCGCCGCCTGATTGCGCTCGTAAAGCGTGTACGCGCCGAAGGCGGAAGCGAGCCCGAGCGCGCCGACGAGCCAGATAACCAGCGTGCTCAATTGATCACCTTCGTCTCATCGAACGTGATCACGCGCTCGCGCACCTCGCGAATCTTCGGCGCCGCGGTGCGATATTCCTCGTTCAATTGCTTGAGCAGCGTATCGACGGCACCGGTCGCGGGTCCGTCCTGCTCGCCCAGGTTGCCGACGAGTTTCGACGCGGCCAGGAACTTCACCTGATTCTGCATGCTGTTCGTGGAAATCGGCATCATCGCCAGATCGCGCAGCGCGTCGAGTCCATCCTGTTTGTAGAGCGTCATGCGCTCGCGCAGCGCGGTCATGAATGCAGCGTCAGGCTTCGCGCCCGTCGACCGTCTGCGCGGCGGGACTGTTACCGCAAGGTCGACCGCATTCAGATTCTTCGGCAGCGCGCCGAATACTAGCGGCGCTTGCGCTTCGGCGGCTTTCCCGTTGCCAGCGCTTGACCCGTCGACGCTTGGCAAATCCGCGCCGCCTTCCCCTTGCTCGCCCCCTTCGCTTTCACCTGCTGGTAGCACCGTTCGACTTTCGTTCCCTTGGGCATAGGTTTTCTCCAATTGCCGCTGCACTCGATTCCGATCCTGATCCTGCTGGCGTTGGATCAGAAGCTCGGTTTGTTGCTCGATTCTCTTGCGGCTCATCAGGCCGAGATCGCGCTCAAGTTGGCACCCGAGGGACATCAGCCGCACGCATTCGCGGCAACGGAACGCCCCGTTGTTCACCTGATACGCGTTTTCAGGCGTGAGCTCGTGCCCGTGCTTGCAGTGCGTGTTCATATCGCGAAGTTCGTCGCAAAGCCGTGTTTCTGGATCGCCGGCAGGCGTTCGCTGATGCGTCCGGCGCCGATGTCGGGACGGTAGAACGGATCGGCCGGCATGTGAATCTTCTTGACCGCTGCATACGCGCTGCGCCGCGCGCCGGTGATGGTGTCGCCGGTGCCGGTGATCACGCACACGTAATCACCGCACGTCACGTAATGCGGCATGCGCACGACGCGCTCGGCCATCTGCACCGGCACGTCATCGCCGATCATGATCTCGCAGAGATGCACGTGGGTGCGGTCGGTCGCGCCGTAGACCGGGATGCCGGTCAATTCCTTTTTCGTCGCGTGCGAATAGGGAAAGTCGGGAATCGCCATCACGATCGACACACAGGCGACGTTTTCCTTCACCTGCAGCGTGTCGCGCCCGTTGAGCAAATCCACCATCCACTGCACGGGATCGCCATCGTGCGTCGCCGTCTGGTTGTAGAACGTCGGCCAGCCGGGACGCATCGTGAACTCGAACGGCCAGAAGTCGCCGCGCTCGTCGATCATCCCGCTCACGTCGCAGAAACCGACGTAATCGAGATCGTGCAATAGTTTGGTCACCGGCTTTAGCGCAATGTCGGCCAGTTTCGATTTCTGCACGTACATCGACAGCGTTCCCATCTCGCCGGTGTTCGGTCCGAGATCATTTGCCATGAGCTTCTTGTATTCGAAATTCTCGTAGAAGAATTTCGACCATCCTGCCGGACCGAACCAGCCGCCGACCGCCATTTCGCAGCCGATTTTTTTCTCCTGCAGGATGAACCCGTGCGCGCGCGCGTCGGCGCGATACTTGTCGTTGTGCTGCCAGCGATCGACGAGCATGTGCACGAGGCTTGCGGCATCGGGTGCCACGTAGGACAGCGCCTTGTCCGCATCGCCGCTCGGCTTGCTCACGAGGAAGGTCGGATGCTTTTCGACGTAGCGCGCCGCTGCCTCATAGTCGCGGAATTCGACGCCGGGAATGATCTTCATTCCAGCCGCCTTCATCGCCTGCTGCCCGATGCGCCGGTCTAGCTCCAGCTCGGAGGCTTCCGGCGACGGGCCGAACACCGGGTAGCCGATCTTCCGGTAGGGCTCGAGGAGATCGGTGTAGTGCGCGTTGTCGGTGACGAAGATCAGATCGGCCCACCCGAGGTAGCGCGTGCGCAACTGATCGAAATCGACGAGCCGCGGGACGATGCCTTTGCCCGCAAGCTGCACCGAGCGATCCTTGTTTTTCTTCGCGTACCACATGACGTCGTGGCCTGCCCATTGCGCGCGCATACCGAAGTCGAGCGCGTTGCTGCCGGCATCCACGATCAGCACCTTCATTGCGGCGGCGGCGAAAGCTGATTCGCCGCACCTTGCACGGCGATGCCGAGCGGCGGCCCACGATCGCCCATGCGCCCGACGGCGCCCGATCCTGCATTGAGCATGCGCGCGACGAGCGACTTGAATAGCTCGCTGCGATCGGCCATCCATACGGCGATGTTCTTCGGATTCATCGAAAGCACGCCGAGGCCCACAGGGTTCTTATTCGCGGACACGATGACGCGCCGTTCTACCAGCGGAAGCGCTTGCAGGAGCTTGGAATCTTCGGCGTTGAGCGGCGCCACTTCTGGGACCGCTTTCGCGATCTCCTCCTTCAGCCCGCGCGCAAGCGCCTTCTGCGCTTCGGTTTCGGCACTGCCGAGCTCGCCATATTTGCCTTTGAGCTGCGTGTAGGTTCCCTGCTTCAACTGTTGCGCCGTCTTGACCGGAATCTCCTTGCCGGTGAGCAGCGGGTGATTCATGAAGTTGTCCCACGTCTTTTGAATCGTCGCGAGGTCGGCATGCGGATCGACTTGCTTCTCGAATTTCACCAATGCGTCATGAAGTCGAGCGGCGACGCGCCCTTTATCGATCGTCGCCGGCGACGCTTCGATCAATTTCGAGATGGCCGAATTCTTGTCGTCGATCATCCCGTGCAGCTTGTCCAAGCCGCCCGGCGTGACGTTGATCCCTTTTTCGAGCAAGGTATCGATCGCTGGCTCGGCTTGCTTGCCGTAGCGCAGCCCGGGCTTGAGGGCGCTGTGCATCATGCGTTCGGCCCCCGCGCGCAACGCTCCCGACGCGCCTTCGGCAGCGGGACCGGCGCCGGCACCGGCGAGAAGCGGCGCCTGCTCGATCGCGCCCTTCACGCCGTAGCCGAGCGCGGCGCGCAGCGGTCCCGACGTTTGCGGCGGTGCAGCAAGCCGTTCCGCCCCGCCCGCGACCGCATTGACGCCGCGCCCGAGCAGCGCGAGCGGGTTGTAGCGCTCGATCGCGCGACCGGTTGCGGTCTGCGGCGTGTACTCGCCGGCGTGCGCGACCTTGGCCTTGATGTCGATCGGCGGCGTGCTGATCATCCCGCCCGCGTGCAGCGGGATCGCGGCCAGCCCCGCGACATCGGACAGCGGCCCCATGACGGCACCGCGGGCGATGTTGTATGCCGACCCGCCAATATCCTTGTCGATGTCGAGGGCGCCGCCGTCAGGCGCCGCTTGCCCTGGCGAAGATGACTTCGGCGCTTCGAGCCATTCGGCCGGGACGTCGCGCCCGTTCGTCTTCAGCTTTTGCGCGAGGTCTGCCCGCGACGTGCCATCGGGCACGTTCGCAACGGTCGTCCCGTCGGGCAGGCGCACGTCCATGTGCTATTTCAGGTCGCTCCAATCGACTACCTTCGGCGCGGCGGCGGACGCGGGCGACGAATCCGTCGGCTTCCCGCCGTTCCCGCGCAGCGTTTTCGCAAGGCCGGTGCGCTGCTTCTCCATCGCGCCGATGCGGTTTTTCGAGTCCTGCAGGATGCGATCGATGACGCGGTTCGTCTGATCGAGCGACAGCGTACCGTCGACCACACCCTCCATCTCGTGGCGCGCGGTGTCGGTCAACTGGCCGACGAGCCGCGGGTTATTCAGCACCCGCGCGGCTTCCGTCTGCACGAACCGCATCTGTGCCAGGAATTCCGCAACGTCGGCATCGCCGGTGACGTTCTGACCGAGCCAGTTGAGCGTCTTGTTGGCGTAGCGGGTATCCGTCTTGACGACCTTCGCGGCGAGCGTTTTCAGGATCCCGGCGTTCGTGTCGAGCATGTCAGCGAACGGACGGATCGCCGTCAAGTCCTTCGTGATGTTGTTTAGCGCTTGGCTGTTGGCGTGGAACTCCGCGCGCGCGCCAGGCACCTGGCTGAACTGTCCGCCGCCCTCCCGTTCGATTTGGCCGGCGCGATCGAGAATCGCTATCTTGGATGCCGCATTGAACCCGAGCGCCGGCATCTTTCCGTCCTTCAGATATTGCTGTGCGGCGACTTCGATGCCTTCCGGTGTAAGTCCTCCCGTGGCGCCGCCCGCGCCGGTGCGCCCGCCGCCGCCCTCAACGCGCTCGCGGGCGATGCGATTGCGTTCGTCGCCCTGTTCCAAGCGCCTCTCGCCCTGGTTCTCGAGCCGGCCCTCGCGCGCCTGCTTGAGCAGGTTGTTTTGATAGTCCATTACCATCTTCGCGATCTTCGCCTGCACGCCGAACTGCTCGACATACGCCTTGTTGTTGGCTTCGATCGCCGGCGACATGGACTGCCATGCGTCGTACGCCTCGAGCGGCGTCGCGCCGCCCTTCACCGCTTTTGCGAGAAAGTCCTTCGGGTTGATGAATTGCGGCTCGCCCGGCGTCGGTGCACCACCCATCGGAGGCGCCGCGATGCCCCCGCCCGCGCCGGGCGCTTGCGGTGGCGCCGGCGGCGGACCGCCGAGAGTCGGCGGCGCCGCGGGACTGCGCTGCCAATTCGGACCGGGCGCCATGACAGCGGCGGGCTGGTCGGCCTTGTCCATCGCGCGCATCCGCGCAAGCGCTTCCTGCGCGTTTGGCGCGGTTCCGGTCATCGTGCCGGGGGGGAACATGCCGGGCGGGATTTGCGGCGGTCCTGATGGCAGCGGCGCGCCCGTTGGCGGCGCTGCCGCGGGCGCAGCGGCGGTCTGCACGTTGGCCGGGCCCGGTTGCTGGCCGGGCGGCATCATCGGCAGCGACGGCGCGCCGGGCGGCGGCGTTTGCGGTGCACTATCCGGGCCCGCGGGCGGCGCGCTGATCTGGCCGAGGATGTCGACGCCACGCGCGGCACCCGCGAGCGCGCGCCGGCGATCCTCCTCCTTCTGCCGCCGGTCCTCTTGCGCGAACGTCATTGCCTGCAACACGCGCTGCATCTCGACGTCGCGATAGCGGCGCGAATTCGCGTCGTTGATCGCGCTGGTATAGCCGCCAGTGAAATCGGGCATCAGGTGCCCCCGCCGCCGCCGTAGTAGCCGCCCAGGTTCGCCGGATCACCGGAAAACGAGGACGGCGAGCTCGGCTGGTTGAAGATCGAGCCGAGTTGCCCGAGGCCGGTCGTGAGGTTGTTCAGCCCCGTTTGCTGCTGGCCGAACTGATTGTTACCCGCCGTCTGCCCGTAGCCGAGATACGCGAGCAGTTGCGGCGTGAGGCCGGCGAGCTGCTGATTCGCGCCCTGGCTCGCGCCGCTGAACGCGTTGGCGAACTGGAACGGTAGGAGTGCCGCGGTGTTCTGCAGGCCCGCGGCGCCGGCGACATCGCGGCCGACCTGGTTCGCCTGCGTCGCACCCGCGTTGTACGCGCCGCTCATGCCCTGCAACCCCGCGAGTTGGCGATGCAACTGCTGGTTTTGCCAGTTGATCAGGAAGTTGTTCACGTCCTGATTCTCGATGCCGGCGGCGTTGCCGCTCATGCCGATGCCGCGCGCCGACGTTCCCGCGCGCGAGGCATCCGTCACCTGCTGCTGAAGCTGGTTGCGCAGCGCGTTTTGCGGATCGAGCGCGGTTTGGAATACCTGGCTGCCGGCACCGTACAGCGCGTTTTCGTTCGCCTGTCCCTGCGTGCCCTGATTCTGGAGCGTGTTGCCATAGCCAGAAATCAGCGCCTGCAGGTTGCCGAACGGTCCGCCTGGCTGCGTCGCGGCATATCCCGCATTGATCCCCGGCTGCGCGGTCGCGCCTTGCTGTTGCCCGCTTTGCATCAACTGCTGGATGATCTTCTGGAAATTCTGATCGATCTGCGGCTGGCCGCTCGGCTGATAGTTCGTGCCGCCGGGACCGCTGCCGCTGCTACCCGAGCCGCCACCGAACAGCGAATTCGCGCCGCTGGCGATGCCGACAATGGACGCAACGGTGCCAAGCCCAAGACGAAGATAACCGCGCAGGAATCTCATCGGAACACCATGCTGTAGAGGCGTTCGATGGGCGTGAAGCCCAATCGCGCAAGAAGTGGGCCTATATCATGGGCAAGTTTCGTGCCCATGTAAATCTTCTGGACGCCGCGCGCCTTCGCGCTATCGCGAAACGTCTTGAGCAGCCGGTAGCCGATCATGCCCTGCCGGTACTCGGGTTTCAGATAGAACACGTCGGTGAAGCACGTGAGGCTCGCGCGGTAATGCAGATGCGGGTGGATCATCGACAGGTGATAGCCGACGAGCTCGCCGTCGTTGCGCGCGGTGACGAGATGCAGGATCCCGGCCTGCGCCATGCGCTCGTACGCCTCGTAATCGGGATCGAGTTTGATCGCGTCGTGATCGAGTGCGATCTCGGCCCAGTGCGCCGGATACAGCGCTCGCAGCTCGGGCAACGCGGCGAGATAATCCTCCACCGCGTAGACGATTTGCTGCGCCGTGCGGTGCCATGCTTCATCGAACACCGCGCCCGGATGCTCGCGGAAGAATGTGCGCTCGGCGGCGACGCGCGACATCACAATTCCGCGTCCAGCGTCCATCCGCACAGCAGTTGATCGCCAACGCTGGCGCCCGCGTCGAGCGTCGTCTGGATGTAGCCCGTATGCTCGAATGCCGTCACCGTAGTCGATGAGCAATCGATGCCGGTCGTGTTGTTATGCGCCTGCTGATTGTTGTTCACCGGGTTGAACGCCGCGCCGGAGATGTTCGATCCGCTCGCCGTTCCGCCGCGCATCGGACCCATCATCAAGATCGGGAGTAATTGCGCTTTCGCTCCCGCCTGCAGCGCCTGCCAATACGACAACGTGCCGACGCCCGAGCCGCTGCCGGTGGCCGGCGGCACGACGAAATTGAATGATTTCTGAAAATAGCGCTGACAGCGCGCCAGCGCATGGGCGAAGGGCTGGAAATCGAACAGCGATGCCGCCGCGCCGATTTCCAGTTGCACGCCCGTGACATCGAAATAGTCGGCGGCTCCCGCGGTGCCGGTCGGCGTGTACGTGAACACGACGCCGCATTCGGTCGCGCTGCTCGGGATCGTCCCGCTCACTTGGTAGCGCGTCCATCCAGACGTAAGCACGGCGTTATCGGTAAGCGTCGCCGCCGCGCCCGTGTAGCCGGCAAGCACGTTCTCATCACTACCGGTGCCGGTATACAGCGTGCAATTCAGGAACGCGTTGCCCGCCGAGTAATTGGCGCCGTTGCGCGCGTAGAACGACACCGTGACTGTCTGCCCTTGCAGGGGATAGCTGTCGACCGTTTCCAGGCTCTGCGCGAGTTGAATCAACGTCGTCGCAGCATTCGCCGCCGTGCGCTGTACGCGACAGAAATACTCGAAACTCGGCAGCGAGCCATCAGCGACGCGTGAATATTCGGCCGATCCGCCTACACCTGTTTTTCCCTGCCAGCGATCGAGTGTATAGATGGACGCCGCCGGCAAAAGTACGGCCAGGTCCACGAAGCGTTGTGCAACCTGCATCGCCCCGTTCGACAACAGGTTCGTCCCGCGCGACACATTTCCGCCCCCGCTCGGCGAGTTCTGATTCACCTGATCGGCGATGAACTGCATGTCGGCCATCACCTGCGTCGCATCGGCGACGGTGCCGTTGGTCAGTTGGATCGGCAGCGGGCCGACGATCGCGCACAGACGAAAGAAGCGCAGGATGCTCATGGTCATGCCGTGTAGATCACGAAGCACGCAAGCCGCGACGTGTTGCTGAAATTGGCGTCAGTCAGGAATGCGATGTTGGCGCCACTCACGCTATCTACGAAATTGAGCACCGCCTGATTCGGTTGCGGCACCGGCGTCGGGACACCGGTAAACGTCACCTGATGCGTCGACATGCTTCCCATCGGCAACGTGCCGCTGCCTGGGAGCGACATATTGACGACGACGCCGAGATCGACTGCGGCGATGCCCGTCGCGCTGCCCTTGCTGGTGAGCGAGATGAAAATCCACGTCAGGATAAGATTTCCAATCGTGATCACGAACGCAGTTTGATTCGAATAGGTAATGCCGGTGGACGCACCGCCGAACGAGAGTACCGGCGCGTACGGCTCAAGCGCGCTGCCGAGCGGAAAGTTGACCAGTGAGAAGCGGCTGCCCTGATAGCAGATGTCATAGACGCCACCGATCTGCAGTTCACCGCCGATCAGCACGGCGCCGCTCGCCATAGTCAACTGCGCAGCACCGACTCCAGAAACGTTTACGGTGACTCCGCCCTCGCCATTCACCGCTTTCGCCACGAACCGATACGACTGGCCTGCGGTGTAGCCGGGATTGACGGCGGTCGGCGTGAGCGTGATCGCGTTGCCGCTGCCGCCGACGCCGCCCGCGGGAACGAACGTCACCGGCGACGCGCCGGCATTGATCAGCGGCGGGACGTTCGCGTTCACCTGCGAGACGATCCAGTTGAAATCGTTCATCACCGGCACCGCGTCGACGACATCGCCATCGACGATGTTGTTCGGCAGCGGATTGATGATCACGCCCATGCGCAGGAAACGAATCATTGAAGCCGTATGCCTCATTGGATCACCATGTAGCCGGTCTTTTGATAGCGCGCGAAGAACGTGCCGATCGACACGTTCGACGGCTGATCGGTCGTCAGCTTCAATTGCATCTTTTCGAACACCAGCGGCGCCGGCCACGGCACCGGATAGGTATGCGGTATGCGCCGGATCAGCCCCGATCCCCAGATCACGCCCGAGCCCGTCGGCGGGGATCCCCAGATCGCACCGCCACCCCATGTGACATTTTCAGGGCAGCCCCACAGCGTTCCATCACCCCAGTAGAAGGCGTCCCATATCGCTGCACCATTGGCGACGATCGGAATGGTGGCGATCCCGAGTTCGTTCCCCTGATCGTCCTCGGCTTCGATGGTGATGTTGACCACGCACGAGCTCGCCGCGAGCTCGATCTGCGATTCGGCGACTTGCTTCATCGCCATCCAGTCGACCTTGGGGAACGTCGACGATAGGAGCTGGATGAAGAAACCCGTGCCGAGATCGGTCGCCACGAAGTTGATCGGCTGTATCGGCAGGCTCTTGATCAGGACGCCGGGGAAATTCGCGGACGACAGCACGAAGTAGCCGCCCTGGGCGCTCGCGCAGTCATAGCCGAATGTATGCGGGCCATTCCAGCGCCGCTTATGTTCGTCGAACCAGAAGTCATCGGTCGACTGGCGCCCCTGGATGACGGTCTGCCCGCAGATGCGATAGATCGTCGAGTTGTAGACCGCCGCCCAGCGCGACGGATCGACCGCGTTTTCGAATGGCGTCTGAATGTCGGGCTCAAGTTCTTGCAGGCTATGCGTGAGCGCACGCAGCGTGCCGAGTAGATCGATGAAGTACGGTCCGCCGGTGGACGTGAAGTAGAGGCCGAACGGTGACTGCGCGATCGAGCGCGGCGCATTCGTCCCAACCGTCAGCGATACATAGTTGAGGAAAAGCGAAGTCGAGAAATCGCCGCTCACCTGCCACACCTGCGTGGCCTTGAACACGGTAAGCACGGCCAGCACGCCGCTGCTCGTCGTCTGGATCGGCAGGCCCGCGAGCGCGTTCACCGGGCCCGCGTCGCCGATGGTCAATTGCTGTGTGGCGTTCGTGATCGTCGGCGGATTGGTCAGCACGTCGGTGAACCACAGGATATTCCCGACGGCGAAATACGCGCGATTGCCGAAGTTCGCGACCGCCTGCGGAACCGCCGGCAGTGCATTGGTCACCGTATTGCCCGAATGCCACACCGGAGCGGCGGGATTGGTGACATCGATCCAGCCGAAGAAGTGTGTGCTGCCATCGAATCCGGGGTGCGTGATGAGGATCATCGTGCCGACGCTGGCGATCGTCGGCGGCGTCCAATCGCCGCTCGTCGACGGACTCACCGGCACGTTGGCCGACGTGACGCCGGTAATCGGGACGAACGCCTGCAACGCCGTGTCGAAGCAGAATGGTTCGTCGAATCCGATATTGAGATCGCTGCCGATCATCCCGTAGATGCGCGTCGATACCGCTGCCTGAATCGAGATGAAGCCGGGATTGATGAATCCGCCCTGCACGAACGAAGCGAGTTGCGTCACGCCTGGCCGGGTGACGACGAGCTCGGGATTGCTGGGATCGAACACGAGGTTCGTGAGTTGCTGGCACGCGCCGGGGAACTTGTCGGTAGCGTCGAACGCATCGACGAGCCCGCGAGGGGTGAAGCGCATCGGCGCGGCTTTGCTGATCGCCATGTCAGTACGGTTGCGCCTTGGTGGGCTTCAATCCACGGTTGAATTTCCAGTGCCGCGGATCGAGGCGGATATTCTTCACCGCCTGCTGTTCATCGCCCTCCATGATCAGGTGCGGGCGCAGCATCTCGTCGCACTCCCGCAGGAATTGCGCTTCGCGATCGTCGCCGGTCACGCCCATCATGTGCGCGGCCGTGGCGTGAATCAGGTATTGCGTGAACGGAAACCACGGCGTTTGCGCCGAACCGGAAGGATTCACGATGTCAGGCTGGTTGCGCATGTAGCGATGCGTGAGCGTGATCGATCCCGACGTCTGCGGGTAGATGAAGAACTGCCCGGCGCTCGTGAGCGTGCCCACACCGGGACTGCCGCCGCTCCACACCTGCGCATCGGTGGAGGTATCCGTCGCGAACTCGTACGGGTAATTGCTGATCGACGGCGATTTGAACTCGGCGTCGAACTGTTCCATCGTGATCGGCACGAGGAATTGCGTCAGCGACGATGACGTGCCGCCGCCGGACGTCGGCAGCGGATACCAGAGGTCGTACGTGCGCAGGTAATCGGCCTCGAGCGCGAACGGGCCGTAGATGCCGGCGCTCACCGTCACCGACTGGGTGACGCGATTGACCTTGAGGTCTTTGTTAAGCTTAAGATCCTCAAGAACGAGATTCAGGAACTGGCCGGCGATCTGCACCATGCCGGTCCCGCCCTTGGCGATCCGGCTGGCGAGCAGACAAATGGCGCTGGCTTGCATCGTCTCATCGCGAACGCGTTACATCGTGGCCGTTGATCTTCTGGCGCCCGGCGACGATGGCCGCGCGCAGGCTCGCGATGGCTTTCAGTTGCTGATCGCGCGAGGATTTGTAGTTCTTCACCGTCATGTCCTGTTGCGAATTGAGCGCTTTCCCCGATTCTTTACGCTTCACGAGCCCCTGCACGGAATCGTCGAGGTTCTCGAGGTTTTGCTCCATCGCCGCGATCTGCGCTTCCTTGTTCGTGATGTCGGCGCGCACGAACTGCCGGTCGAACACGTCCTGCACGATGTCGATGCGCGCATTGACCGCCGCCACGTCGTCATCGCTGTACGTGTAGCCGGTCATCTTGATCGTGCGCTGCTGCGACAGCGCCATCGCCACTTCGAAGCTCCCGGTAACGGTGCGCTGCACCGGTTCGGTGTTTTCCTTGCTCATGCGCTCATGCCTCGCGCGGACAGTTGCGGCTTGTGCGGCTTGCGATAGAAATTCTCGTCGGTGCCGTGAATGTCGGCATCGTGCTTCCAGCACCGGTAGACGATTTCCTTGACCGTGCGCAGCGTATCGAGGTCGAGCTCGTACACCGCGCCGTGATAGAAGGCGACGCCGTTGATCTTCAGGTCCGTGCCGCCGCATGGCGGAAGGTCGACCTTGTAGAAGAACGTCGCCACCGGCACGCGCTCGAATACGGGTTTGAGGATCGGCCGGCCGCTATCGTCCTTGTAGCCGACGATCTTCATTTCCTTCAGCCGCGGCAACGGCACGGTCTTGCCGGTCGGCACTTCCTCCACGGTGCGCTGCAGCAACATGCCTTGCGCCTGCGCCGTGGCGAGCGCGGACTGCTCGGCATCGCTGCGCTGCGCGTTGGCGGCATCGAGTTTCGCGCGCAGCTCGCGGTTTTCGGCCAGCAGCCGGATTTCGGCATCGGTCGGCATGCCGTCCGTGGAGGCGACTTCGACGTGCTGCCGCTTGGCGATCTTGGCCGCGCGCGCCTTGGCGAGATTTGCCCGCGCCTTCGCTGCCGCTGCCGCTTTCTTGTCGTCCGGTTGATCGCTCATCGCACCCTCGCAAAAGAACGGGCGGCGGTTGTGCGCGCGCCGCCCGGATTCATTCCCGACAGGATTACGAGTTGTCGGCCATCGTGCCGGCGCTGTAGCCCGGCGTGAACGCGCTCGAGGCTTCCAGCCGCACGAGGAACGCCTGATTCAGGATGATCGAGCCGTAGAAGCATTTCCACGACACGGCGCGCGTCTGGTTCAGCCGATCGCTCTTGTCGGCCCCGGTCAGGTAGAAGAACTCGGGATTTTCGAGGATCACCTGCCCGTAGCTGTGATTGCCGATGAAGATCGACGGGAACACATACACGCCAGTCGCCGGCGCCGCGGGCGGCGTTTGCGCCGCGCCGATGCCGGTGATGACGACCGTCGCGCCGGACGGAAGTTGCGTCGCCTGGCCCGCCATCGGTCCCGTTGCCGGGCCCGCCGCGCAGAGGCCGAGATTGGTCGGCGACGCCGACGTGCCGATGTAGACGCTGAACGTGTAGTTCGGCAGCGTCGGCAGCGTCACGCTGATCGATCCGGTCGGGCCGGTGACGCTGATGTTGCCCGACACCTGATAAATCTGCTGCTCGACCGACGTTTGCACCGGCGAGCCCGTGACCTGGATGTTGTACGTCGTGCTCGTCGCCAGTGTGCCGCCAGCGGCCGATGCGGTACCGGTGACGAGCGCCACGCCAACCCAGTACGGCATCATGTTCGTTTCGACCCAGCGCACGCCGCCGAACGCCCCGAGCTCGTTGTTGTAGAGCCGATTGATGTCGGAGTACGCCCACGCGGTATTCACCTGCGCGTTCTCGCGCATGTCCTGCGCTGCGAGCGGATGGATCAGCGCGCAATAGTGCTGCATGACGGCCGGCGACTTGGACGGGTCGCGATATGACCCCGCCTCGATCATCATGTCCTCGCGCTCGTCGCCCATGTAGCGCGGCGCGCCGTACGTCATCAGCGAGCCGACGATCTTGTTCGACTCGTGCGGCGTCGTCACGTCGGTGGCGACGAGTGCGGCGCGATTGGCGCGCCCGTTCGCATAATTCACCTGATTGGCCGCGAGCAGCGTATTGAGCGTATTGCGCTCGAGCGTTTCCGGCATCTGCAGGCTGACGAGCTGGATCGCCTGCTGAAAGATCGGGTGCTTGATGGTCAGGTTCGCCACGTCGGTGACGATCACGCTGTCGCCCCACTGCTGCGCGACGGCGGAAACCTGCACCAGCGTGACCGCCTCACCGATGGGTGCTACACCTTCCTGCAGCGGCGCGAACGGCAGCGGCAGGCGTTCGAACCGCGTCGCCGTGTACGTCGTGCCGCGGTTGATATCGAGATGCAGGGGCTTGCCGAACTGATACGCGACGAGCTGCCGGCGCGCGAGCGGTTCGACTTCCTCCTGGATGTAATTCTCGATGTCCGACTGGAAGCCCGGCGAGGTCGACGTGTTCACGACGCCCAACGTCAGGAAGGCCATCAGTTTCAAGAGGAATGCGGTCATGGTCGTCATGCTCCGTTGAATCAGATGGGTTGGCCTTCGAGTCGTGCCCGACGCTTGTCGCGTTCGGTCTGTCCGCCGCCGCGCGCGCTCACGTCGCTGCGCGCGTTTGGCAAGCGTTTGCGTTCCACGGACGATGCGTTGCCCGGCGCGGCGGCGCGGGCCGCTTTCGGCTTGAGCTTGCCGTTCATGATGTCGTCGCCGATCATGAAGCGCAGCATCGCCATGCGCGGCGGCACGGTCTGGCCGCTGTTGCGCAAATCGGTGACCGCCTTTTCGATGCGATCGCGATACTGCTTGTACGTTTTCGGCTTCGTGACCGCGAGCTGTTCGAACTGCGTGCGGTCGGCTATGTCGCGCGACTCGTTGAGCGCCGCCTGCGAGCGCTGATCGGACGCGCGAATCTTGCGGTTGCTGTCGATCTGCCAGCGCAGCCAGCGGATTTGATCTTCGGTCGCGCCGTTGCGCTGTGCGTCCGCAATCTGCGCTTCCTCCCGGTCGAACTCGGGATCGCGGGTCGGCGTCTGCGGCGTAGCTCCCTGCCGCTGGCGCGTCTCGTTGAGCTCGCGCTCGACGTTCTCGCGCCGCGCGCGCTCGGCCTTGAGCGCTTCCTTGGGATCGTCGGGATCGTCGGGATCGGGCGTCTCGATGTCCAACACGTCATCGAGCGCATCCGGGTCGTCGTTAGCGCCGCCGGTATCCGGCGCGGGATCGGGCCCCGGATCGGGCGGCGCGCCCGGATCGGGATCGCCTTCGGCCGCGCCCAGGCGCAGATAACGGGGCAGAAGTTTGCGCAGCAGCAAGCTCATTTCGTTGCGCTTCCGATGTTGAAATAGGTGAGCGTACCGGCCGCGGTGACCATCACGAAGTAGTCGCGGCGCACGTCGGTGGCGATCGTGGCCGTTCCGGTAATCGTCGTGCTCGCATCGCCGGCCGTCAGCGTCCCGGTATGCGTCGTCGCATCGTTGAGGATCGACCACCCGAATCCGAACGTGCCGTCGGTGACGACCGTTGGTCCCATCGCCGCGATGATGGCGGCGGTCGACGGCAAGGTGATCGTGAAGTCACCGGACGCGCCGCTCGTCAGCCGTAGCACCCGGCGCCGGCATTGCGGTGCCGTCAGCGTCGAATTCGTGCCCGCGGTGACGATGTTTTCCAGATGCCCGCAATAGACGTTCGCGTTGGAAAGCAGCGCGATCAGCCCGAAGTCGGCGGCGCGGTCCGGCACGAGGCCGGCGGGAATCGGTGCCAGAACCGCGAGACGCAGGAAGTTCCGCATGTTGTCTTATGCGGCGACGGCCGTGATCACGAACAGGCGCGTGAACGTGATCTTGTTGTTGAACACGCTCACCGCCGCAGCATTGGCGATGTTCTTGTTGATATTGCCGGCGACGGTGATCGCGAGCGTGTTCACCGCTGTAACGAAATAGTTGCTGCTCGATCCGTCGGTGTTGACGACCTGCAGCCATGACGCGTTGGCGTTGATGCCGGTCGCGCTCGCGACGTTGATGATGCTCGTCGGATTGTTCACACCGGCATTGTTCGCGACGGCCGCGGTCGTCGTCGTGCTGTTCGTGGAGACGGCTCCGGGCAGCGTCGGATTCGCGAGGTTCGTCACCTGCGCGAGCCAGTACGCGAGTGCCGTCGTCACCATCGTCGCGGTGCCGGTAATGGTGACGTTGGTCCCGCCGGCAAGCGTCATCGTCCCCGAGTTCAGGTTAGCGATCTGCAGCAGGGCTTGTGCGCCGACATACGCGTTCGGCCAGTAGCCGTTGATGATGGCGGTCGCGGTATCGGTGGTGTTCGTGTTCGCCGAGCCGCCGGACGCGACGATGATCGCGTTGATGAGGCCGTTGGCGCAGTTCGCGGGATTCAGCGTCAGCGCAGTCGTGCTCGCGTTGGTGACAGCCGAATAGTTCTTCGGCAGCGCCATCGGCGATGCAGCGAGTGCGAGCGTATTGAGATACGCCTGCAGCGATGCAGCATCGGCGTTGTTGCCGTCGATCTGCAGCGATGGGAGTTGCCCGATCACCGGCAACCGAAGGAAGCGGAGAGCCTGCGCGAGTCGAGTCATAGAACGACCTCCCAGAAATTGCCCGCAATAATGGGCACGATTTTTTCCAGTGTCAAGTTTCGTGCCTATTTATGCGATCCAGAACAGATGAACCAGTGCCGGCGATCCATCGCCGCCCGCGACGCCTGCGTTTCCGGCCGCCCCGCCACCGCCACAACCGGCGCCCGTCGCCGAGAATCCTGCCGTGTGCCCGCTGTTGTCGCCACCGTTGCCCGCCAGCCCATACGACCCTTGTCCGCCACCCCCGCCGCCGCCGTTGCTTCCACCCGTCGCCTGATTCGGCGTCTGCCCAGGAGCTCCGCCGCCAGAGCCGCCAAAAGTACCCGGTTGGCGGATGCCGCCGGCGCCGCCCGAGCCACCGCCGTTTGCGCGCGTCGTTTCACGCGTCCCCGATTGGCCGAAAACGCCGGACGATGCCGCATTTGCCCCACCTCCAACACCGCCGCCGGCGCCGCTTTCTGGCGTTGCCGACGCCCCCGGCGTAGCAAATCCACCCTGCGCCTGCCATGTATCCACCTGCACCGCGCTACCGTTGCTCCCCTTGGCCGCGGAAGCGCCGCCATGGCCGGCAGCGGGAACGACGATCGTGATCGGTGCCGGCGTCGCAATCAGCCGCGTCTCGACCCATTCCGAGCCTCCGCCGCCGCCGCCCGCGAGGCCGTTCGTCCCAGCGCTCTGTGTGCCAGAACCGCCGGCACCCGAGCCGCAATAACGCGCCCATACCGCCGTCACGCCGGCGGGCGGGGTGAACGTGTACGTGCCCGGCGTCGTATAGGTCTGTGACGCGAGCGGCATCATCCGACCCAGAACACGACGGCATAACCGTCGCCGCCGTTGCCGCCATTGGTCGCCGATCCGCTCGTGCCGCCGCCACCGCCGCCGCCTGCGCCACGATTGGTTGTCGTCGTCCCGTTGCTCGCACCCGCCCCGCCGTTGCCGCCCGCGCCGTTGATGGACGCCGCCCCGCCGCCGCCGCCAGCTTGCGTTCCCGTCGCGCTGCCGCCACTACCGCCAACCGGCACACCGCCGGTGCCTGCGCCCGCACCGCCTGCCGTGCTCGAGGCGCCCCCGGGACCGCCCCCGCTGCCGCCGGTATAGGTGCCGGTTTCAACCGTTCCGACAGTGCTCGACGAGCCTCCACGCACACCGCCGCCAAGGCCGCCGTTGGAGCTGGTCGCCCCTTTTCCGCCCTTGGCGACAAAGGTTGCAAGCGCATTGCTGATCGTTGTGTCGCCGCCATCGCTGCCGCTCGCACCGCTGACGCCGCCCACCCCGCCCGCCCCGAGCGTTACCGTCACGCCGACGCCAGGCGCACAGGGCATCATCAAGTTTTCTGCGAGTTCGCCGGCACCCCCGCCACCGCCGCCGGAAATGGTTGCCCCTGGCTGTCCTTTTCCGCCACCGCCAGCACCTTGCAGCATCCACCACGAGCCGCTGACATTCGACGGCGGCGTCCACGTCCCGCTGGTCGTAAAAACCTGCGACTGCAGCGTTCCGCCGCCCGATCCCGTTGCGCCGGTCGCACCGGTCGCGCCGGTCGGCCCGGTCGGCCCGGTCGGTCCCGTGGGTCCCGTCGGTCCGGTGGGCCCGGTAGGCCCTGTAGGTCCGGTTGGGCCGGCGGCGCCAGCGCCAGTGGCGCCGGTCGAACCTGTTGCACCGGTTGCGCCCGTGGCACCGGTCGCGCCCGTTGGTCCCGTCGGCCCGGTAGCGCCGCCGCCGGGCGAGGAAAGCGAGAACGTCCCGATGTTCTGCACGAACACCTTGGTCGGATCGTATTGCGTCCCGATCGTGACGAGCCAGATCCGCCGCGTGCCACCTTGGACGGTGACGGTCCCGTTGATCGCGGTGTTGGCGTCGCCCGCGACCAGCGTCGCCGTAAACGATGGATCTTCGTTCTGGATGCTGATCGGGACCGCGAACGAGCCGTTTTTCGCGATCGTCGGCCCCAGCGCATCGATGATCTTCGACGATGGCGGCAACGTGACGGTGAAATCGCTCGCCGCGGCGCCGATGAGTCGAATGACGCCTGAAAACACCTGCGAGCCGGTCAGAGCGACATTGCTTCCGCTCTGCGTAACATCGAACTCGTTGACCGAATAATTGTTGTTGTTGCTGACGAGCGCGTCGAGCCCGTAGCCGTCTGACACGTCGGGCCGACGCTGGCCCGGTTGCGGAAGGATCGCGCCTGCAATGCCGGCCATTTCCGTCTATCCTCGTCCGTACAGAGACAAGACGGATCCATCGACGAAATTATTGCTCGTTGACACCAACATGCTTGTGATGGCAGCCGTCGATTTCCAAGTGAACGAAATACATGCGGTGTCAAAGCTGCTATAGAAATCGTAATAGTTCGACCGCACGCCCTTTTGGAACGTCGTCTGCCGATAGCCAAATATGATCGTCTCGCAAACGCCAAACGAATTGGCGTTGCCACTCGACCCCGGCATACCCATGATTACGCCACCTGCAGCGCTGGCGGCAACTTGGCTCGCTGCCGCGGTCGATGCGATGCCTTGCACGAACTGCGAGACGCTATAGTTTCCAGATGTGTTGTCGCCGTTGAATTGCAGTCCGGTGCGACCTTCGGTGATTACACCGCTGTCGCGGCCCTGAATCACCAAGATAAGATCGGTGAACGTTTGCGGGATGCTCGTGAACGGCACCGTAGCCTGCGATCCGCTGGTGACCACCTGTTGAATTAGTTGCATCCCA
>Ga0157370_10000667_pt1 | contig 42733 bp, 35 predicted proteins | sample C35metaG_FD_113463 | JGI IMG/M metagenome (GOLD analysis project Ga0157370, IMG submission 113463) | Corn rhizosphere microbial communities from Kellogg Biological Station, Michigan, USA - C3-5 metaG | ecosystem: Host-associated > Plants > Roots > Rhizosphere > Soil | place: USA: Michigan...
AGAGCCGCGGAGGCGTCACATTGGAGTTTTCAGCCGAGGCGCGCCGTCGAGCGCTGTAATCGCGAGCGTAACGCAGACTGCCCGGCATAGTCGAACATAGAACGTCCGCGTCGAGGGAAACAATGACGTCGGCGCGGTCGAATCGGTAGAGCGCGTTGAGTGGCTGGGCGAACGCCGCGATCGCACCTGCGCGCGCCGAGTGCCGGCCGCATGGTTCGTACTGATGCCACTTGGCTTCGGGGAAGTCGGCCAGGAAATCCTGAATCTGTGCCGCCAGCGTCGGGGAGGTTACCGTGCCGGTCAGGATCCGGAGGCCCGCGCCCTTCTTTGCTCCGGCTGCATCGCGCGCAGCGGTGAGAGCGGTAATGAAGGTTCCCCAACCATTGATGTATCCGTTGCGGGTGACGGTTTGCGACCGGTCGGGATCGTACAGCGTCAGCACGCTCGCCTGCATTGTGCTGTCCGTCGCGCCCAGGCTCGCGGGATGATCCGGATTGCCTTCGATCTTCGTAGGCCGCCCGAGATGACTCTCGACGAGTACCCCGGTAGCAAGGCCCGCGACACTCATCGCCGTGGCGTAGTAGAGCGGCTTGCCGGGGACCAGTTCCTCCGGCTGCCGCACATAAGGAACGATAACTTCTTTCGGTTGCTTGGTGCAGGCCGAGGCGCCGGCCAGCGCGATGGAGGCTCCCATGAGCCGCAGAAATTTTCGCCGTGAACCGGGGTCGTTCCAATCGGGCGTACGATCGGGGAACTCATCTTCCACGAGAGCGCGGAACTCCTCACTTGCTGCGAGTTCGTCCAAGCTGCGCCAATAGAGATGCGTATCGTGCTTCATTCGCATTACCGGTGACAAGTCACGCAATCGGTCAGACTCTGAATTTTGTACTCCTTGACTAGCCGCGCCCCCACGTCCTGTTGATTGTCCGGGTATTCGTAGGCCATGTTGAACACCTGATCACGCGGCCGAACAAATTGCGCGGGATTCCGATGGCAACCGATGCACCACTGCATATACAGCGTGTTGACCTTGTAGGTCAGCGGCATCTGGTCGATTCTGCCGTGACAAGTGGAGCAGCCAATGCCCTTGTTCACGTGAATGCTGTGGTTGAAGTACACGAAATCCGGCAAGTCGTGCACTCTGGTCCATTGGAGCGATGTGCCGGTGCGAAAACTCGCCCGGACCGGTTCCAGAAGCTCCGCATTCGCCCAGATCTGTGAATGACAACCCATGCACGTCTCCGTCGGAGGAATACCGGCGAAGGATGAAGTTTCGACAGAGGTGTGGCAGTAACGGCAATCGATGCCGTCATCCCCGACATGATGCTTGTGGCTGAAAGGAACTGGCTGAGCGGGCGATAACCCTACATCGGTGATGAAAGCTCCTGAGTTAATCTTGTAGGCGGCCAAAATGACGCAGCCTAGCGTCAACAGGGCGGCGAAAATACTGACCTTCGCCAGACTGTTTGCCCCACGGTGAAAGATCTGCGCCATGCTTCAAAAGTAGCTAGCGTTTTTCGCCATCCGGGCAACACTGTCTGGCACGCCACCTGCTCCTTCCGACATTCTCATCCGACAGCCTGAGCCGATCGGATTGGAAATTCGTGAGCGTTGAATTAAAAAGTTCCGTTGGGTAGATTGCTGCGGGGTCAATGTGTTACAAATTTCTGACGCGCCGTCGATCCTCCTATACAGGATTAAGAGGATTGCTGACAGGGATATTCCCCTCCGAGCCAAGGGAGGGGCCGCTTAGGCCGGCTGTTCTACTGGCGCGGCGCCCCGTTGCGGTGAACCCGAATAAGCTAATTCGACGGTATGGCGGGGGATTTCGCTTGTTCCTGGCGCTGGATGCCTAAGGCGGTAGGACGCACCCATGCCGCCATAGAACCTCTTGGCAGCGGCAACCTTCCGCACGTCGCCGGCGCACTCCGAAACCGCTGAGCGGCCGCGCCCATAACCCTTGAACAGCTCGTACCATCAGGTCACTTCTCCTTCGAAACACTCGCGATACTGGCGCGTCCAACTAAATGAGAGAGGATCCCGTAGAGGAGGTGTCATATGAGCTCGCTTGCAACGAAACCAGGGCTTAACTTAGTGAGGGAATATCTAGACGTGTGCAATGCGGCCGCGGAAGCGCACCGCCATACGCTTCCTTACAAACCTATAATCGCAGCATACGACAGCATTTTTGCGAAGCGGCAGGTCGGTGTAGATATCTACGAGAGCGATCCCGCAGAAATCGAAACTACCGTGACGATTCGCTTGCGCAATGACAATTTCGAAGTCGTGCCGGAAACCGAAGCCGATCCGTCTTTTCATTTAAAGCTCAAGCGCAGCTATATGGAGGATGTGGTAGCCCATCGCGAAGAATATATCCGGCATCCAGAAAAGCTGGATTGGGATTGGATAAAGAGCCGGATCGGGATAGAAGCGCTCCATAGCCCTGTTCATGGCGCGAATATGCGTCCTCCCAAAAAGCCAAGCGCGGAGACGCCTGCCAAGGGTGCGGACATGCGGCCTCGATCCGCCCGACGAAAGTAGGGGGCTACAGGCCGGGCCACCTATTAGGCGTTACAACCAGCCGCTTGTGAAACCCGCGCGCCGAAGTCCTTGAATCAAATAGGGACACCCTCGCATCAGCCTCCATAGAAAACCCGAACGATAATTCTCAACCATGAGCACGATCGGGCCTTGGTTCAAACCGAAGTGCCATTGCGAAACCCATCCTCCCGCAGCGTCCTGCGGATGCGGAAAGGTACGATTGAACGAAGCTCTAAATCCGTAAGGATTGCTATCTTTGAGCTTTACGTCATCGATGAAGTGTTTAAGCGACGGCAGCACGATCTCGGGAGCAAACGGCAGTGAACTTGCCACCGACCATGGAGCGATAGTCCCATCATCGGGTCCGTCCGGAATTCCCCGGGCCACATAGCCGAAGAATTCAATCTCACGGCCGCGGACGGATGCCGTCGCCGGACCCGGCCCATCGCCGGCAGTGAGGCCCCAGCAAAGATCGCCGTATCCCACAAAGTCCAAAGGATTGCGGATGGCGTACTCGCGCTGTACAAATGTAGCGCGCCTGCTGTTCTCAAAATAGTCTAGCTGCTTCTCCCTCATAAAGAGGTCTTGTATGCCGCGAAAATCCACCCATACATGGGAAAGCTGGTGAATGAAGAGGGGACCCGCGTGGAGATATTCATAGCCGTAGATCTTCCGCCATTTGTAGCTGGAAGTCCACGCCGAATAGCTTTCCGACGAAAGCGGAAAAGTCGGTGAACCAAGCCCCAGGAGATAAAGAATGAGGCCCTCGTCATAACCCTTCCACTCGTAGTGAAGAAACCCCGTCTCGGGCTTCCAACCTTGCGCCACCGTTGCCCTGCCGTTCCGTGCCCACTGCCAGTCCGTTCGACGGTAGAGCGAATCCGCAAGTGTACGGATTTCGTGTTCATCCTCGGAGTCCTGTTTGAAGTATGCGGCCGCACTCAGCATACCTGCCAGAAGAAGAGCGGTATCAACCGTCGACAACTCACACGACCACGCGCGTCTGCCCGTTGACATATCGAGAAAGTGGTAGTAGAAGCCTTTGTAGCCGCTCGCCTCGGGATCAGGTCCCTGGGGACTGTTCCAAAAAAACCGCAGAACCACGAGCGTTCGCGCGATAGCCTCGTCGCGCGATAGGAAGCCGCGCTCGACGCCCACCGTATAGGCGGACAATGCAAGGCCGACCGCCGCGATGCTGGCCGGCCAACCGCTCTTGGTCTTGTCCGCAACTAGACCATTTGAGAGATTCACTTCGTGGACAAAATATTGGAACGACTGTCGCTGCAACAGATCGATCATATCCTGGTGGTTCTTTGCTATTCGCTCCATGGCCCTCTTTTTAATAAGTCGTACCACACTTGGAGTATTGTGGAGCCAGGCGAATTCATCAGGACGGAACTGTCCTGAAGGCAGTAGAGACGCGTATGGGAAAAGTTCAATTCGATTGTGACATATCCCGGGAGCTTACCCCATTTCCGCACTTCTGGGAGCACACCGTCGGTGGCGACCACGCGCCGATGGTTTTGCGCGCTGATTATCAAGCGCAGCTGCGACGTTGCCACGAACAGTTGGGGTTTCGCCACCTTCGCTTTCACGGACTACTGTCCGACGACATGGGTACCCTGATCAGCCATAAGGGAAAACCCCTCTACTCTTTTTTCAACGTCGACCAGATCTGGGACTTCCTTCTGGCTATCGGCATGAAGCCCTTCGTTGAGTTAAGCTTTATGCCTCAGATCCTCGCCTCGGGAGACAAAACCGTTTTCCGCTACCGCGGCAACGTGACACCTCCCAGAGATTATGGGGACTGGGCCAGACTCATTCGGCAAATGGCCCAGCATTGGGTCGAACGTTACGGGATCGATGAAGTGCGCACGTGGTTCTTTGAGGTGTGGAACGAGCCGAACCTACCTTGTTTCTGGACGGGGGCCCAAGAGGATTATTTCAATCTTTACAGACACGCCGTGGGAGCGCTCAAAGAGGTGGACGAGGGTTTGCGCGTCGGCGGCCCGGCGACAGCTAAGAATCAGTGGATCGAGGACTTTGTCGCCTTCTGTCAAAAGAACCGCCTACCCGTTGACTTCATCAGCACGCATCAGTATCCAACAGACGTCGTGGAGACCACCTCGCTGGGCCAGGAAGACGACAATACGGAGGAACAACTAGCTCAAAGCCGACGGAGCATTTTGCACGAATGGGCGAAACGCGTGAATGAACTCGCCCAAGGACGACCGGTTTACTACACGGAATGGAATACCTCGTCCAATCCGCGCGATCCGCGGCACGACGAGGCGTATGCTGCCGCATTTGTGATTAAGACGGTGATGGAAGCGAGCGGTCTGGTTGAAGGCTACAGCTTCTGGACGTTCTCTGACATTTTTGCGGAGAACTACTTCCCCTCGATCCCCTTTCACGGTGGATTCGGCCTGCTCAATCTTCAAGGCATTGCCAAGCCGACCTACCGCGCCTTTGAGTTGCTCCATCGCCTCGGGACCGAACGATTGCCGATCGATGGCTGGCACGAAACAGTGGACGCATGGGCCGTTCGTACGGAACAAGGCCTAGTGGTATTGCTCACCAATAGCGCTCTTCCACGCCATCCGATCAAGAAGGAACAAGTGCGAGTCCGGTTGAGGGGCATGCCGCCGCCGCAGTCCGTCTTGGTGGAGCGGATTGATGCGGAGCACGCGAACCCCAAGAAACTCTGGCAAGAGATGGGCCGCCCCGAATACCTTAGCGCAAATGATGTAGAGCAGTTGCATGCGGCGTCCCGAATGATCCAAGAGTCGCACCCCTGGACGTACGACCAGAGCACCATTCATTTGGACATAGAACTACCGGCGCACGCTGTCGCGGCCCTTACTATAAGCTGACGGATAGCTGGCACACCCATTGGTCGACAACTATTGAGGACGGATCGTTTAGAAAGTCACGCGTCCAACAATCTGGCCCTGCCGAGGCAGGCTGGCCGTACCGGTTGTCGTTAGAATCGACCCGAAGCCGGCGTTAAATCGGCCCAGTGAATCGGTTCCGGCGGCCGTCGCGGCGTTGGTCGAGCTGGGATTCGGCATTTCCAGACGATTGAACATATTGTTGAATTCCGCCCGAACGTTGAACGAGACTCTCTCCGTGAAGCGGAAGGTGCGGCCGACGTTGAAATTCTCAGCCGGGCGCCGCTGGAAACGATAGTCGTCGTAGTAGGCTGCCGACGATCCGAATTGTCCCGCGGGAGGATCTACCCAGGCCTTCGGGTTCAAGACCAGGGTCTTGGAAGGATCGAAGCAGTGGCAGTTTAAATCCGCCAGGAACAGTGGCTGGCCCGGCACCCGATTGGCGAAGCTGGCGCCCTGCAACAGGTAGTTATTGAGATTCGAATTTGCCCCAGGGACGCGTATGGGTGTTCCGCTCCGATAACTGAGGAACGTTCCGAAGGTCCAATCGCGCCCCAGCCAGGAGAGCGCTTTGAATCCCATGTTCTTACGATCGCCAAATTTCGGCACTTGGTAATTGAGTGCAATTTGGCTCACCAGCGGTTGATCGTAGCCGGAGAGGTATTTGTTAGTCGAGCGGTTAAACACATCATTCACCTGCGCCGCGCTACCGCCCGAGACGATCAATCCGGAAGCTTCCGCCCCAATAGTCTCCGATTTCTGCCAGGTAAAGCTGTAGGATCCGTCGAAGCCGTGCGAAAGGCGTTTGGTGGCCTTGACCTGAAGCGAGTTGTACCAGGTGTCTCCCAATGGCGCATACATTCCGCCGATGGCAGTGAACTGCGGGAAGGGACGGAGGGATTGAGCCACCGTCTGGTTGGCGGGGAATCCTGCGTAGGGCAGGGCGTTTTGGAACCGCCCCGCATTCGCCGAATTCAGCGGTGAACTCAGGATCTTTTCGTCAGCCGAATTGGTGGGATCCAACCCATAATGCGCGAGTAAGTCGGGGGTCAATGCGTTGTAGGCGACCATATTGGGCGCCAGCCACCAGGCTCCGCGATTCCCCACGTAGGTGGCCTCCACTACCAGATTCTTCTGCAATTCCCGCTGCAGGCCGATACTCCACTGGAGTTGGCGCGCGGGACGGCCGGCGTTCGGATCGATGGCGGCATAACCCGTCGGAGCGCCAACAGTGCCGGCGGCGGGAAACTGGCCCGGATTGAGATTCGGCCAGGTTGTCGGCTCATTCTTCACGCCGTCTCTGAGGTACAGAGCGGGTATGAACTGCCCAGGGCCGTTCAGGGCAACATCGTTGCCGATGATCGTCAGATTGTCATAGGCCGCGGTTTTCGCATATACCAGTCCAATGCCCGCGCGGAACACTGTTTTGGATGAGATCTGATAGGCGGCGCCCAGACGTGGACCGACTGCGTAAGGGTAGTTCGAAGCGAAATCGCATTGGCAGTGACCCGGTAGCGACCCATCAAAAATGGTCGCTCCCAGCCTTCCGATGGTGGGATTAAGGGTTGTCGGCGAGAAGCTGGGCATCCGGCCCGCACCCTCGCGGAGATAGGTCTGAAAATCCCAGCGGAGACCATAATCCAAGGTGAACTTACGAGTAATTTTCCAGGTATCTTGCAGGAACAATGCGTACGCTTTCTCACCCATGTGCTGGTCAGTGGGCGCGCCCACGGTTCCGCTGTTCACGGCGCCTAGCAGGAAGCTCGCGTACGGGAAGCCGATGGTCACTCCCGGCGTCGTCACCCCCGAGAGCGCGGAATCCGATGTGGATGCGTTGCTAAAGGCGAATATTCCGCGCGCAGTGGACTGCTGCCCATACGAGTAGTTCCCGATGATGACCTCCGCTCCGAGTTTGTAGGTGTGATTGCCGCGGATCGAGGTCAGGCTTACGTTGCCGCTGGGCCGCCACGAATGGATGCCTCCGCAGGCAGGGCAACCCGGGGAACCTCCCGCAGTCGATTGACCCATGGGGGCCATGCCGCCGTTACTCAGGCCCGCTACCGTAAGTCCTGTGATCTGCGGGAAGACGCCTGTGGGAGGGAGTCCCGTAAGCCCAATCGACGCTGGATCGAAAGAGTTTCTGGGCAAGACGAACGACGTGGGGCCATGTTGATCGACATAGCCCGCGCCAATATGCAGCAGCATGGTTGGCGTGACCGTATAGTCATAGTTGATGCGGATGGTGTTTACCCAATCGTAGTTGGCGCGAGCCTGAGAGATGGGGTCGGGCAGGCCCTCAGCGAAGAGTGCTGCTGAGGTGTTGGATTGGGTGCGCGTCATTGACCAGAACGCGGAGAGCTTTTGTTTATCGCTCAGATTGTGATCACCCTTGAGCGACGTAATATCCGTGAGGCGGTCGGCCAGAGCGGACGGTCCCGAAGGAGCATAGTTCTGCGTCAACAGGTTGGCATTGGGACCTTGAGGATTAGGGATCAATCCCTGGATCGCCAGGGCAACTGGATCGAAGCGGTTCGCGGGAATGATATTCCCCACGAAAGGCAGGCGAAAGTTACCGTTCACGCCGCCGGGTCCAGTTGCAGGATCGAAAATGGATCCTTCGGCGTAGGTCTTGCCGGCCACGGTGACACTCTTACCGGTCAAAGCGGAAGCGAAATTTCCAGTACGATACGCCAGTGTCGGGACTGTTACCGGAGCAGTCAATCCAGTTTTCTCACGGAACTGTTCGAAGTTGAAAAAGAAGAAGGTCTTGTTATGGCCGTCATAGACTTTAGGAATCCAGACCGGTCCGCCAGTGGTAAAGCCGTAGTCATTTCGGCGCGCTCGAGGCCGGGCCGTGTTCTGCAGCGCTGTGTTCGCGTTGAAAATTTCGTTGACGAAGTAGTCATATGCGGTCCCATGAAACTGGTTCGAACCCGACTTCATCGTCACCAGGAACACTCCGCCGCCAGCCTTTCCGTATTCAGCTGCGAAGTTGCTAGTCTGCACCGCGAACTCCTGGATGGAATCGACGCTGGGTTGATTCTGAGACACTGCGGCGAGCCATGTATAGTTTGTCGAATCCTGCCCTTCAACCCGCACGGTTTCCGTGTTGGCGGGCGTGCCGTTCACGCGGACTACATTGTCGCCCACGTACGTGGAACCTGGAATCAGTTGGGTCACGGCTAACGCCGATCGGATGCCGCTGTTTCCGGCGAATCCAGACCCGATGCCGAGTACCGGAAGGGAGTTCAACGCTTGGCCCGTGACACTGTGGCCTAGTTCGCCGCTTTCTGTCTTAAGCAGAGGTGTATTTTCCGTGACTGTAACAGAATCGGAAGTCGCGCCGACCTCTAGACCGATATCGATACGATAAGTTTGGGCCGCGAGCACATCCAGGCCCTGCCGCACATACTTTTTGAATCCGGGTACCGTTGCGTTCAATTCGTAACGGCCGACCGGAAGCTCGTTAAGCGTATAGTTCCCAGTAGCTGTGCTCAAGGTCTGGTACTCAAGGCCCGTGTTGACGTTCCGCGCCTGTATAGGCGCGTTGGCGATGACTGCACCTGCCGGATCGGTAATGGTGCCGGTAATTTGGCTGCGATCGCTTTGTGCAAACAGAACTGAGACACACACCGAGAGACAGAGTGCAAGTGTGGTTGGACGCATAAGACCCCCTTCGAAGACGCTTTCATGAACTATAGTTCATGAATGTCTTGGAGGTCAAGTCGTTAAACCGTCGTTTCTCTCTCGCGCAAGCAAGGCGCAACTCGGGATAGCCAAGCTATTTCAGCAGCTTCTGTTCATCGGCGCGCGCACCCCCAAGAATTCCTGCGAGGCCGTAGTTCCCCTCATGGCACGCGTGTTCGAATAATGGACCCTCGCTTGCGATCATAGGGACTTCCCCTTTCCAGGGTTTGGTGAAAGCAGTCGGATCGTCAACCGTGAAGTCATACAGAAGGATGTCCGGGGCGGTTCTGGTAAAGCGTTCGATCAGGTGCAGATTCTCGTCAGCTCCGCGGAACCGGGTCTTATCCGTGAAATTCGTGGAATCAACAACCAAAGTATTGCCTTCCCAATGCCCGCGCGCGTCGCCCACCCATTGACGTACCGTGGACGGTAGGTGCAGACGGCCATCCAAGGGAATGATGCGCATCTCATGTATGACTTCGGCGAGCAGCGCCACGTATCCCGGCGTCTGCACGATCTGATAATTCGTCGTAAGAGGACCGTACTGATGGTTATCGTAAAAACTCGGAAGCATCGGTGGTCCGGTCATTGGGAATACAAGGCATCGCTCAAATAATTGGCGGTCTTCCGGACCATCGGCCGGATGGACCTTGGCATACTCCCGGTCAGCCTGGACTCTGCGCTGAGCTTCCGGAGTGAGTGCCGGAACCCTCCCATCAGGCGGATCCACGATAATAGAGGTCCGAAGATTTGGCGCGCGCTTAGAGTCAGCATCCCACCAGAAGTCGTTATAAGTGCCAACCTGCCCCGGCGCCAACGGTTTTTCGCGGGAAGATCGCTTGAAAACATTGGCTTCGTAGGCGGCCATTTCCTCCGGAGTAAGGAATTGCTTCCCTTCTAATTCCTTGGGCCGTTCCAGTGGGATGATCGAGGCGTTGCTCCAAATTCCCTGAAGGTCTGGTTGCCCATACGCAGTCCGCGGAGGAGTCCAGGCTTTAGCCGATGCTGGCTTCGTTGGCGGCGAGGCTCTCTGAGCAATCGCCGAATCAGCCAAAGGTAGCGCAGCCAGCACCACCCCGACGAAAAGATTTGCAGTTGCCCACTGCTTTTGCCGGTAGAACCGTGTCGGCATAACTTTTCCCTCGACTGCGTTCAGTAGAATACAAGCAAATTGATCACAGCGCAATCATCGGACTGGGACGGAGTTCTTTCCTTGGACCCGTCCTCAATTCGGAATAGCGTAAACCAGCAGCCTTGGATTGTTATTCGCCACAGCTACGTTCGGCCCCGAAAGAAAAGTTGCTCCGCCTTGAGCTGCGGCAGTTGTCGGCTCAACGGGCGCTGCACCCGCTGGGGCTCCTCGTCCGGCGACTCCAGCGGCGCCTCCACGCCCGCCACCTCCAGGTCCTCCACGTCCTTGGGCGCCAGTCCCGCCCATGACGGCGATGTATTGCTTGCCATCCAGCATATACGTCATCGGTGGACCAACGCCGGAACTCACCGGCAATGCTATATCCAGAAGTGGTTCGCCTTTGTCCGCGGTAAACACTTTCATGCGCCCGTTACCCAGAGTCTGAATCACGAGGTTCGAAGCCAGGGACAGCGTGCCACCTCCCGACTGCCCGCCGCCGGGTGCGAACCAACGTTCCTTTTGGGTGGCGGGATCCCACGCGGTGAGAATACCTCCCCGGACTTTGCTTCCATCTGGATTCTTCCGGTCGGGTCCATGAGGAGGCGGAGATGCCATCGGCACACCGCCCCTTGCTCCGCCCAGGTTCAATCCGAAATTTTGGCTCCCAGGAGTCGGAGCGTAGGTCTCCGCCGCCACGAAACTGAATGTGTTTTCGGCGGCGATCGGAACATAGATCAGGCCCGTGTTCGGATTGAACGACATCTGCGACGTATTGTGCATCTGCACCGGATAGACCGTCACGCCCTTCTTGGAAGAATAGAGCGCGTCGGGGTGAACATTTGGACGGCCGGTTTTTGGATCGATTCCCGTAGCCCAGCTCACTTGCGACATCTCGGAGGCGGAGATGAATTCACCATTCGTACGATCGATCACGTAAAAGTATCCGTTCTTGTTCGCCTGCATGACGACCTTGCGATTGCGATTGTCGATCCGGATATCCGCCAGCAAAAGGTGTTGAATCGCGTCGTAGTCCCATTGATCGCCTGGCGTGCACTGATAGTGCCACTTCAACTGACCGGTGTCTGCGTTAATGGCAAGAATGGAGGCGACGTAGAGATTATCCGGGTTCGTTGCTTGCCTGCCACCGTTACGAACGTCCGCTGACCAGACGGTCCCATTGCCAGTTCCGACGTATAAAAGGTTTTCATCGGGATCGTAAGCCATTCCATCCCACATGGATCCGCCGCCGCCCATCTTCCACCATTCACCCACCCATGTTTTGGCCGCGGCTTCCATGGCTTTGTTCTCGAACCCCTTCGACGGATCGCCGGGTGTTGTGTAGAACTTCCAGAGTTCTTTGCCGGTGTTTACATCGAAGGCGGAAACATATCCACGAAACGGAGGAAATTCAGCGCCGGCATTGCCGATAAACACTTTGCCCTTCGCGACGCGTGCCGCCATCGTGAGAGAGTAGGAGGAGACCTCGCCCTCTTTCGGCTCCGGGATCGCCCATGAAGACCACAGGAGTTTTCCGGTCGCTGCGTCAAGAGCCTGCATGCGTCCGTCGACGACCGGGACAAGCACCTTACCCTCGTACAGGGCAACGCCCCGGCTATTCACACCACAGCAGAGGCGGGATTTTCCCGGCTGTGTCATGGTTCGATCCGCATGTGGGTCATAGCGCCACAGCTCTTTGCCGGTTTTCGCGTCGACGGCGGCAACGATGCTCCAGTTCGTCACGGTATAGAGGATCCCATTCGAAAAGAGAGGAGTCGCCTGCTGATTTCCGCCACCGGGCCCGAGTTCATATGACCACGCGGGCGCGAGTTTGCTTACGTTCCCGGGATTGATCTGGGTCATTGTGCTGTACCGCTGTTCACCCCAATCCATCCCGTTCATGGTCCATTCGGTGCCTTTTCCCGCATCCTTCAGCACCTTGTCGTCAATCTTCTTGACCTGTCCAATAGCCAATGTCGTCCAGGCAAGAAGACCGATCCCAAGGAATCCGACCAGAAACAATTTCATTCGCTGTGAAGTCATGTTCTCCACAGCATACACCCGCCTCAGTCGGGCGTCGCCGCTCTTGGAACGCTGAGCGAGCGATCAGCGGCCGTAGACGAGGAGTTCCTTACCATCGGCAAGGATGACGCGCTCAAGCTTGATGATCTTCTGGCCATCGGAGTATTGATAACCGATGCCCGTGATCACGTCGCCGGGCTTGACTGTGGTCTTCGTCCAGCCGTTAGCCTCCATGCGGTTGAGGGCCGGGCCGCCGACCTGCCATTTCTCTGTAGTGCCGTTTGTGGTCTGAACTGCAAGAGTGATCATCGGGTGCGGGTTGCCCCACTGGAAATCGATCACCGTACCCTTCACCGTAACGAGCCGTTGCTGGTTCACCGGCCATGAGTGATGCGCCAAAAGTGGCAGTGGAGCTGGGATCAGCGCAAGCATTATCCAAGCGGAAATAGAGAAGGCTTTCATCGTTCGTTCCTTCCTGCGGGCTTCTTTCTGCTAGCCCACCTTCCTGGCAGCCATTCTAGAACAAACTCGCCCCCAAAGCCGTCTGATTCCGGTTACGATCAACGACGCTAATCCCAATATGCGATGAGTCGCCCCATCACAAACATGGCGGTCCAGAGGCTCAACGATAGAATCGCGGCGACTTTGGCTTTGGTAGGGATGACCGGGGACCGATCGAGCTCTTCGGTCTTACTGTAAACAATTGGGCGAAAGATCACGGCATGCACCCCAATCAAGCCCAAAATGATCATCTTAGCCCAGAAGAAGGGATTGGGAGCATACTTTTCCGCCTCAGAAGCGGCCAATAACAATCCCATGGCGATCATTATGGTCCCCCCGGCACGTTTCCACGGACGTAAGCTGGTAACCATCTCGGTGATGGTCAGGCTTTTAAAGGTAAGCCCCAAAAGGCGGAGGTCGGTCGCGAGAATCATGCCGCCGAATAGAGCGATACACGCCAAATGAATCGACAGAACGATCGGGTATACAAGCACCGATTCGCTAAACGCCGTGAGAAAACCAATACTTTGGATGGAATGCGCGATCGCCATGCCGAATCCCCCTCTACACAAGGAACCCGGTGAAAATCCCGCCAAACACGACCGAGACCCACAGCAGCAGGGACACGGTCGCCACCAACTTGCTCAAAAGAGGTGGCGGATTTTCCATCGTCGCCACTTTCCTATGAACTGTGAAATTGTAGATGAGCGCCGCGGCGAGTACATACATCTTGATCGGAAAGACCAAGTTTACCCGGTAAATATCGGCCTGCGACAAGAACAGCGCGACACCTGAGAACACGACGAACAGCAGCGCGATTACAGTCCACAGCTCCGTGTACCTCAAAATACGACCAGCAGTCTCATGCCGCAGTCCAAGGTTCAACATGCGAAAGTCCACAAGTGCTATTGATCCGACGCCAACCGCAAACCCGCCGATGTGAACACATTCTGCTAGTGCGAATGCCCATTCGGTATTGTTGAGAGTATCGCCGATTGCGTTCTGAAGGAGCATCCTCCCTAGATCTCTCTTCTTTCCTGCCGGGATGCCGGATACTGTCGGCATGGTCGATACACTTCTCCCATCCGGCGCTTACCAAGTAAACAGAGGATCTTATAGTGAGCAAGTTTGTCGCCTGAGGAGAGCGGCATGTAAGTGAATCAGTTAAGTTTACCCCATAAACAGCGGGACTGGCCCGTAGTAACCTCGGTTGTCCTTATCCGCTGCTGCCTGAGGGCAAAGTTCCACCGCCATCAGGTCGTCACGAGGGGATCCGCTCATTTAGGTAACCAGGTTATTATTTTCCCCTGATTGCCACGCGGTGAATTGCTCGCCTAGTTAAATCCGTGGTAATGCCATATACCAAATGGGATGCGAGGCCTTGAATATGAGCACTGGGAGGATTCTTTGAGGGAGGCTTTCCTAGTCCAAAAGCAGGTACGGCAATTTCGTCCGCGGCTAGCCAAACGGCAGCTCCGTATGCTGTCCCGTATCCGCGTTGAGCCACCGGGGCGACCTCGGTAAGGACACCGTAGGCAGCACCAACCAGGGCGCCAAACGCGTAGTGAACCGCAGGTCCCGTCCATTTCTTCTCCGCCTCCGTTAAGCGGTGCGCAAGCAGATGCTGGGAAATGGCCTTGGCGGTTTTAACGGTCGCGTCATCGCCGGATGATTTCTTTTCCTTGTGGTTGAATACTTCCTTTGAAACGGTCGCCCATAACGATTGGAATTCGTTCATGACCCAGGAAGCGGCCAAGCCACCGAGCGCGCCCGCAAGCGCGCTTACAGGAATCGATCTTGGTTTATTGATGCGCGGGTAAGACGCTCTCATGATTCCCCCCTGGTCAGGAGAGCCATTTCTGGACCCCCTGTTTCCAGCGTTTCCTGGCCTGTATCCGAAACGAAGCTCAACGCCAGTGATCCTCCCAGTAGGGTTGTTAGCGGCGCGTGCGAATCCATAACCCAGGCCGGTTGGCGTGTATCCTTTGTGCTCTGGCGCTCGCCCGAGGCCTGCACGCCCAATTTGGGCCACCGGCACCTTCTGCCGAAGCGCCCAGGAGTCTGCAACTTCCGATATCCGGCCGCCTATCCGCTGGTAGTGTGTCAACCATGCAGACGCCGGCGGGATCGAATACGTCGGTTCAGATTCAAGGCGCCTATCAGGGAAGCGTTGCCAATGGAACACGCAGTCCAGCGGTATTCCCGCTCTCGCTTGAGGATGCGATCAAACGCGGCCTGCAATACAATCTGGGAGCCATTGGAGCCGGAGAAGCCGCTCGCCAAGCCCGTGCACAGCGTCTGGCCATGGCAGCACAAATGCTTCCGGATATTTTTGGCAACGTGCGAGAGAGTGTACAGAAGATCAATCTGGCGGCAGAGGGCTTCCGGATCACGGTACCGATCCCCGGATTTCAGTTTCCAACCGTTATCGGCCCTTTCAATAATTTCGATGCGAGGGCCAGCGTCAGCGAAAACCTGAGCTTTACCAGTTTCCGCAACTGGCAATCCAGTCGCGAGCTTGCGCATTCAGCGGACTTGTCGCTACAGGATAGCCGTGATTTGGTGGCTCTGGCGGTGTCCGGCAGTTACTTGCAAATTACCGCTTCGGCGGCGCGCATTCAGACGGCAAAAGCTCAACTCGACACCGCGCAGGCGGTCTATCAACAGGCTGTGGATCGAAACAAGAGCGGACTAAACGCCCGCATTGATGTAAACCGCAGCTTGGTCGAATTGCAAACCCAGCAACAGCGGCTGACATCGCTTACCAACGATTTTGAGAAGCAAAAACTTGCGTTGGCCCGATTGATCGGGTTACCTCTGGCTCAAACGTTTAATTTGACGGACACGGTTCCGTATCGCGAACTTCCGCCCCCGAATGTTGACGATCTGGTGCAGCGCGCCTTAACCAGCAGAGCGGATGTGCTGGCCGCAGGCGCACAGCAGAAGGCGGCTGAGTTATCCCGAAGTGCCGCGGTTGCCGAATATCTTCCGGCGCTGGAACTCAATGGAGACTACGGCGTGCTCGGCGTAACTCCCACGAATCAGGCACATGGCACTTATACCGCTGCGGGTGGAATACGGATCCCGATCTTCCGTTCCGGCCGGATTCGAGCCGACATCGAGCAAGCCGATGCGGCGCTGGCGCAGCGTAAGGCTGAGTATGAGGATCTAAAAGGACGCGCCGAGCAGGATGTGCGTGTCGCCGTATTAGATCTGACTGCCGCTTCGCAATTGGTAAAAGTCTCCGAATCCAATCGCGCGCTCGCTGCCGATACGCTGGACCAGGCACGAGACCGATTCCGATCAGGAGTCGCGGATACGATCGAGGTCGTGCAAGCCCAGGAATCTGTCGCAGCGGCCGAGCAAGATTACATTAGCGCCGTGTTCGCGTCCAATCTGGCCCAGGTGAGCCTCGCCCGAGCAATCGGACAGACGGAAAAAGGCATCACCAACTTGCTGCAAGGAAAGTAGATATGGCAAACGACCGAATGACATATGCGTCGGAGCACGAAATCGAGGAGCTTCGTGAGGAAATTCGCCATCTCCGTGAAGAGCAGCAGAAAGGACGTAGCGAAGAAAAGAAGGAGGACGACAAAAAGTCGGAGGATAAGGAGCAGAAACCGGAGGAACCGAAGAAGCCCCATCCGCTCCGCAAGATCTTGCTGATCATTCTCATCCTGGTGGTGGTCGCGGCAGGGATAGCGTACTGGCTGTATTCCCGCCAGTTCGAAGACACTGACGATGCCCAAGTGGACGGCCATATTAATGCGATTACCGCCCGAGTTTCCGGCACAATCACGGGGGTCTACGTGGAGGAGAATCAATTCGTCAAGGCCGGCCAGGTTCTCGCAGATCTGGATCCTCGTGATAGTCAGGTAGCTCTGGCCGTCGCACAGAGCCAATTGGCGCAAGCACAAGCCCAAAGCCAAGCGCAGCGGCCGAATGTTCCCGTCACCGAAACCAACACGAGAACGGCAATCGCTACCGCGGCCGGCGACGTCACCAACGCCGAAGCTGCCGTGGCAGCCGCGGATCACAACTATGAAGCAGCGCTCGCGAAAGTGAGTGAATCGGAGGCGAACAGTGCCAAGGCGCAAGCTGACGTTGAGCGTTATCGTCCTTTGGCGGAGAAGGACGAGGTGCCTCGCGAACAGTTTGATCAGGTGGTCGCCAATGCGAAGGCGCTGGCTGCGACCGTAGCGGCGAATCAGGCCACGGCAAAGGCTGCCGCGCGCGAGGCCGATCAGGCACGCGCTCAGCTCTCACAGGCGCACCAACGTGCTGAGGAGGCCAGCCAGAACGCCCCGCAGCAGGTAGAAATGCAGAAGGCCAATGTCGCAGTTCGCCAAGCTGCTATCCAAACCGCGCGTGCTCAGCTCGATCAGGCCCGCTTAAATTTGTCCTACCTAAAAATCCAGTCACCGGTGAATGGAATCGTCGCCAAACGATCCGCCGAAGTTGGTCAGCACGTCGAACCTGGCCAGCAGGTGGTGCTGATAACCCAGATCGACGACCTATGGGTAACCGCGAACTTCAAGGAAACACAGCTTCGGCGGATGAGCCCTGGTCAAAGCGTTCGTCTTCACGTGGATGCTCTCAAGGCGGATTTCGATGGATATGTTGAGAGTCTCCCGGCCGCGAGCGGCGCGATCACCAGCTTGTTACCTCCAGAAAACGCCACCGGAAATTTCGTAAAAGTCGTACAGCGGTTGCCCGTGCGGATTCGATTCAAGCCCAACCAGAACGGGCTCGATCGATTGCGTCCGGGTATGTCCGTTGAGCCAAAGGTACGAGTCGAATAGCAGGCCGGGAAACTTCCATGACGAACGAGGAGACCGCAGGATTTCATCCTGGTCACAATCCTTGGGCCGTCGCTTTGACGGTAACTCTCGCCACTTTCATGGAAGTGATGGATACCTCGATCGCAAATGTGGCCCTTCCCCACATCGCGGGTGGACTCTCCGCGGGACAAGACGAGTCTACTTGGGTACTCACTGTTACCTGATCTCGAATGCGATAGTCCTGCCCATGTCGGCGTGGTTTAGCGAGCGGTTTGGGTGGAAACTTTTCTACATGTCGTGTGTAGCCTTGTTCACGGCCAGCTCTTTTCTTTGTGGCTTAGCGCCGAGCCTGGGAATTCTCGTACTGTTTCGAGTCCCCCAAGGAATCGGAGGCGGCGGACTGGGCCCCAGCGAGCAAGCGATCCTGGCCGACACCTTTCCGCCGGTGAAACGCGGGATGGCATTTGCGGTATACGGAATGGCGGTCGTGCTGGCGCCTGCTAGCGGCCCGACTCTGGGGGGATGGATTACCGACAACTACAGTTGGCGGTGGATCTTCTATGTGAATGTCCCTTTCGGGCTGCTATCTCTCTTTCTCACCAACTTCATGGTGCAGGATCCGCCTCACATGGTGAAAGCCAAGAAGGAATCCAGACGCCATCCCATCGACTTCACGGGCCTTGTATTGGTTGGCACCGGACTCGGAGCATTACAAGTGGTATTCGACAAGGGCCAGCGCGAAGATTGGTTTAGCTCGTCCTTGATTACGATCTTCACGATCGTGTCGTGCGCAGCTTTGGTTAGCTTCACGATTCGGGAGTTGAACAGCAAATATCCGATTTTGAATTTGCGTCTTTTGCGCAATTCCAATTTCGCCGTATCCAACCGGCTCATGCTCATGCTGGGGGCAACACTGTACGGCACCACCGTGCTTATCCCCCAGTTCTTACAAACACAAATGGGTTACTCGGCGCAGAAAGCGGGAGAAGTTTTGTCGCCGGGCGGGTTTTTGGTCCTGTTAATGATGCCTGCGGTCGGTTTTCTGGTTTCGCGCGTGGACGCCCGGTACCTGATCGCGGCCGGCTTCCTAACCGTAGGGTACGCCCTGTTCCGCATGACCGATCTCACGCTTGGAATCGATTACCACACGGCAATGTTGTGGCGCTGTTATCAGGCGGCGGGCCTGGCTTTTCTGTTCGTTCCGATTAACACGATCGCATTCGTTGGAACACCACCGGAAGCAAGCAACCAGGTTTCTGGGCTTTTGAACCTCATGCGCAATCTCGGGGGAAGCGTCGGCATTTCGGCCGTAACAACATTGATCGCACGCCGCCAACAGGAACATCAGTTTTATCTTGCGCGAAACACGTTCGCAGCTAATCCCCACATCCCAACATGCGCTGGCCGGGATGATAAGCCATTTCAGCTCAAGAAGCAGTGCAGCCGATGCCACGCGGCAAGCCTACGGTCAGATATATTCGACCGTACAACACCAAGCAACCGTGCTCGCGTATATCGATACGTTTTGGATCATGGGTATGCTGTGCCTGCTTGCGATCGGACTGCTGTTCTTTGCTAAGAAAAACAACCCAGGGTCCGAGGCTATGGCTCACTGACCGAGGTGGCGTAGGGAAAGCTCTCAGGCCCCTCTAAGGGTAGGTGACACTTCTCCGATTTGGCAGCTAGTCGGCACACTGGTGTCAGCTACGATAGAATCGATCAGGTTCTATTACGCGATCCTTGTTGAGGACGGAAAGGTAGAGATTATGGCGAAATCAAACAAGACCTCCGTTGGTCGTCGCGGCTTCCTTAGGAACGCAGCGGCTGGAGCAGCAGCCGGAGCGGCCGCGCTGGTAACACCCCCACTCGTGAACGCTCAGGCACAGAACACTGGAACCGCCGCTCCCTCCCCGGGAGCGGCCGGCGTACCGGCTCCCACGCAGGCGCAGATCGATCGCGAAACGGGCAATGTCCGGCCCCCGGCGACCGTCCATACAATCACGCGGCCTGGCTCGGATCTGATGGTCCAGACCATTCGCGAGCTCGGCATCGAATATGTCGCCGCCAACCCCGGATCGAGTTTCGAAGGCCTCCAGGAGTCCTTCATTAACTACGGCAATCCGCCGAACCGGATGCCGGAGTTCATCACCGCGCTGCATGAAGAGTCGGCGGTGACCATGGCTCACGGCTACGCCAAGGCCGAAGGCAAACCCATGCTGGCGTTGCTGCACGGCACGATTGGAATTCAGCACGGGGCCATGTCGGTTTACCAGGCCTACTATGACCGCGTGCCGGTCTTGATGATCGCCGGCAATGACCCGGACTTTATTGCCGCGCATACCGCCCACGATATGGCCGGGATGGTCCGAAGCTATACGAAGTGGGACGCAGAGCCGAAGACCATCGATGAGGCCCTGGTAGCCATTCAGCGTGCGTACAATGAGGCCATCACGCCGCCGATGGGACCGACGCTGGTGGTGCTGGGGAGCGAGATTCAAAAGGACAACGCTCCGAATACCAAGATTCCGGCGTATAAGCCGCCAGTATTTGTGACCATCGACGCCACTCGCGCGAAGGAGATCGCAAAAAGTCTGGTGGAGGCTCAGAATCCAAGAATCGCTGTTGGGCGTTTGCGAACACCCGAGGGCGTTCAGCGATCGGTGGAGCTTGCCGAACTGGTGGGAGCGTCGACCAGCACGGCGGCAACCGGCGGGCCCATGAGTTTCCCGCAACGTCATCATCTTTGTGGTCCGGGCGCTGACACGACTTACGACTACACTCTGGGTCTTGAAACAGGCGGCGCACAGGCTTCCATCACCGGTCCAGCGCTGTCGAAAACGGCCGCGACACGGGACTCAGTGCATATCGGTTTCGGTGGGACGGTGCCTGGCGCCGGTGGCAGAGGAGGCGGCGGTAGAGGAGGCAGAGGCGGTGCAGCCGCGGCGCCTCCCATCGAGGCCGATGCCGAGGCGAGTCTTCCCCTCATCATCGAAGAAGTGAAGCGCCAACTGACGTCCGATCAGAAGGCGCGGATTCAAGCGCGCATCGCCAAGCATACGACCGCCAACCATGAGGCTCGCCTGACGGCCATCACGCAGGCGGTCGAAAGTAAAAGGGCCGGATGGAACGGCACTCCTATCAGCACCGCTCGAATCTATGCGGAACTCTGGCCGCTGATCATGAATGAAGACTGGTGCTTAGCGTCTCCCAGCAATTTCTCCGGCGGCCATCATGTGCAGCTGTGGGATCACAACAAGCCGTATAGCTATCTAGGAGGCCAAGGAGCCGGCGGCATGGGTTACGGTGCTCCGGCGTCGGTGGGTGCCGCGCTGGCGGCGAAGGCCCGGAATCGGATTGTGGTCAACGTCCAAACCGATGGCGATCTGAATTACTCACCGGGTGTTCTATGGACCGCAGTCCATCACAAGTTACCTATGCTCACGGTGATGCACAACAATCGCGCCTGGCATCAGGAATACATGTTCGTCGAATATATGGCCGGTGTCCGCGGACGCGGCGATGATCGCGCACACATCGGCAGCACGCTTCGGGATCCGTACCTCGACTACGCAAAGATGGCCGCGGGTTACGGGATGGCTGGAGAGGGTCCGATTACCGATCCGACAAAGTTATCGGCCGCATTGAAGCGGGGCGTAGCCTCGGCAAAACGCGGTGAGCCCTATTTGATCGACGTAATCACGCAGCCCCGTTAAAGAATTGTCAAGGAACTGCTAAGGAATTACAAATGAAGAAATACTACGTGTTCGTGGCGCTCATCGCACTGACGGCGCCTGCCGTAACTCTGAACGCTCAGGGCGGGCGCGGAGGCGGTGGTCGGGGCGGCGCGCCGGTCGCGAATGTTCCCGCGCCGACCAGTCCGGTCACCGGAAACGCGGCCTCTGGGAAGGCCCTGTACGCCACTTACGGCTGCTATGCCTGCCACGGCTACAACGGAGAGACCGGAGCGCGGGCCTTCGTAGGACGATGGGGGAACCTCGCGACCGAGCAGGGTTTTGTCACATTCCTCCGGGGGCGGGCAAACGTAGCGCCGCTTGCTCCATCGACTTCCATGCCGAGTTTCAGCGATACTGCTCTATCCGATAAGCAGGCGAAGGATATCTATGCCTACATTCGGACCTTCAAAAGCACGGCACCCGAATTGAAGGACATTCCGACACTGAACGCCATCGTTGACGCAGCGAAGCAGGAAAAGAAATAATCGAAACGCGCTGCTAACGGTAATGCCATCAAGAGTGTTCCTTTGCATACCGTCCCACCTAGTGCTGTACCTAGTTGTGGTACTGGGTTGTGAGGCCTATGCTTGAATTACGATGCTCACCGATACGCGATTCAGGCTAGAACGTGCCACTGTTGCCGTGAAAGTGGTCCATTCAAAGAGAACTGCGTTCACAGTTCCAGCAGGAGCGATTGTCAAGGTCCTTCGGGACCCTGCGGACAATCATGAGCTCGTAACCGTGCTATGGGGCGAACACAAACTACAAATGTTCGCCGTCGATGTAGATGTTCGCGGAACGGAAATCAAAGACCCGGAAACGGAACACGGTCAGCTCCGCAAAACGGCTACCGGCTGACAGAAACTCAGGACAGCTTCTCCCTTTCTGGAGTCTTCGAAACGCTGGGAATAGACGCCCATGGGCCTAGTGCACGCCGCTCTTTTGTCGAGCAGGTAGAAATTCGTCGCCTGCGTGCCAGGTCGGCAGCTTTGGCGAGTCTGCAACGTTCACGCCGATCAGCAAGCCGAATTGCGCGTACTGTTCCATGCCGGCAAAATCCCAGTCTTCGTGATATTCGTCCGAAGGCTGATGATAATTCTTATCGTTAAACTCTTCGATGAGCTTGTGGCCCGTCCCAGAAGGTTTGCCCACCAGGTCTTCGCCCGGGTCCACTGAGAATGAAGGAATCCCCACGCGGGCGAACGAAAAATGATCCGAGCGGTAATAGAGTCCGGCTTCCGGGCGTGAATCCGGCGAAATCGTGAGTCCCATACGTTTAGCGGCTTCCTGAACAATCGGATACAAGGTTGTCCGCTCGGCGCCGTTCACGGTGACGTCGCGCGCGCGACCGTAGGGCAGGAACATGTCGAAGTTCAGCGCCGCGGCCGTCTTGCCCGCGGGTACCACGGGATGCTGGCCGTAATAATAGGACCCGCGCAAGCCCGCCTCCTCCGCCGCAGCTGCCAGAAAAATCACCGACCGGCGCGGTTTCTGGGGCAGGGCCGCCCACGCCCGGGCGATTTCGAGCAGCATACCGCAGCCCGACGCATTATCGAGGGCGCCATTGTAGATGCGATCTCCGTTGACTGGTTCCCCGATGCCCAGATGATCCCAATGCGCGCTGAAGAGCACAGCTTCTTCTTTCAGCTTGGCGTCGCTGCCCTCGATCTTGCCAATCACGTTACTCGTTTGGACGGTTCGAACCTTGGCGGGCGCCCGTCCGCGAATCCGCATGGGAAGTTCTATAGCGCGGAAGCCTGGGGTATCCGCGCGTTTTAACAGAGCATCCACGTTGGTGCCAAGTGTCGCCGCGATCTTCTCGCCAACGTCTTTGGTCACCCACCCGGCGAACGCAATCGCCGGCTCATCCGGAGCCAGCTTTACTTGCTGGTCTTCGCGTCCCCATGAGGATCGAACCACATCCCAGCCATAGCTCGCCGTAGGAGTCGTGTGGATGATGATCACCGCGGCGGCTCCGTGGCGCGTGGCTTCCTCATATTTATAGGTCCAGCGTCCGTAGTAGGTGAGCGCGGCGCCCGTAAAAAACTTCGGATCGTTCGAGGGCGGCTCGCCGGTGAATAATACGACCACTTTGCCGCGTACATCGATGCCCTGATAATCGTCCCACTTGTACTCGGGGGCGACAATGCCGTGTCCCACGAACACTGCGGGCGCGTCGAACTGGGCATCGGGACGCTGCTGATAGGTGACACCGACGAATTCGTCGAGCCATTTGGGGGAAATCGCGGCACCCGTGTTGGGGACCAGGGAGAGCTGAGAATCCGGCTGCGGATCGACGCCGACCAGGGTAAATTTCTGAAAGTACGTCCCCTTGTCGCCGGCCGGTTTCAGAGCCAGTAGCGCGAACTGCGTGGCAATGTACTCGGTGGCGAGATCGCCGCCACGTGAGCCTGGAGCGCGCCCTTCGAGCAGGTCGCTGGATAGAAACTTGACGTGCGCGCGGATGCGCTCACCGGAGACTTCGGTCATCTGCGCAGAAGCAAAGAGAGCCGACAAAAGAAAAATGACGGTAACCTTCATGGTGATTCTAGTGCCGGAGTCCCTTCTGGATCTGAGCGAGGCGAATCTGGCACGCGAGACACAGGTCTTTGTTGTCCTGGCGCGTCGCCAGCTTGGACATCGGGGGGATTCGCTGCCCGCAGGAATCGCAAGTCCGGATTCCGTCTTGCTCCATATGCCGATGGTAGCGCGGAGAGGATCTTACCCGCGAGTCTAGAGGGCGTACTTGCAGCGAGGTGCTAGACTGATACATTCGGGCTGTGGCGCAGCCTGGCTAGCGCGCTTGCTTGGGGTGCAAGAGGTCCCGGGTTCAAATCCCGGCAGCCCGACCAAATACCTCAAAGACTTAAAGTGGACCTCCCGGGACTCCGTCATTAGAGTCCAAAATGGATGCGACTTTTTCACACGTCCGGACCTTCTCTTCGTCTATTCTGATTTCCTGGCGGCTCTCACTCCTATGAGACGTCTTCTGTACCGCGTGCCGTAGACTTATCTTGCATGAAGAAAATTGGCTTTCTCTCATTCGGCCATTGGACACCTACTCCGCAGTCACAAACGCGATCGGCGGCTGACGCGCTTCTGCAGTCCATCGACCTCGCCCTAGAGGCCGAGCGCCTGGGAATGGATGGAGCATACTTTCGCGTTCATCACTTTGCGCGGCAACTAGCGTCACCGTTCCCGCTCCTTGCCGCGATCGGTGCTAAGACGCGAAACATTGAAATCGGCACCGCAGTGATTGACATGCGTTATGCGAATCCTCACTATATGGCGGAGGATGCTGGCGCTGCGGATCTCATCGCTGGTGGACGCCTGCAGTTAGGAATCAGCCGCGGTTCTCCCGAGCAGGTAATCGATGGGTGGCGCCATTTCGGCCATCATCCGGCTGAAGGCGAGGACGATGCAGGCATGGGCCGGCGGCACGCCGAAGAATTTCTCAAGCTGCTGGGCGGCAACGGCTTCGCTCAGCCGAACCCGCGTCCGATGTTTCCCAATCCCCCAGGGCTATTGCGACTTGAGCCGTTCGCCGAAGGATTGCGCGATCGCATCTGGTGGGGGGCGGCGACCAATGCCACAGCCGCTTGGGCCGCCAAGCTCGGAATGAATTTGCAATCCTCCACTCTCAAATTCGACGAGACCGGTGAGCCGTTCCACGTCCAACAAGCCGCGCAAATTCGCGCCTTTCGTGCCGCCTGGAAGGATGCTGGCCACGTCCGCACTCCGCGCATTTCCGTCAGCCGCAGTATCTTTGCCTTGGTCGACGATCGTGATCGTGCCTATTTCGGACGGGGAGTTCAGGAACAAGACCAGATCGGGTTTCTTGATAAAACCACAGCGATCTTCGGCCGTGGCTACGCAGCGGAACCAGACGTCTTGATCGAACAGCTTAGGAAAGACGAGGCGATCGCGGCGGCAGACACGCTGTTGCTCACGGTCCCAAACCAATTAGGGGTTGCCTACAATGCTCATGTCCTGGAGGCAATTCTGACCACTGTCGCCGGCCCTCTCGGCTGGCGCTAAATCTCCAATACTGCGGCAAAGTGTGGGAGATCTATACCAGCAGCGGTTCGAATTCCACCGTCCCTATTTAATGCCCTTGAGGTGGCTGCGGTCCTTCTCATTTTCCAGACACACGTATTCCATCAATTCTAGTCCTGGCTTCAGCTGTAGCACCCGCTTCTGCGTCCACGGTTCGACGTAGGTTTTCGGATCGTCTACCGTTACTTCATAAGAAGCGGTGGTCGGGCCGCTGCGCCGGAGGCGCTCTACCAGGTGAAGCTGGTCGCTGTGCGGATGGCCGACGGTGTCGAGCGTTGTCTTATCGTTCAAATTTGTCACGTCGATAACCAACGTGTCGCCCTCCCACTTCGCGACGGAATTGCCGAACCAGGTCGGGTCGAGGTTCTTGGGATGAGGACGGCCGTCAGTGGGGATCGAGCGGAAGATGTGCCAGGATTCATAAAGGATTACGACGCGGTTGGGCGTCTGAACGATCTCAATCGGGTCAGGCGCGTTGATCTGGCGAGTTACGCCGACCGGCAGGCAGGGGTCGATGGTACCGTCGAACTTCTTGAACTGCTCCTCCCCCCAGGGCGTCAACTTGGCTGAAGTGTTGCGGGTGAGATCGCCCGTGTAAGGGCCTTGCCAAACGCCGGTAAGGTCGCCCTTCCAACTTTCCGGGGAGGTTTGCGCGAAGGCCATTGCCGCCGTGAGGATGGTAGCGGCGAGGGAAGCTTTCAGCATGTGTGGAATGCTCCTAATCAGATTATTCTCGAGGTCGGGAGAGACGGAGTCAAGCGAGGAACTCTTTCATTGCCGCTTGCGGCCCGTGCGGATAGATTGTTTCCGGACGCTATCGCGCATTCGCGGATCTGACAAGATTGTAACGTTGTGGCCGCTCTACCGCTTGGTCATTCTATTTGCTATCCCCATGAGCGCAACTGTGGCGGCGATCTTGCCCATCGTAGCGATGAGCTGAGGATGCTGAGAATAGTATTGGCTCACACGATCCACAATTGACGGATCTTGCTTTTCTGCATGCGCTGCAATCTCTTGAACCGTTTCGGGTGAAACTTTGGCCGCCTGCTCCGGACTTACGGGTTGGCCGTCGCGCGGCAATTCACTGGCCACGCCGCCGAGGCTGACTAATTTGGATAGCAGAGCCGGACCGCCTGCGGAAATTAGGGTTCCCAAGAGTCCCGCCCGTTGGGAAGGATTGCTGTTTGAAAATAGCTGGGAGACCATCTCCCCGAACGACGGGGTTTGATCAGAACGGAAGGCCGTGGCCAGGCCATGTGCCACGTCCTCAGAAGCTCCGTGGGTCGCTACGTGCTCCAAATCCTTTTCTGGCTGCGGAGGGGTTGCCGACTGACCTTCCGTATATTGCCTAAGAATACCGCCAAGTTGATCGAGGAGGGCCATAAAGATCTACCTTCCCGGAATCTTCAGCTCTTGGCCGGGTTGAATGACGTTCGGGTCCCGAAGCTGATCGCGGTTGGCCTCAAAGATCTTCATGTACTCGTTAGGGTCCCCATAGAATTGTTTGCTGATCTTTGACAGAGAGTCCCCAGCTTTGACGGTGTAGGTTTTTGTGCCATTCCCGGAAGTATTACCTCCCGAACCTCCCGCTGCTGGCGCCGAGGGGGCAAGGGCAGGATTGACCTTGAGGTCACACGTAAGATCCGAGTAGGTCGGATCGACGCGTTTGATCTCGTCCCACACTCGATTCTTAATTTCTTCAGATGGCGCATCCCCCTGCATGAAAAGCTTGTTATCTTGGACATGCAGGTGCGCCAGTCTCACTCCCGTCTGCTGGATGCGATCCAGGACTGACTGGTATTTTTGCTTCAACTGATCGAAGCGTTGATCTTGCTGCGTCATAAGCGCTCCTAGGGAGGAGAGCCTCTCGGGATCGCTACGTTTCCCGAGAAAAAGATAGCCCACGAAGCTCTGCAGGTCAACTTCGTCACTCGAGTGGGGAGACCTTGACGTCATTCATTCAAGAACTACAATGTGGGAATGATTGCCAGGAAAAAGATATTTCCAATCGCTCTTGGCCTGCTGTTCGCTGGTGCGCTCTCCGCGCAGACCTCAACCACGGCTGGCGAATTCACGTCCGAGCCACCGACGCTGGTCTCGCTGGGCTTTGATTGGCGGATTACAGGCGACGATAACCGCAACGCCACGGTAGAGACCTCCTATCGGAAGAGAGGAGAATCAACTTGGCACCGCGCGCTGCCGTTGATGAGGCTGCAGCGTGAGGAGATCGGCACCGCGCCCGCGCCCGCGCCGGGCGCTGGGAACGCGGGACGATACTCGTTGTTTCGGTACACCGCTGCGAACATGTTTGCCGGCAGTATTCTTAATCTTGATCCCGATACCGAATATGAGTGTCGCTTCGTGCTGTCAGATCCGGATGGCGTCACCGGTGATGCCGAGAAGGTAATCACAATGCGTACGCGGGGCGAGCCCAAGCCCAGCGAAGGTGGGCACACTTATCATGTCTATCCGGTCGGGTGGACAGGAGCTAAGCAAGAGCCGGCGTTCACTGGTTTGATGGCTGCCTACTACATGGGCCTGGCCCATTTCGATTACGAGAATGCTTTCCCTCCTCGCGTTCAGCCGGGTGACACCATTCTGGTCCACGCCGGTCTGTATGTGGGCGACCGGCGCCATTACATGAATGGCGCGCCGCGGCCAGGTTATCTCGCCATGGGAAATGTCTTCGATGGAACCTATTACCTGACCCAGAGCGGCACGGCCGAAAAGCCCATCGTGATCAAAGGGGCGGGCGATGGCGAGGTGATTTTCGATGGAGACGGCTGCCAGAACCTGTTCAATCTGATGGGCGGCAACTATCAATATTTCGAAAACATCACGGTACGGAACACGAACGTGGCATTCTTGCTGGGCATCAAAGGCATCGCTGGGGCAAGCGGATTTACTCTGAAACACTCGAAAGTCTACGACGTCGGACGCGTTGTTCAGGACGACTGGTCCGGCTCGAAGAACTTCTACATCGCCGACAACACATTCGTTGGACGCCACGATCCCAATAAGATGATGGGCTGGACCGGCGCACTCTGGGAGAAGTTCCCCGGTTATCCCGAGTTACTTACGTCCGAATACGCGATCAAGGCGTATGGACAAGGGCATGTCGTGGCTTACAACCACATCGCCAACTGGCATGATGGAATCGATGTCGCAACCTACGGCATCCCCGACGGCGCTCCTAACGATATTCCGGATCGCGTGCCGCTAGCGATTGATTTCTATGGCAATGACATCGTCAACATGGGCGACAACTGTTTTGAGACCGATGGCGGCGCGCGAAACATCCGGGTCTTTAGGAATCGTTGCTTTGACTCTGCCGCGGGCGCGCTGAGCGTTCAGCCTATGTTCGGTGGACCAGTCTACTTCTACCAGAACCTTGTATATAACGCGCCCACGGGGTCTCTGAAGTACATCGAGGGATCATCGGGAATCCTGACATACAACAACACCATCATCGGCGAAGGACGCGCCGGGCCAGCTTCCAATCAGCATTTCCGCAACAATCTGATCCTGGCGCAGGGTGCCTTCGATCCTGTTTTCGCCGTCACCACGTACACGAATTATTCGAGCTCGGATTACAACGGGTATCGGCCCAACCCCAACGTTGCCAATTCGTTTGAGTGGAATTCGCCCGCATTCGGAGTGGCCGCGGCGTTCGGTCAAACCGCAGTCAATCGCCGTTACGCCAACCTCCGCGATTTTAGAGAAGCCACGGGACAGGAACAGCACAGCGTTTTAGTCGATTACGATGTCTTCGCTCGCGTATCGAAACCTGATCGGTCCGATCCCCAGCACGTGTATACGCCGGACGGGCTCGACTTCAGCCTGCGGACCGGCTCGGCAGCGGTTGATGCCGGCGTACCATTGCCGACCATCACGGATGGATTCACGGGGAGAGCTCCGGATCTGGGCGCCTTTGAGCTGGGTAGGCCGCTGTTTCATTATGGTCCGCGTTAGCCGTCGTTCGTTCCGAGTGCGATATCATGCCGTCGTGCGACTGACGATTGCGTTCCTCGCCGCCACCGCTGCGTATGCTCAGTTCCCTTCGCCAACGTTAACGGAAGTGACGACGAAGGTTTCCGAGCACGTCTTCATGACAACCGGTTTTCCTAACGTGGTTTACGTCGTGGGCGATGCTGCGACATTGGTTGTGGATACCGGGCTGGGCACTGCCAACGGCGCATTGGTGGCCCGTGTTGCCAAACGGTTATCCAAGGGTCCGAAATTGTTCCTGACTACGACGCATTACCATCCGGAACACGCGGCCGGAGTTGGCGGGTTTCCACCCGAGACGATTCTCATTCGTCCCGCCGTACAGCAGCAAGAACTGGAAAAGGAAGGCGAGCAGACCATGACGTTCTTCCGGAACTCAGCTCAGTTCGCGCCGTCGCTCAAAGGCCTAGGGCCGTTGCGCCCTCCGGACATAACATTCGAGTCCGAGGCGAAGTTGGACTTGGGTGGCGGGCTGACAGTACGGCTGATGTTTTTGGGCGCCGGACACACCGCAAGCGACGAATTGATTTTCGTGGAGCGAGACCGTGCCCTGATTACCGGCGACATCGTGCAGAACAAAGTAGTGCCGTCGGTAGCGTCATCGGGCGGAAGCTTCAGCAGTTGGCTGACCGTGTTGGATAAGCTCGTTCCGCTGCAGCCTCGATTGGTTATTCCGACTCACAGCAAGGTAGGAGATGCATCGTTGATCACATCCGAAGCAGCGTTCATTCGGGACATGCAAAGTCGGGCGGCGGCGTTGAAGCGTTCCGGCGTTTCTTCCTCCGACGCCGTCACCCGGCTGACCGAGGTATTCAAGACGAACTATCCCGACTGGGTTGCGAACACCGACTGGCCGAATCTGAATTCCATGACGGGGTTCGTGAATCGGCTCTATGCAGAGATTCGCTAGTAGTTCTACTGAGGCCGTTGCTTCAGGACAGGATTCCTCGTACTCGGCGAGTCAGCGGCCTCGGGATGAGCTTGCTCGCGGTGCTTCAGGATTTCGTCCAGGACCAAGCCGCCCGCGCTGCCTATCAGGGCGCCGATCAGCGCGCCATTTTGGTTGCGCGTCATGCTGCCGATCGCAACACCGACTCCTGCGCCGGCGCCCACGGTGACTACCGTGCGATCTAATGAGTGTTGCGAAGAACCATCCGGCCCCGTGGCATGAACATCCGGCCCGAGGCTCTTGTTCAAGTTCTGGACCAAGTCATGGAAGTTCGACGCGGACTGTAACATCTCGACCAAAAGTTTAGGCGTAACCTGACTGGACGCGGGTGGGGTACTGGATTGCGCAACGGCCAATCCACTGAGGCAGAGCGAGCTGAATATGACTGGCAGGAAATGTTTCATAAGGTCCCTGGATCACTGATGTATAAATGGCTTCTGGCGTTACGCAGGACATCATTAAATTTCACTCTTGGTCGCGCACTATCATGATTCGCGTCATTCTCACAAACGATGCTCCGTGGGTGACACGAGAACGTGGAGGCGGTTGACTTCACTTATCCAGTAGTTGCCAATCTTTCACTGAGTTCCGTGCTGCGAAGCTGTCAAACCCGCCAAGGTCTACACGCGCCGGATCGCGGCAATACGTCTCTTTTCAGCCTGCAGCCGCTGGGTCAAACCGGTTCGGCCCGCGCTGCGGATTATCCAGGACCATATCGCTGCGTGACGCCCAGCGTTAACCACGCGCAGTTCTTCGGACCACTGCCGTAAACGGCGAGATTACCAGCCCGGCCTTCGGCCAAGTGGTGAGTGCGACTGCACCTCGGCTGGTGCAGGCAGCGTTGAAAGTCACATTCTAACTACCGCTTCCCGGCTGCGGCATCCTTGAGCGCCTTCAGACGGGGAAGATCGCGATCTTCCTCATGACACGCGGCTTCATTCAATTCGAACTTATTGTCGCGCTTGAGTAGCAGTGCGATCGTCCATGGCCGCGTGTATACCACAGGGTCGGTGACGGTCGCTTCATAGTTGACGGTGTCGGGACCCGCCGGTATGAATCGTTCGACCGCGTGCTCGGCGTAGCTGACAATTTCGCCGACCTCATTCAGCCAGGTCTTGCCGTTAAAGTTGGTGGTATCGACCACCAGGGTGTCGCCTTCCCAATGGCCCACGGAGTCGCCCTGCCAAAATCGTATGGCGTCGGGAAGATGGGCTCGGCCATTCAAGGCTATGATGCGCCATGACGTGCGCTCATGCAGGATAAGGATGTAACCGGATGTTTGGATGATCTGAAACGACGTCGGCACATACATCGACCGAGGAACACCGGCAGGAAAACAATGCGCCGTCGGATCGTCGTAACCGCGTTCGGTTCGGTTCCGGTCGGCCTTTTCCTGCGCTGCCCATGGTTGCATGGGTAGACTCCCGTCCGACGGATCGATGATGACTCCTCGCCCGCCCGGGGTGACGTCAGTGGCGGCGTGTTTTGCCAGGCCATAGTTCGCACCTCCACCGTCGGGTACGTAAAAACCTTGCAGATCCGGCTTGCCGTCGGCCCGCCGCCGAAGGTTCACTACAGTTTTTGTCGGAGCCGCGAGCGAACGTGGCGCTGCCGACGTCGACGGCGTAGGGGTCGTTCCGTTGCCGGGATACCAAGTTCGTTCCTCGCGCGTGAAGGCGCCATTCGCCTCTTCGGCTTCGGCCTGACATACGTACTCGAAGAGCCTGTCCCGATCGGTCCGCCGGTGCAAGGCGATGCGGATGGTCCATGGTTTCGTAAAAACCTTCGTGTCTTCGATGGTCGCTTCGTACTGAATCGTTCCTGGGTCGGTCATGCGATATCGCTCGACGACGTGTAGCGCATCGCTGTGAAAATCTCCCGCCATGTCGAACCAGGTTTTGTCGTTGTTGTTGCTGACGTCGACCACTAGCGTGTCTCCTTCCCAGTGGCCTCGCGAATCACCCATCCAGGAATCGATGTCGATGGGGTGTCGGCTGCCGTCTGTGTGGATCAGGCGATAGTCCAGGGACCACTCGAAGGCGATCGCCACGGCCTGGGGTGTCTGGAAGATCTGAAACGGGAAATCCAGATACATTATCCGGGGCACACCGGGTATGTAGCATTGGTTGAGCGGATCGGCTTTCTGGCGATTTTGAAAGTTTTCGACTTTCTTCGCGGCGGCCCATGGCTGATAAGGGATATCCGCGCCCACGATCACCGATCGGCCGGCCAGCATGTTGTATCTCGCGGCGTGATCCTGAAGATCGGCGGCCGCGGTACTGGACGCCTGCCAAATGCCTTCGAGGTTTGGCTTGCCATCGGCGGTGCGGGGCAAAGCTTCTCGGGAAACAGGACCGCGTTGCGGAAAAGCGACTAGGGCGCATGTCAGGGCGATGGCCGTGATCGCGGCGAAACGGTTGGTAGGCATAGGAGAGTTATGTTCACTTAGGGAATGCGCGCGAATATTGCACGGGCGGTTCCGTGGCGACGCCGAGAACTCGTGACGCATGCAAAGGCCAGTAAGGATCGCGCAAGAATTCGCGTGCAAGAAGGATCATGTCCGCCTGTCCGGATCGGATAATCCCATCTGCTTGCAGCGGCTCAGTGATGAGGCCGACCGCTCCGGTGAGAATGTCCGCTTCACGCCGGATGCGTTCCGCGAAAGGCGTTTGGTAAGCCGGGACCGCCGGAACCTTGGCGTCAACAGCCAGGCCGCCCGAAGAACAATCGATCAGATCCACACCCTTGCTCCGGAGGCGAGTTGCGAGCATCACCGAGTCGTCTATGGTCCAGCCGCCTTCTTTCCAGTCCGTGGCTGAAATTCGCACAAACAAGGGAAGGCGCTCCGGCCATACGGCACGCACCGCGTCCGTAACCTCCAGCAAGAGACGAATTCGGTTTTCGAACGGGCCGCCATATTCGTCAGTGCGCAGATTGGACAGCGGGGATAGAAATTCGTGAAGGAGATATCCATGTGCGCTGTGAATCTCGACGATCTCGAATCCAGCCGCTAGCGCCCGACCGGCCGCCATGGCAAACGCGCCAACAATCGCATGAATATCGTTCGTATCGAGTTCGCTCGGCACAGGATCGGTTTTGCGGAACGGAACTGGACTCGGCGCGACGGTTTGCCATCCGCCGGCATGCTCCAGAATTGGATCGCCACCATCCCAAGGAACATGGCAACTGCCTTTGCGGCCCGCATGCGCAATCTGGATGCCGGGTGCGGCGCCTTGTTGCTTCACGAAAGCGGCTATCCGCGCCAGCCTCTCAATATGCTCATCCTTCCAAATGCCTAGATCGCCGGGAGTGATGCGGCCGCGAGCTTCGACCGCCGTCGCTTCCGCGATCACCAGACCGGCACCGCCAACAGCCCTGCTGCCGAGATGCACCAGATGCCAATCGTTTGCGAATCCGTCGTCGCTGGAATACTCGCACATTGGAGAAACAGCAATCCGGTTTCGAAACGTGATGTCGCGGATTTTCAAAGGCGCGAAGAGGCTCGAACCTGAAGCAGAGCGAGCCCCAACGGTTTGCTGTCCTTGCAACGTCTCCATCATTTCAGTATCCCCGCTCGTTCCTAAGGACGCGTGACTACGGACCTTTCAGGCGGCTGCGGATGTGGTCGTTGATCCAGTGGTCGTCCCACCACTCGACGGGATTTACCTGGACGCCGTCGACCTGCATCGAGTAGTGAAGATGGTCCCCACCGGCGAGGCCGGTGGATCCGCTTTTCCCCATCTGTTGACCACGGCTCACCATATCGCCTTCCTTAACGGTGATCTCGCTCAGGTGACCATAGATGGACTGCAATCCCAATCCATGGTCCAAGACAATGCAATTGCCATAAATTCCCAACGGAGCGGCCCAAATCACCTTCCCATCGTTGGCCGCCAGCACGGGACCGTGTTGGGTGGTCGCAAGATCGAATCCCAAGTGCACCTGCTGGTCGATCTTCTTGCCTTTGTAGACGTAGGTGCGCAGGTCGGCAAACGCAGACTCAACCTGCGAGCCGGCGAGTTGAAGGAACGATTGTGTCCACAGGAAGTGTCCCTCGGTTTTCAATCGCAGATCGGAAAGCGCCTTGTTGTTGGCGCGCCGCACTTCTCCGTTGATCTTTAAGAAACGTGTAACAAGATCGCCAGATCCTCCGGGATCGATTTGATTGTCCACTTTTTCCAGAAAGGCGTCATCAATCGATAGATCCCGCGAACGAAACTTCTTGGGGAAAACCTTGAACCAGAAGCGCGCCGTCGCTTCCGTCCCCGCACTGTTCCTGGCAAAGACCATTGGAGCCGTGTCGGGTGGAGTGTCCCAACTATAGGCGAATAGGGAAACTCGTTGTTGGGTTTGCCCAGGCTCAGGGAAGCTGCGAAACGTAGCCGTTCCTACTCGAACGCCAGCCTCTTGCCAGGAACCTTCCGGAGTGAGGATTGCCAACTCCGAACCGCCTTGATTGATGTAGTGTTGAAATCCATCCGTGGTTACGGAGGGCGGGCGAAGAACCACGTCGGTATCGATGGCGATGGTGTCGGTCACCGCGCGCAGATCATTCGATTGGACCGCGATGATCACGCGCGCCTTTCCTTCTTTCAAATGGGACGCGCGATCCTTTCCAACGATGAAGTGGATGATCTCGGGCCCTGCGTGAGTTCGCCAGAAGTTAAATCGCGTGGCTGGCTTCGTATCCTGATCGATGATAGTGCTATTGCCTTCCTGTTCGATTCGTGCGGTAATGGCGCGAACACCATGCGGATTGGCGATTCGCACACCGATGGGAGTCGCTGCTCCAATGGTGGCGGGTACAGGATCGAACGCCAAACTGGAGTGCGAGGACATGGCGAACAGTGCCACGGCCGCGCCAGCCAGGATCACCACAATCACCAGGAGGAATGTAATCAGCTTTGCCATATGGATTCGCGCTCGCTTACATTCTGTAGCTTACCGAAGTGTGGGACGAGCTCGTCAAATATAATGGCGGAAGGCTGGGTTTTACCATCATCAAAGGAGTAAGTAAGGTGACGAGTACACGCGAAGAAATCAAAATCGGGCAGTTGGCGATTCGATTCCTGCTGGAGGGCAAGGCGTCGGGGGGGTCGGTCGCCGTCTTCGAATTTGACGTCCCGGCCGGAGCGAAGGTGCCGATTGCGCACAGCCATGACGGTTACGAAGAGACGATTTATGGACTCGAGGGCGTGCTGACCTGGACCGTTGACGGACGCCAGATCGATGTGGGCCAAGGCGAGGTGCTATGCATACAGCGCGGAGCGATCCACCGCTTCGATAATGGTCATAGCGCCGACGCGAAGATGCTCGCGATCGTCAGCCCCGGCATACTGGGTCCGGACTACTTCCGCGAAATGGCATCCGTCGTCAAGGCTGCTGCCGGCGGCCCTCCCGACCCCAAATCAATCGTGGAAGTGATGCGGCGCCACGGCCTAACCCCGGCGCCGTAACCCGCTGCGTAGTTAACGCGGTTCAATTCTCAGGAGAGCACCGTCTTCTTCTGCCGTCAGCACATAGAGGAGACCGTCCGGCCCCTGGCGCACATCGCGAATACGCTGCTTAAGCTCCATCAGCATCGGCTCGCGGCGCAATTCTTGCCAGCGTTGATTGAAGACAATTCTCTGGATTTGCCCCGTTCCTGGAATTTCGCCTTGGCGCAAGCCTCCGACGAAAACGTTGCGTTTCCAATGCGGGAAGCGATCACCAGTGTAGAAAGTCATCCCGGTGATTCCGATCGAGGGAAGCCATACTACAATCGGGTCCTCCATTCCGTAACGAAAAGGGTGAGGCGAGACCGCGGCACCCCAGTAATCACGGCCGTAACTGACCAGCGGCCATCCGTAATTACGCCCGGCGCGAAGTACGTTGAGCTCGTCGCCGCCACTTGGCCCCTGTTCCGTCTCCCAGAGCTCGCCCGTTTCCGGATTCACGGCGAGCCCGTGGCCATTGCGATGACCCATCGTAAAAATTCCCGGTTTGAACCCGGCCCGGCCCACGAACGGATTGTCGTCGGGAATGCTGCCGTCATCGCGGAGACGGACAACTTTGCCTGCATAATCGTTGGGATCTTGTGCACGTTGAACTTTGGGCGATCCTGGAGCGCTGATGCTCATATAAAGCATCCCATCGCGGCCAAACTTAATACGTGATGCTTCGGTGTCTACTGCGCCCGAGTCAAATATCTCGTGCACGTCTACAAGTTCCTTACCGTCCCAAGTTCCCCGCGCAAGCACGGTCTCGCCGGCGCCATCCTGAACGGGTTTGTGGTAGGCGAGATACACCCATTTGTTCTCGCTGAAATGTGGGTGTAAGACGACATCCATCAGCCCCTGAAGTCCTCTGGGGCCTCCGGGCTTCACAGCCGGAACTCCGGCCACGGGGGAAGATACCAGGTTTCCATTGCGGACGATGCGGAGACGACCGATACGTTCCGTCACAAGGATCGCCCCGTCTGGAAGAAACGCCATCGACCAAGGCTGTTGCAAACCCTTAGCAAGGACCACAACACGCAGACGCGGCTCCTCGGCCGATTCGTAACTAATGTTTCCCTTGGGCAATGCAGGGGGTTTCCTGATGATCGGCGGAGGCCCGTCGCCGGCGTTCAATTCCTGCGGTGCGAGAGTCTGTTTTCGTAGTTGGGAAGGTCCACTCCCGGTAACCGCTACGGTTACTAGAGCTAGACCGATTCCCCACCCTAAATATGACCGTATAGAGGATTTCATTTGCTACGCCCCTGCTAACAGGTGTGCAATTGGGATTCCGTCGAACGGGGGTTCCGGATGGCGGCGCACGAAACCGGTGACTATCGTTAGAAGGGGATAATCACGCTGTTCCGCCTCGTGCTCCCGCGGGCGGAATAAGGGGAATCAAGTGAAGGGCAGGAGTTTAACTTCTCGAATAAAACGTCCAGCTTTCGCTATTTTTCTCGTCCGAGTTATCTCTGTCCTGCCCTCTGACCAGTTGATGCTTTGCGAAAACTTTCGTTACCGGTTTTTTGACACGCGCGCTATCGCATGGCTGGCAAACGGCTGAGCAAGATAGTCCGCTATTACGACCGGATTTCAGATTTAGCTCGGACGATGTTTACTAGCACTACCCGCGGTGGGCCACCGCGATAATAGAATCAGGCGGCAGATCGCCGATGCGGCCGTAGAAGAGATGCCTCCTCCACCCAAAGCAGCTTTCCTTCCCAAGTTCAACCGAGTGCTGGAAAGACTACGACAAAACGAGAGTCAGCTCACCATTGTCCTCAGCCTTCTGATCGGTGCTCTGGTGGGCCTAGTGGTCGTGGCATTTATTCTGCTAACGGGCCGCCTGGCAGCCCGCATGTATCCTCCGGGAGGAGCCGGCTGGCATCGGGTTCTAATACCTACCCTGGGTTCGCTGGCCACCGGATATCTCTTGTGGCGCTATTTCCCGCTCGCGCGCGGCAGCGGTATTCCACAAACCAAGTTTGCCCTCTTTGTGAACGAAGGTCGTATCTCATTTCGCACCGTCTTCGGAAAGTTTTTCTGCTGTTCAGCGTCACTGGCGAGCGGTATCGCATTGGGACGCGAAGGTCCATCGGCTCACATAGGGGCCGGACTCGCTTCGGTAATTGCCCGCAATTTAGGTCTCAGCCCGGAGCGTGTGAAAGCGCTTGTCCCGGTGGGCTGCTCGGCTGCTCTTGCGGCAGCGTTTAACACGCCCATTGCGGGCGTTTTGTTCGCACTGGAAGAGGTAATGGGGGATCTGCACGCCTCGGTCTTGGGCACCGCGGTATTGAGTTCGGCCACCTCCTGGATGATCTTGCATCTGGTGCTAGGCGACGATCCTCTATTCCACGTCTCCGGTTATCAACTGGTCCATCCCTCGGAATTGGGCATCTACGCGGTGCTTGGCGTGGTTGGTGGCCTGGGATCGGTTTGTTTCGTGAAACTGTTGCTAAGCCTTCGAGCATGGTTCATGCGTCTGCCCAAGTGGAGCGTTTGGTTGCAGCCAGCGGTCGGGGGCTTGGCCGTGGGCGTGATGGGCTACTTCGTACCTGAAGTTATGGGCGTTGGATATAACTATGTCGAGAAAGTGCTCAACGGCGACATGTTACTCCAGGTTGTGGTTTTGCTGGCGATTTTGAAAATAGTGGCCACTGCGATCTGTTACTCATCCGGGAACGCAGGTGGCATCTTTGGCCCCAGCCTGTTCATAGGAGCGATGATGGGCGCGGCCGTGGGCAACGTCGCTCACCACTTTCTGCCCGGCTATACGGCGGGGGCAGGCGCCTATGCACTCGTCGGCATGGGGACGGCCTTCGCCGGTATCGTCCGCACGCCGATGACCTCGGTTATCATGATTTTCGAAATGACGCGAGACTACAGCATCATCGTGCCGCTCATGATCTCGAACCTGATTGCATTCTTTATCTCGCAGCGGCTGCAGAGAGAACCGATCTATGAAGCTCTAGCGCACCAGGATGGGGTACACCTTCCGACGGCTGAATCGCGCTCCGATCGTGGCCGGGTTCGGATCTCCCAAGTGATGCGTGACGCCCCGGTATTGCTGGCAGCCGAGACGAGTGTGAACTCGGCGATGGATCTTGTCAGGGATTTGCCGTTGGATGCATGGCCCGTAGCAGATGGGCTTAAGCTCCTCGGCATGATTCAGGTTTCGCAGCTCAAACAGGCTGCTGCCAATGGCGAGGCGACCAAAACCCTAGCCGACATTGGCGACTCAGGGTTCCGGCATCACCAGCCCGAGGCGAAAGATTTTCCTCACGTCCACCCGGATCACGCCTTGAGCTTGGCCTTAGAGAGGATGGGAACAACCAAGCTTCACGTTCTGCCGGTCGTGAGCCGGGCGAATGTGCGGCAACTGCTGGGAATCATTGTATTGGAGGATGTGCTGGAAGCGTATGGCGTTGGCCGGCCAACGACGACCCAGGAGTACAGCGAATAACGGATCCGCTAGTCTTGCCGAGGCGCTTTGTAGACGGCTTGCTGTTGACCGGAGGCTGGGGGTTCTTCCGCCGAAACAAGAATCATTTCCCCTATCACCAGCGCAAACAGAATCGCCACAAATAGTAGGAGTTTCCGGCCAAAAGTGCGCAGGTCGAAGTCTTCCATGGGGATGTAATCGGTCGTACTACCGTGCGCAAATAGGGTAAACCGGAGAAACAAGACGTGCTGGCGGGGATCGGTAGTACTGTAACTGTCGCCGATCTGCCTTGGGACTTCCGTAGGATTCCCTTCCCTGCGGAGAGAGGGTAGACTCACGACAGGTTAGTAAGTACCTGTTAATAGAAGAGGTTCCACCATGGAATATTTGAATCCGGTTCTTTTGTTGATCTTGGTCGCCGAAGTCTGCCTCGGTATATGCGCCTGGCACTCGCCTCAATTCCTTCGCCGGGTTGCGGCTCATTTGCTGACCCGGGCCGACGTTGTGGACGTGTCCCGGCTGGAAAGCGAGCGGCGAATGAAGGTCTGGCTGAATGAGTTCGGGCTGGACGCCGATCTGGTCAGCGCCAAGAAACAGGTGCGCATTCACGAGTTTTCCGGGGACGAAGTGAAGGCATCCTAACCGGCTTCACGACGAATAATCTACAGCGCGTCGTGGAAGATCACTCCTAGCGTGAACCGCAGGCCCAAGCGAACGCGGCTGACGCCATGGCGCATGTTCACGCGATACGTTCCATGTGCACCCTTCATAGGTCGCTGATGGACTGGGAAGATCACGCCCATTCCTTGCTCAATCGGCACAACCTCCACGCGTGACTGCATGCGTGGCCGTTGCTCGGTAAGCGCGAACTCGCCGCCCGTAAAATCTTCGCCGGGCTTCGACAGCAGGAACGCGATTTGAAGCGGGAAGATGCGCTCGCCGTAAATATCCTGGTGCAGGCAGTTATAGTCACCTGGTCCGTACTTGAGAATCAGAGGTGTCGGCTTGCTCTGGCCCGCTTCGTGGCAGCGGCTCTGGAACGCTTCATGCCTGGGAGGATAGCGGATGTCGATACCGATCCCCTCATTCCAGCGATTGGCGATCTCCGCCAGGTGGGGGTAAAGGCTCTCACGTAACTCGCCGATGATTGACGGGAGCGGATACGCGAAGTACTGATATTCGCCGCGACCGAAGCCATGACTGGCCATCACCACACGCGAACGGTAGAGTTTCTCCTCATCATAGGCCTGTATTAGCGTTTTGCACTGGACCGGCGAAAGCACAGGCCCAATGACTGCGGCTCCGTGGGCGTCGAGTTCAAGCTGGATGGGGTCCCAATGGAGTGAGTCGATGCGCTGTGCGATGCTGAGTGGCAGTTTGATTTGGGTTATGTTGATCATGTCGCGAGTCTACGGAATATAGCTGCGGGAACCACTCCGTTTCTTGCTTTGAATCTGACCGAATTTGAAAGCAAGAAACAGGGTGTGATGAACTAAGGGATCGGCTACTCTTTTGTCATGCCAACCGCACAAGCCAAGACTGACAAGTCCTATCGAACCGACACGGAATGCTGGCAGGCGGTAATCCATCGGGATAAAGATGCCGACCATGCGTTCGTCTATTGCGTGAAGACTACCGGCGTCTACTGCCGTCCGTCGTGCCCGGCACGCCTTGCGCTCCGCGAAAACGTGGCATTTCACCGATGGCCAAAGGACGCCGAGCAAGCGGGATTTCGTGCATGCAAGCGCTGCAAACCAAACGATCCCTGCGCTCCTGGCGAACAAGCGGCCATCGTAGCCAAAGCGTGCAAACTGATGGTTGAGGCCGAAGAGCCGCTGTCATTGGATGCTCTGGCGGGGGCCGTCGGGATGAGCCCGTGGCACTTTCACCGCGTATTTAAGTCGATGACGGGCCTAACGCCCAAGGCGTATGCGACCGCCCGCCGCGCCCAACGCATGCACGAGGAACTGTCGCGCGATGGAACGGTGACATCGGCAATCTACAATTCGGGATTCAATTCCAACGGGCGCTTTTACGCCGAATCCAACAAGCGACTCGGCATGACGCCCTCAGAGTTCAAAGCCGGCGGCGATGGAGCGATCATCCGATTCGCCGTCGGAGAATGCTCGCTCGGATCGATCCTGGTAGCTGCTTCTGATTTGGGCATCTGCTCGATCGCCATAGGCAATGATCCCGATGCGTTGCTCAGGGAGCTCCAGGACCGTTTCCGCAATGCGGAGTTGATGGGCGGTGATAAGCAGTTCGAACGCACGGTGGCCAGGGTGGTGGCCTTCGTCGAGAACCCGTCGGCTGGATTGGAACTGCCGCTGCACATACAAGGTACGGCGTTTCAACAGCGGGTTTGGAAAGCACTATGCGAAATCCCCTGCGGCACGACTTGCACTTATTCGGAACTGGCTCGAAAGCTCGGCCTGCCGAATGCCACGCGGGCTGTCGCCGGAGCCTGCGCCGCGAATACCCTGGCTGTGGCGATTCCGTGTCACCGCGTGGTGCGGACAGATGGTTCGCTTTCCGGTTATCGCTGGGGCGTCGAGCGAAAAGCAAAGCTACTGCAGTCCGAGGGCGCCAGAAACTGAATTCGCGACGGAGTTACGCTTGCGAAACTAGCGGAAATTTCGCAGCCTCCCACGCAGCCAATCCGCCAGCCATCTCGGTCAGACGCGTAATGCCATATTGATGCAGAATGCTAGCGGCAATCGAAGATCGGTAGCCGCCCGCGCAATGGACGGCAATGCGCCGGTCACGGGGGACTTCGGCTATGCGCTCTTGCAGATGATTCAGCGGAATATTCACACTGCCATCGATGTGCTTGGTAACCCACTCGCGCGGATTCCTGATGTCCAGGACCAGCGGCGGGTCCGCGCCTGTCAGCTCCGCCGCCACCATCGGGGCACTGAGACGCTCAGTCGGCCACACCAGGTCGGGACGGCCGGCAAGCGCTTCCATCCCCGCCCGCAGGTATCCTTTGACGTGATCGAATCCGATACGGCCCAGCCGTAAGGCGGCTTCCTGCTCACGACCGGGCTCGGCAATGATCACGATGGGCTTGGCGCGATCGAGTATCGTGCCCGCCCAAGTGGCGTATTGCCCGCCGAGTCCAATGTTGAGGCTGCCCGCCAGATGGCCCTTGGCATAATCGGCGGCGTCGCGCACATCCAGGATCTGAGCGCCTGCGTCCCCCATCTGAAGCACCTCGTCAAGATGGATGGGATGAAGAACCGCCTCCAGATTCTTGTCGAGCGTGGTGCGTTCGCGAGTATTGAGAATCGCATCGTAGGTGAAATAAGCCGGAGCGTCGGGCTGATCGGCCGTTACCAGACCAATGAACTCCTCTTTCGACATGGGTTGCAGAGCGTAATTCAGACGCCGCTGATCGCCGAGAGAAGAAACCGTATCGGAGGAAAGCTGCTTTCCACATAAGGAGCCGGCGCCATGGGCCGGATAGACGAGGGTCTCGTCGGGAAGCGGCAGAAGTTTGTTGTGCAGAGAGTCGTAAA
>Ga0157370_10000668_pt1 | contig 42726 bp, 32 predicted proteins | sample C35metaG_FD_113463 | JGI IMG/M metagenome (GOLD analysis project Ga0157370, IMG submission 113463) | Corn rhizosphere microbial communities from Kellogg Biological Station, Michigan, USA - C3-5 metaG | ecosystem: Host-associated > Plants > Roots > Rhizosphere > Soil | place: USA: Michigan...
CATTTGGTCGGAAATTGCATGACCGAGCAGTTCGCCCAACTGATGAACGTCTTCACGCAAGCGTGCGTTGATTTCCATGCGATTGCCTTCTCTACTCTTGGATCAAAGCTGGAGGGGGCCGGCCCGCCGGAATGCGGGACGGTTTTATATCAGCGGGGTTAGGCGCGTCGTTCGGAACCTAGACAGCGTGACCATCTGAAACTTGGTCAGGTTGTGGTTCCTTATCACGCAATAGCAGGTAGGCGAGCGCAGGCAAGATGATCAGAGCGCCGAGCATATTGCCGATGAACATGAAGGCCAGCAGGATGCCCATATCCGCCTGAAACTTGATGGGCGACAGCGCCCAGGTTGCCACACCGACTCCCAGGGTGAAGCCGGTGAGTACGACTACCTTGCCAGTGAACAGCAACGTTCGGTAATAGGCCTCCGACAAACTATGTCCCGCTCTTAAACCCGCCAGAGTTACCGTCAGCACGTACAGCGCGTAGTCGACTCCGATGCCGATACCAAGCGCGATCACAGGCAACGTGGCGACTTTCACACCGATACCCAATCCCACCATCAACGCTTCACAGAGAATCGAGGTAAGAAGCAACGGCAATACCGCGCAGACCACAGCACGCCAAGAGCGGAAGGCAATGAACGATAAGATGGTCACAGCACCGAACACCAGGAACAGCATCTGCCGATTGGCAGCCTTCACCACAATGTTGGTGGCCGCCTCAATACCCGCATTGCCCGCACCCAAGATGAAGTGCACGTCAGAGGTGTTGTTGGCCTTGGCGAATGTCTCCACCACTCCGACCACCTGCTCCAGGCTGTCCGCCTTGTGGTCCTTCAGATAGACATAGAGGGACAGGAAGTCGCAGCGCTGGTTGAACAGTTCCCGCGGGGCGCGGGTAGTCACGGCATTGATCGAGTCCTGACTGTTGAGGATCTCACCCCACTTCATGTTGCCTTCCGAGAGCCCGGCCATGGTGCGGCGGGTCAACGCGGCAAACGAGTTGGTCGACTCTACCGCAGGCAGTTGCTGTAACTGCCACTCCAGAGCATCCAACTTGACCAGTGTGCCGTAGGATGCGCACTGCTCGGCGGGCGTGGTGACCATGACCACCAAAACGTCGCTGTTTGCCGCGTAGTTGGAAACGATGTAAGCATTGTCGCGGTTGTAGCGCGAGTCCGCGCGCAGCTCCGGGGCTCCACTATCAAGATCACCAATCTTCAGGTTAAGGCTAACAAGGTAGCCCAAGCCGCCGATTAGCGTGGCGCCAACCAGCGCCAGTATCGCCCACTTACGCGTGGTGAAGCGGTCGAGAAAATCCCAGAAGACGTGCTTTCGGTGGTCGCCACTTTCGGAATCGCTTTGCTCGGCCTGCAGGCTGCGATGAGCCGCAGACTCGCTGACGCCGCAGTAGGACAACAGGATCGGAAGCAATACAAGGTTGGTGAAGATCAACAGCGCCACACCGATGCTAGCGGCGATTGCCAGGCTCTGGATCACCTCGATGCGGATTAACATCAGCACAGCGAATCCCACGGCGTCCGCCACCAGCGCAGTGAGGCCGGCAAGGAACAGTCGACGGAAGGTATAACGCGCCGCCACCAGTCGATGCAGACCGCGGCCGACGTCCTGCATGATGCCGTTCATCTTCTGCGCGCCGTGACTCATGCCAATGGCGAAGACCAGGAACGGCACCAGGACCGAGTACGGATCGAGGGAGTAACCTAGAGTCGGCAATAGCCCTAGCAGCCAGACCACCGCCACCAATGAACACACCACTACCAGCAAGGTGCTTCTGATGCAGCGGGTGTACCAGTACAGCACCGCAGCAGAAATGATGATGGCGAAGGCGAAGAACACCAACACTTGATGCAGCCCATCGATCAGATCACCCACCAGTTTGCCGAAACCGATGATGTGTATCTTCAGGTCGTCCGAGGCGTACTTGCCGCGTATTTGTTCGAGCTGGTCTGACAGTGCCTTGTAGTCCAGCGGTTTGCCGGTATCGGCATCACTGTCCAGCAAGGGTACGAAAATAATCGACGATTGGTAATTCGGCGCCACTAGCTGGCCGATTTCGCCCGAACGTTCGACGTTCGTGCTCAACTGCTCAATGCTGCGCCCGGAGCCATCGTAGCTGGCCGGGATTACCGGGCCGCCATCAAGACCGTCCTCGGTCACTGCCATCCAGCGCGTATTGGGTGTCCACAGCGACTTCATGAAAGCCCGGTCGACACCGGGCAGAAGGAACACTTCGTCATTGATCTTGCGCAACGTCTCGAGGTAATGCGCATCGAAGATTGAGCCCTTGCGAGTTTCCACCGCGATGCGCAATACGTTGCCTTGGCCGCTCAGATCGGCCTTGTGGGCTAGATAGTTGCCAATGTAGGGATGATCAATAGGAATCATCTTCTCGAAACTGGAATTGAGTTCGAGCTTCGTCGCCTGATAACCCAGCAGCAGTGTTGCAAGCAAGCACAACAGGACGACCACCATACGGTTGTTGAAAAACAGCCGCTCGGCGAACGAGCCCGAATTCTGGTCGAACTGGTTGAGTTCGCAGACGACACCCTGCTTCGGAGCGGTCGAGGGAATTGCGTTCATTGCTTGTTACCTACATTTAGGGCCGCTTCGCTCAGGCGGACAGTGCCACGCGCGCCAGCCAGGATCAGGCTGTTGCCGGCGGACTCTGCCAAGGCGACGATGGGTGCTGGATTGCCGAGGGGAACAGAAGCGAATGAGAGCCCACCATCGGTGCTGCGATACAACCCGCCCGCCTGGTTGCCCAGAACGATCGAACCATCCTTCAGCACTGAACCCGCGGTTAGGCTTTCCTCGGTATCGAGCTGGGATTTCTGCCAGTTCGCCCCGCCATCTTTGGAGAGATAGACATTGCCACGCAGGCCGTAGACCAACATATGCTCTGGAGAAACCAGGACGAGGCCGAAAAAACTGCCTTCGTATGGAGTCTCGATGCGAGTGAAACTCTCGCCACCATCGTTTGAGCGAAACACTGCGCCCATTTCACCAGCAATGTATTGGGTCTGAGCAATTTGCCGGATCGCGTACAGATGGCTGCCCTGGCCGTTAGGAATGTGCGAACTCCAAGGCTGCCAACTGCGCCCACCATCATTGCTGCGAAACGCCAGGCCGAAGGCGCCGACCACGGTGATAGTCCGTTCATCCTGGACGAGCAGATCGAGGAACGGTTTGTCCGCGCCCTCGCTGACCATGCGTTCAGCGTAAGCGAGCTGGTGTGGGTCAGCGTCTTGATTGGCGCGTGCAGCTTCGAGCAGCAGCTGGGCGGCTGAGATGCCGTCCAACTGCTTTTGCCAGGCGCGGCCACCATCGGACGTCGCCAAGATGATCCCTCCGTGTCCGACCGCCCAACCGTTTTCTGTGTTGGCGAAACGCACACTGGTGAGCATCAAACTGGTGGGAACCTGGGCTTGCACCCAGGTCCTCCCATCGTCCTTGGAGAGCAGGATGATGCCCCGCTCGCCGACCGCAACCAAGTGTCCGCCAGTCGGCTCTACCGCCGTCAACAGCGCCACACTTGCGCGCGCACTGACGATTGAGGCGCGGTTCAACGGATCAATCACGGCGTCGTCAGCGAAGGTATCGACACCGTGCAACGATGCGATCACTACGCAAGCGAACAGGCCGGATACCCGGCGAGTTGAACTCACCTCACACCCCGCGCGGCTACGGCTTCAGGCGTATAGTTGTCTTCTGGCCACTTTGGAACGCGTCCGTACTGTACCGGCTGCTCGTTAATGATGGTCGCCTCATAAGAACCCTTGATGAAGTCGGTAATCATGAAGGGATTGAGCAGTTGACCAGGGAAGTCATAAGCAAGGATTGGCAGAGCGGAACCCGTACGCCACAGACGGCCTTGAGCATCCCAGCCGTCATACAGCGAGGCATTCCAGGTATCCTCGTCGACATAAAACACCTTCTTCGGCACCGTATGCCGTTGTCCGGCCGCCAGGTTCGCCTCGACCACCCAGACCCGATGCTTCTCCCAGCGCACAAATTGCGGATTCAGGTGATTTTGCCCCAGGACATCGTCAACCTTTTGCAGGTGGAAGTTGTTCATGTTGTAGGGGATGTACATCTCTTTTTTGCCGACGAGTTTCCAGTCGTAGCGATCAAGCCCACCCAGGAATAGCGAAACCTCGTCGAAAAAGTCGGCACCGGAGGTCACCGAGTTTGGTGTGTCGTAACCGATGCTCGGAGCTCGCCGCACACGGCGCTGCCCTAGCAAGTACTGCCAGGCTTGGCGGCCCTTGCCGACGAAATCCACCGGCTCGCGAATAAGGATGGTCTCACCGGATTTGAACGACGGCGCAGTGGTCACCATGTAGTAGTGCCAGAAGTCGCCATTGAAGTTCGCCAGCGAGCCGTCCTCGAAGTTGTAGGGATAGTTCATCTCGTTGCGAGTAGCACTTGCCAGCACCGGCTTGCCGCCAGAAACGACGTAACTACCTGCCTGGTACAGGACGGAATCCCCCTTCCAGCGCAGCAGGTGGTTCCACATCACTTCGGCGCCGCTCTGCGGGATGGGGAACGGGATGCCACCATAAGCACCTTCGATCGACTGTCCGTTGGCGGATGACTTCGCACGGGTGGCGTTTTCAACGGTGAACTTGTAGAGCCAATCCGGCGCCGATGCGGTACGGTGAGTCGGATAGATATCCATGCGGTAGGTGTTCGGGTACTTGGTCAACAGCTCCTTCTCCCCGGCGGACAATTTGTCAGCGTGCTCCGCCATGTTCTTCGACGTGATGGTGAACAGCGGCTTCTCGTTGGCGAAGGGATCAGGTCGCGGCTGCCCCGACTTATAGCCGGCTGGAATCTTGGTGTAGCCGCCATCCCAGGCAGGAATGCTGCCATCCTTGTTTGCCGCGCGTTCACCGCCCAGCGGAGTGAGGTCTTTCTGGAGTCGCGCCGCTTGCTCCGGAGTAACTGCGGCGTGCACGGAGGTGGCAAGGCCGAACAGAACGGCGAACATTGCGCCGGCCTTGTAAGAGACACTCTTGTAATTGTTCATTGTCATCTCCTGGATCAAATTCAAATGTTTAAAAGGACCGCTGCACATACATCGAAATGAAGTCGCGATCGGCAAAGCTCTGGTCGAACGACAGCTCATTGGCGTCGTTCAGAGCGTTACCTTTGTCGCCGAAGAAGTGGGTGTAACTGGCACCGAACTTGTAGGTCTGTTGGTACAAGCCTGCGATACCGAAGTTGAGATCTCCTCCTTTCTTGCCACCAGGGTTGAATGAGTTCACGACCGAAGAATTGCCATGGGTACTGAAACCAATGCCGACTGGCGCAGAAAGGTCCAGGCCGGGCGCAACCTGATACCAAGCCGGCTCGAAAACGCCACGCATCGCCCAAGCATCGCGGGAGGAGTTTGCGGCCACCGCGTCCGGATTTTTGGTGATGCTAGTACGACGATTCCAGGCGATCTCGCCAAGCGCGGTAGCACTGCTCCAGAAACGACTCGGATTTAAGATGTAGACGCTGGACACTTGCGCATGGGCGGAATTGCCCACGGCATAGGCCGCATGTTTGTCGTTGTCGGCATTCGAACCCGGGGAGACGGTCTGCGGGTCACTGACCAGCGGTGTGTCGCGACGGATCGAAAACTCCGCCGCCACACTGGCTTCGCCCACCTGCGTGCTTACGCTCATCCCGTAGGCCTTGATGTCCTCGGGATACACCAGCCGGTATTCGCCGACTTTGCCGATAGTGGGATCCAGATTTTCGCCAGGGGTCAAATAAACCTGCGGCGTCTTGTCGTGGTAGCGAGTCGCGTAGAAGCCGAACTCCAAATCGGAGCCCTCCGGCCTCCAGCGGACTTGCCCGCCGAACTGGCCGGAATCCTTAGCGGTAATGTCCTTGCCGCGGAATAGGGCCGGGCCGATCCGAGTTGCTGGGTCGACTGGGCCGAACAGCAAGCGTTCGCCGCCTTCAAACACATCAGCGGAAGAGAAGTAGCTGCCACTTCCCGGGATACGGGTTTCATCCCATTTGAACTGGTAATAGGCGCCGATCGCCAGGTTATCGCGCAACTGGATCTGCGTGGATATTTGGTTAACTGGGCGGACGATTTCCTGAAACTGTGAGTTAGGTACCGAAAGCAGCTTCACCACGTCGACCGGTGACTGCCCACCGGCTATGCCATTGTTTCCAAAGAACAAGCTCTCCCCGTAGATCAGCGCGTGACTGCCGAAACGTACAGTGGTCGCCATATCGAACGGCGACCACCTTCCGTAGGCGAAGTAGTCAAGAAACTCAGCATCGCGGCCATGCAAGTCGCTGGTCTTGGTGACGAACTGGTCATGGCGTTTCGAGTAATTGTTGCTGGTTTCCGGGGAGTCGTTGTCGTTGCCCTGGTTGTAGACATCATCGTACCAAGCGGCACCGCTGACTCGCACACCGTAGTCCTTCTTGTACGACAGATCCATTTGCGACAGGAGGTCAATCCGATTGGAGATCAGACCCTTGTCGAAATTGCGGTCACCGTCGTCCAGGTTGGGATTCGAAGTCAGCTTCTTGGATTGCCCCTCCACACGGAACGCGGTGTTGTATTTGATGGTGTTGTCCCAAGACAGCTTCAGGTCTGGGTTGCCGAGATCCAGGTCAAGCGCCATCGCCGCGTTTTGTGCGCCTAGGGAGGCAATAGCGAGAGCCAGTATTTTTGCCGGCTTCGTAGCGAGGCCTTTTTTTAGGCCTGCTGGGGTCGGGAAAGACCTTTGCGCAATCGATTTCATGCTGACACACCTCTTTTTCTTGTAGTTGTTGTGCACGCTCACCTAGCTAGCCCGCTGCGCCTCTTTCGCATATCCAGCAGGCCACCACCTCGAAATCCACTTCTAAAGCTTCCTACTCCCGGGAATTCGATGCCTCCACACCTGCGCAAGCTCACGATCGAAAGCACGTATTAAGCAGATAAATGCTATCGATAGCAATAGACTAAAAGACAGCTCAGAGACCGTCAACACAAAATTTGCGTACGCGGTGAAAGGCCCCACTCAGAAAGTCAAATGTTTGAACACGATTCGCGGACCGAGCCAGCTAAAGATATGGAAGCCAAGCAAAAACAATGCTTTAAGCAATCGCCAGGATGACTAGACGGCGCGCTCAACGATACTTAGTGATGGGCAGAGAGAGCCGAAAAGCTACCGATGCACGAACGCAGGCAAACGTGTCAGCAAGCTTCTTGATGAAGAAATTTTGCTAACGATCGAAAAATTGGTAGCTTGGAGGCGCTGGTCATGGCATGACCAGCGAAGTACGGCAAAGGTCTTTTATAAACCAACGAATGAAGAGAGGCCGGTGATCAGCTCACCCTAGCCTTGGCCGGTGTCTTTGCCCTGCCATTCGAGCTCGTAGTCACAACTGCTGTCGTGCCACGAACCACTAGAGCAGAACTAGAAATAGCCTTATGACAGTCCCCTGTACTTTTTTTGCCGAGGTTTTTCAGGTGATGCAGAAACCACAACCCGCAGGTAGTGGCCAGTTCCTGCATCGGCGGGCGAACAGTGGTCACCCCCGGCCCCCACCAAGTGAACCATGACGGATCACCGAAGCCGATGAGAGACAGTTCGTCAGGTATCGCGATACGTTGTTCGCTGAGCACCTCCAGTACCCCCATCGTGGCATGGATGGAACCCATGACGATGGCGGTGGGCTTTTGCTTGGCACGCAGCAACTCGGTCATCGATTGCGCGCCGAACATCCGGTTCGGCTGGCCGAGTTTTTCGATTGCCTGATCCCGATCGATATTTAGCTCGGCGTAGGCCCGACGGAAACCGGCAACCCGCGCCGCCCCAGTGGAAAGCATCTCGCGGCCGCCGATATAGGCAATGCGCCGATGGCCGAGATTGAGCAGATGGGTAGTAGCCTCCCGCAATGCCATCTCGTCGTCGATGCCGAAACAAATCGGCGCCAGCGCCGGAACGCTTCGCAGCAACTGCGCGTGCGGCACCGTGCGCATAAGGCTAATGCTCTCCCGCCGCGGCGCAGCTGTGGGCACCGCGATGACGCCCGCAACGCGCGCGGCCACCAACTCTTTGATATGTCGGAACTCGACTTCGCGATCATCGTTGTGTATCGACAGGATCAGGCGGTAGCCCTCCGCATCGCAGCATTCCGACAACGCCTGGGCGATGGTGGCGTAGAAATCGTTGGTGACGTCCGGAAGCAGCAAACCGATCAGTTTACTCGAGCCGCCACGCATTACCCGGGCCGCCGTGTTACCTACATAACCCAATTGCTCGGCGGCCTTTCGTACCCGCGCCTTGGTTTCGGCGCTGACGCGCGGATCGTCCGACATCGCTCTGCCGACAGTGGATACCGCGATTCCCAATTGTTCCGCCACCTGTTTCGCCGTGACCATTGACTCTCCTCCCTCAAAATTCTTCGCAGCATTCACTGATGCAATCGAATGCGCAGATGCATTGCAAAGGCATCGACTCTATCGATTCCCGAAGGTTACCTGAAATGCCTCGGACTGGCCTATAACACAAGAGAAAGCTCAGGTATTGACGAACCAGCGTCACTTTCATAATCTTATGCTATCGTTAGCAATATTAGATATCAACCCAGCGAGTGCATCCGAAATGACAACGAACAAGGAAACCCGCCGCGACCGAGTCGTGCTGACCGACCACCCCTGGCCCGATCTGGACGTCGAGCAGGCAATCTTCAACAAGGCGGGTATCGAATTGATCACTGGACCGGCAACGGCAACCAGCGCCGAAGAGGTACAAGCCCTGATCGCCCGAACCGACCCTGCCGCCATCATTACCTGCTGGGCACCGGTTTCCACCGCTGCCATCGAGTCTCCCCGCAATCTGCGCATCGTCGCTCGCCTGGGCGTAGGTCTCGACAATATCGCCGTCGATAGCGCCACTCAGCGCGGCGCATGGGTCACGAATGTGCCCGACTATTGTGTGCAGGAGGTTTCCGACCACGCCGTTGCGCTGCTACTGGCCCACTTCCGCCGTATCGTTCAGTACGACCGCCAGGTCAAGAAGTCCTCCACCTGGGCTATCGAAGGCGCCAGTCCTGAGCGCATCAGCGAACTGACAGTGGGTATCATCGGTTTTGGACGGATCGGCCGTGCCACCGCATCCAGGCTCCTAGCATTCGGCTGCCGCGTCCTTGCCCATGGGCCGCGGTTGACTCAAGCGCAGGCTCCAGCCAATGTCGAGGTCGTCGACCTACAGACTCTTCGCCAGCAGTCCGATGCGATCGTCCTGCACCTGCCACTTCAGGAATCCACTCATCATCTGGTCGACGATGCCTTCATCGACTGCTGCACTAGACGTCCGCTCCTGGTAAACGTCAGCCGTGGAGGCTTGATCGACAACGATGCGCTGCTACGTGGCCTGGATTCCGGCAAATTGTCAGGTGCAGCCCTTGATGTCGTAGAGGGCGAGCCTCAGCCTCCGGAAGTTGTCATTGCGCATTCGCGGGTCATTGCCACCCCGCATATCGCTTTTCTCTCCAACGCCTCATTGATCGAGTTGCGTCGCCGCGCCTGCGAGGAGGTGGTACGAGTCCTGCGTGGCGAGCAGCCCTTGCATCCGTGTAACACGCCCACGGACGCATCCTCTCTGGCCGATCAGCGCTTGGCCGGTGGGGTCGCCAGCGATATCCGCCTGGTCCAGGGTGAAGACGGACCCTATGTGGTTAAGCAGGCGCTGGAAAAATTGCGGGTCGCAGCGGAGTGGCTATCCGATCCGGCACGCTCGTCGACCGAGGTGGCGGCGCTATGCGCTATCGCCGACCTGATCGGCCAAGATGCGGTTCCTGAGGTACTGTGGACCGACACGGCAACCAACTCCTTCGCTATGCGCCTGATCGAGCCGCGCCTACGCAACTGGAAACAGGACTTGCTCGCAGGACACATTGACGACCGTACCGCGACAAAGGTTGGCGCGCTGCTCGGCGCCATGCATGCGCGCTCCGCAATGGATCACGATCTTCGCGATCGCTTCGACGACCTTAGCTATTTCGAGACGCTGCGCATAGAGCCGTATTTCCATCGCGTCGCTCAGAAGAACCCCTCACTGGCCGAGGAGATCCAGAATATCGTCGAGGGCATGTCCAAGCGTCGCGACGCCTTGGTGCATGGCGATTTCAGTCCGAAGAATATCCTCGCCGACGGCGCTGACGTAGTAATGCTCGACTGCGAAGTTGCCCACTGGGGCGATCCGCGTTTCGACCTGGCCTTCTGCCTGTCCCACCTACTTCTTAAGAGCCACATCCTCGGAGCCCCTCGCCAGCAGCTCGCGGCTACAGCCCATGCCTTCATTGAGGCGTACAGGGCGGATGGCCCTGCCGTACTCGATTGCGCACTAGTCGGCATTCTCGGCTGCCTGATCCTGGCGCGGCTCGATGGCGACTCACCGGTGGACTACCTCGACCGACTCGACACCGCCGCGGTACGCCGGATCGCCACGAGCATGATTTGTGAGCCCCAGGATGGACCTGGAGCATATTTCCCTCTAATGCAGGAGTTTGCACTGTGACCTACAAAGCCTCTCGAATAGCACGGGTGCATGCGCGCCAGATCTTGGACTCGCGCGGCCGCCCAACGGTCGAGGCGGAAGTGGAGCTCGTTGACGGTAGCTTTGGTCGTAGCTGCGTTCCGTCCGGCGCCTCCACAGGGCGGCATGAAGCCATAGAGCTCCGGGATCACAACACCAGTCAGTATGATGGCCTAGGAGTAGGTCAGGCGGTGAACAATGTCCGCAGTGAGATAGCCGACCGACTGCTGGGCGAGGACGCACTGGACCAGCGTCAAATCGACAGACTGCTCATTTCGCTGGACGGCTCAGCCAATCTCAGTCGCCTAGGTGCCAATGCCGTACTGGCCACATCCATGGCCGTATGTCGTGCCGCTGCCGTTCACTCGCACAATCCTCTGTACCGCTACATAAATAGCCTCTGCCGCGGCCGCCCGATGAGCCTGCCACTGCCAATGGTGAACATCCTCAGCGGCGGGGCGCATGCGGGGCGCGGAATGGATCTCCAGGACTTCCTAGCGATACCTGTGGGAGCCTCCAGTTACAGCGAAGCACTGGAAATGATCTCCCGTGTGCGCGTGAGCGCCACCCGCCTGCTGGCCGATAGGGGCTACTCCGTGCTGCTCGCCGATGAAGGCGGCCTGAGTCCGGGCTTCAAACATGCGCATGAAGCATTGGACCTGATGGTGCAGTCCTTCGAGGCGGCCGGGTTAGTGCCGGGCCAGGACATGGCCATCGCCATCGACGTTGCAGCCAGCGAATTGTTCGTTAATGGTCGCTACGAGCTAGTCCGCCACGGTTTCCAATTCAGTGGGGAAGAGATGGCCAGCTTTATCACTGAATGCGTCAGGAGGTATCCGATCATTTCGGTAGAGGATGCCCTCGAACAGGACGACTGGCTCAACTGGCAGACGTTCACGGCCTCAGTACCTGGCGTGCAAGTCATCGGCGATGACCTATTCGTGACTAACCAGAAGCGCATTACGATGGGCATCGAATGCAGTGCTGCCAACGGCGTGCTGATAAAGGTTAATCAGAACGGCACCCTCAGCGGTACCCTCGACGCAATGGAAACCGCCTGGCGCGCGGGCTACACCACCGTTGTCTCGGCCCGTTCTGGAGAAACTGAGGACACTTTCATCGCCGACCTGGCAGTGGGTACCGGCGCTGGACAGATCAAGATCGGCTCAGTGCGCAGTTCGGAGCGCCTGGCCAAGTACAACCAGCTGCTGCGCATTGAAGAAGACCAAAGTCTGGAGTTCATCGGTGCCGCCGGCCTGGGCAGAAACACCCGTCAGAACGTGGCTTGCAACTAGCCTGTTTGAACCACTTTTAGGAGACCCCACATCATGTCCTACTCCCTATCTACAATTCGCCATCAAGGCCAGCCCACTCCAGTTATAGAGGTGGGCGGCAAATACTGGAGCCTCGCCGAAGTCGCCCCCGAGCTTCTGCCACCGCACGGATGCGGGCTGATCGAGATTTTCAAAAATTGGCAAGCTAACGAGACGAAACTGCTGGCGCTAGCCTTGCAGCTGTTGGAAGGCATCCATCCGGTTCGCGCCCTCGAAGTCGACCCACAGGACGATGACTTCCTCACCCCCCTGCAGTTCCCGTCGAAGATAATTATGACCGGCGCGAACTACTGGGATCACGTGCGTGTAGACATGAAGATGACCGACTTTCGAAAGGAGGACTTCGACCCACTGTTCTTCCTCAAGCCCGCCACCGCGCTGACGGGTTCTGGCAAGTCGGTGCGCTATCCGATCCAGTCGAACGCCCTCGACTGGGAAGTCGAGCTGGCAGTAGTGATTGGCAAAGGCGGCAAGCGCATCCAGCTTGAAGACGCGATGTCCCATGTGGCCGGCTATGCCATTGGCCTGGACCTGTCTGCTCGCGACTGGCAAATGAGTGACCGCCATCCGAAGAAGTTTGATCTGTTCGGCGGTAAGGTCCTCGACGACAGTAGCCCGTTCGGCCCGAAGATCGTCCCGTCGCGCTACATCAATCCGGAAAGCCTCGATATCAAACTATGGGTGAATGGTGAGCTCAAACAGAACTCCAACACGCGTGAAATGATCTGGTCGATTGCGGAGCAGATTTCCGCGATATCCCAACATCTCACTCTCGAACCGGGCGACCTCCTGTTCACAGGATCGCCGGCAGGTGTTGGTTTCGTCACCGGCACCTACCTCAAACTCGGTGACAAGATCGAAGCGGAAATTACCGGGCTCGGACACCTCAACGTAGAGATCGTCGAAGAATAAACATCGAGCGTATTTGCGAGAGTTCGGCGCTGACCATCTTTCAGCATATCGATGGCATTCGCTGATGCGGTAGCGACTTGGATATCAGGAAGCTTGTCCACCCCCAATTGCTGCCACGTCAGAGCTCATGCGCTTGACGGCTTCCGGCCTCGTACCCAACGAACCGAGGGCGTTGACCTGACGGCCAGCGCCCTCGGAATAATCCACGAGATGGCTGCCCTGTTGAAGCATTCTGGCGACAGGGTTCCTTGATAGGTGATGCCATGTTGATCAAAGCGGTGAGCATACTGGAGAAAACTGTTCCTCGATGGGCAGAGGTAGGCTTGGAGCGTTGTGTTGCGCAAATTTCAATCCGATTTCGAGATGCTCCTGGATGCCTGGCATATGGGCTGGCCCGCAGTATCCGCAAACCAGATTTATGGGTACTAAGCGGCTATTGGTCGAATCGGAACGAGATGGATCGGCACTTCCAATCCGATCAAATCCCAGGCCTAGCAAAAACACTCGATAAGTACGGTGTGAGGATTTGCTTCAACAGTTTCTCCGATTTCAACTGCGAGGAGCCTGTGCATGCCATTCGATGAGGAGATCTTCTACAAGTTTGATCTCAATGCCTTAGTGACCTTCATGGTTGTATACCGGGAAAAAGGTGTGTCCCGCGCCGCTCGGATGTTGAATGTCACTCAGCCTGCCGTGAGCAACTCATTGGGCAAGCTACGCCGTAGATTTGACGATCGTCTTTTCATACCCCGTGGCAAATACGTGGAGCCGACACCAAAAGCAGTACAGATAGCGGAATCGCTGGCGCCTGCTATGTCCCAATTCCAAGCAATTATCGGTTCAGCAATTTTCCATGAAGGACAATCGGAAGGTGCAAATTTCTGATTGGAACCAAGGTGATTCGCGGATCTTCAGCGCAGATCAGCCAGCTAAGTCATTAGGTCTTAAACAGTAGCTCAGCAACGACGTGTTGTACTAGGTAAATTGCGGTTCAAGTAGTAGCTGGGTATAAGATCACCTAGCGTTACCCAAGAGAGGATGTAATGACATGGTTCTAACAAAAAAAGGGGTGCTTTGCCTGACTTTTGACAATATGGGAAGCGCTGCGAAAGTTGGACGTCGGGAGGTGAGTGGTCCGGACCCCAAGGATAGAGATCTTGTTCTTGGTTATCCTCGCGTACTTGATTTACTTGACTCGTTGGATCTCAAGGCAACCTTTTTCATTGAGGGCTGGAATGCTTTGCATCATCCAGAGCACGTTACTGAACTGATCAAGCGCGGCCACGAGGTGGGCCTGCATGGATGGGCTCATGAGGTTTTTCACCAACTCGACAGGATCGACGCCGAGCGCGTGCTCATTGATGCACTGGCGGCATTTCGAAACATTGGCGTCGAACCTCGCGGTTTCCGGGCCCCAGGCGGTACACGTGGGAAGTACACGGTGGAAATCCTGCAGAAACTTGGCCTTGTATACGACAGCAGCGTCGAAGACCCCGCAGTGACCATGACCCCTAGACTACTTGAGGGCGGCATTGTGAATGTGCCATGGCAGTGGCCGCTGATCGACTATTACCAGTACTACATGCACCCTGATGGCCCGCGTACTCCGGCCCAGCTAGAGAGTTACTGGAGTGCACAGTTGGAGCAAGCCGCCGCAGGCGCGGAACTCATCACTTTCATCATCCATGCGTTTGTGTCTGGGGTGGACGACGAGCACCTATCAGTAATCGAACGATTGCTCAGAAAGGCCAAGGCGGATAGCCGATTGGAAATACTCACGGCATCCGAAGTTGCAGACCGAGTCCAGATGGACTAGCGGCAAAGCGGTCGACTTGAATTACTAGCAGAAAAAATGGCGAGAGGGATGCGATGGGATTCTGGATGTTAACCTCCAGAATCTGCTCCTTGAAGAATCCAAGTATCGAGTGACGGCATTGTGAACGCAGTAATGCCTTTACTGGCTCAGTTTTCGGTCAGCGGCAACAGAATGGCATGGCGATGCTTTTGTAGTGGCCAACTAATCCCGGACACGACGTTAAGTTTTTCTTCGGCCCGAGCTAGCGCCAGCCCACCGTTGAATTGATGGGGTCGAACCCAGTTGTACCGATGCATCAAGAATTGGCTGATATCGCGCTGGGCTTCTTGAGCAGTTCTGTAGCCCATGGTCGGTATCCATTCAGTTTTCAAGCTGCGGAACACACGCTCCATCGGCGCATTGTCCCAACAACTTCCCCGGCGACTCATGCTCTGGCGCATTCGATAACGCCACAGCCGCTGGCGAAATAAACGAATCGTATACTGGTTTAAATACTAGATATTTTAGATTTATTTTGCCCTTCACGCGCCGTAGTCAGCAGAAAAATCTAAAGATCTGGCTTTATGCGCTTTTATGCAAAAACTCATAACTTGGCTGCATGCATGTCTCGGCGACGATAAACCAAGTGTGCAGGAGGCTGGGTAAAAAAGGGTGGATAAAACCGTCTCTCAATATCCTAGGCCTTTGGGGCGTTTCTACCGATCAGAATACGAGGCGCGTTGGGCAACTCTGAACGGTGACGGTTCGTAAGCGTCCGCCCAACTCACCTTGTGTAAGTCAGGAAGGCATCCACTGATGCGGCAGCAGTTGGTCGATATCGCTTGCCCGCTGCGTCGGCAGCCGCGTCAGCACATCTTTGAGATAGGCATACGGATCATGCCCATTCATGCGCGCCGACTGGATCAAACTCATGATCGCAGCTGCCCGCTTGCCGCTGCGAAGCGACCCGGCGAACAACCAGTTCGAGCGTCCAAGCGCCCACGGCCTTATCTGATTTTCGACCGCGTTATTATCTATGGGCACAGCGCCGTCCTCGACATATCGAGTCAGTGCCGTCCAGCGCTTGAGGCTGTAATCCAGCGCTTTGGCAATAGCCGATCCTTCGGGCACAAGGTCGCGCTGGGCCAACATCCAGGTATGCAGTGCGTCGATAAGGGGTGCCGCTTTTTCCTGGCGTATTCGCCAGCGATCGTCGTCGGTCATCTCCCGCGCTTGCCGTTCAATTTCGTACAACCCGCCAATTGAGTGCAGTGCCTGTTCGGCTAGTTGGCTTTTGTTCGTCGCGTGCAGATCGAAAAACTTGCGGCGGGCGTGGGCCATGCAGCCGATTTCGGTGATGCCTTGCTGGAAGCTTGCTTTGTAGCCGCCATTATGTTTTGCAACTCATAACGCCGGTTACAAGGCCAGCTTCGAACTTGGCGTGACCGAGATCGGTTGCATGGCCCACGCGCGGCGAAAGTTCTTCGGACTACACACCACCAACAAGAGCACGCTTGCCGAGCAGGCCCTGCGCTACTGCTGTGCGAAATCGAAAGTAAAATCCGCGACCTGCAGTTGGATATACACCGCCAAATACGGCAAGAAAAAGCCGTAGCGGTGATGGATACGTTGCATGCCTGGATGATCGCCCAGCGTGAGCTGGTGCCCGAAGGTTCGGCTATCAGCTGCCATGAACTGAGTTCGGGGTGCATTTTCCTGGATATTGGCTATACCTATCGCGTCCGAAATGGAAACCAAATAGGAGCAATTATGAAAGGAGCGCTTGCTGTGGGACCGGTTGGCGCCCTAGCGATGGGATTGGCTGGTTGCTCTAGCAGTACAGTGGATACGAGCCAATATTCCAGTTTTCTCCATGATTACCGCCGACTTTCACAAGGTCAGTCACCCTCGGGCGGTACGGTAATGAAATGGATCGCCCCAAAGCTGGACCTCAGCAACTACAGCGGTGTCTATGTCGAGCCCAGTCAGTTCTATCCCAGGCCACAACCGACCGAGAAAATCTCCCAGCAGCCTCTTAATGCCATCACTGTCTACTATGACCAGGCGCTCAAGCGCGAACTGGGTAAGTCGCTGCCATTGGCAACAGGGCCCCGCCCAGGGGGGATTGTGGTGCGTCCTGCCATCACTGGCGTCAATAGCAATAGCAAGACCCAGAGCCTCAAACCTTACGAACTCATCCCCATAGCCCTAATGGTTGCTGCGGTCAGTACGGCTTCAGGTATCCGCGATCAGGAAGTTGACATCGCGGCTGAGGCCGACTTTCTCGAAGGCAACAACCAGCAAGTAATCGCTCAAATGGTTCTCAAGGGCACCGGCCAGCCGCTGGAAAACGATACTCAAAACTCACCTCCAGGACGTGAAGGCCGTTTTGGACGGCTGGGCTTCAGACCTGCATCAGTCGTATCTCAAGTTGAAGACGCGCTGATCTCAGCCACGTTGTTTTCTTTGTCAGGATGTTATCCACCGAGGTAAACGCTATGAAATTTGCTGCCCTATATGCTGCTCTCCTGCTCATAGCGCCGTCCGCTTTCAGTGCTGCTGTCGTACAGCCTCCTCGCAACCCATTTCTTGCGGACTCGAATTACAGCATGGGCCACGCCAACTCAGCCCAAACCGATTCAACGGTTGATCCAGGCCCCGTAGGGCCCACACGTCAGCTTCGCGACGATGAGATGCGCTACCAGGACTTAGGGATGTTCAACTTGGCCTACGTAATCTCCAGTCCTTACAAGGATGGTAAGCGGGTGGTCTGGACGAACGGTAGTCAGTTCATGACTAAGCTAGACCACGACACGTTTGATATCGTGGCTACCCTGCGTCTGCCTGGCGAGGATCATGCAGATGTGCTCACGCATGAGCGTCTGCTAACCGCGCTCGACGCGAAGTCGAGCTTTGATGAGAAGTGGGCGGTTGTGCAGAAGTCTGGGTATCCGCCGATCTCAGGCGTTTACACTCTGCTTGATAAAGACAATCAGTACGTTGTTGCTGGTAAAGGCTTTATCCGGGTGTATGGCGATTCGACACCTGGAGACCGACTTTCGGGCATCGTCGTAAAAGGGCAGTGGGATCAGCCTAAAGATGTCACTGGCGAATTCATCGGGATGAACATGACATTTGACGGGCGCATCGTCCTGGCGACGTCCGACGGCTATGTCATAGCGCTCTCGCGTGACTTTAATGATGTGAAGACCATCCGCCTCCCCGGTGCTGAGCAGGAGGTACCCAAACAACCAAAGGGTTTAGGCTGGCTGCGTAACAGTTTCGCAATTGATGAGAATGGCGGTATCTACATCCCCTCCCAACATATCCTGCACAAAGTGGTTTGGAACGGTTCCAAGCTATCGACTAGCGAGCAGGACGGTGCATGGAACGAGCCTTTTCGAAATTCGCTTGAACGGGGCAGCGGATCGACGCCCACTCTCGTCGGCTTCGGCAACGAGCCCGACAAACTGGTAGTCATCACCGATGGCGACAAGTTGATGAATGTGACGGCTTACTGGCGAGATGATATCCCTTCGGATTGGAAGCAGCTGCCAGACGCCCCATCACGCCGGATCGCAGGTTTGCGTCCCGCTAATTTCGGTGACCCTAAGCTAACTGCTGCGCAATCTGAGCAGTCCGTCGTGACTTCCGGCTACGGCATGGTAGTGGTCAACAACGAGCCTCGTAATGTGCCCACCTCAATCATAGACGACCGGTTATCGAAAAAGATGTTTATTGGATATCTCGCATATCTGAAGGAATATCAGCCGCGTGGTGTACAAAAATTCGAATGGAATCCCAAGACGCGCACGCTCAATCCAGCCTGGGTTAACAATGACGCCAGCGATATAAACGGAGTCCCATTTGTTTCGACGGGTTCAGGGACTGTGTACATGATGGGTGCGCGAGATGACCAGTGGACTCTTGAGGGCGTTGATTGGGCTACAGGCGCATCTAAGTTCCATTACGTACTAGGAGGCGCACGCTTCAACAGCTTTTATTCGCAGCCCGTGATCGATGCCGAGGGACGCGTGATGGTCAGTGCGCTGTACGGCGCATTAAGGCTCCAGCCTAAGCCGTAAATCTCGAAAAAAATCGGAGGGGCCGAGGCATCAGGCCCCTTTCGTTTCCGGGAGCATTGGGGATAACGGAATGAGTTGTAGATGGCTAGTAGGCATTTCTGCTTTGATTTCAGTGATGGCTTCGCACGCGGACGAAGGAGGCCTGAGTTTCTGGTTGCCTGGACAATTCGGTGCCCTGGCTGCGGTTCCTACCGCGCCAGGATGGAGCTTGGCGTTTGTCTATTACCATGCCAAAGCAAGCGAAGGTAGCGGGAAACCGTTTCCCCGAGGCGGCCGGACGACTCTGGGTGTCAACGCTGAAGCAGACCTGTTATTCCTGGGGCCAGCCTATACCTTCAGCGAACCTGTTTTCGGTGCTCAGGCGGCTGTTTCATTGATCGCGCCAGTGGGCCGCTCCAAAGTAAGTGTCGATGCAACACTTACAGGCCCCCGTGGACGGAGCTTCTCCGGAGGTACCGACGACGCGCTATCTGGCAGCGGTGATGTCTACGTACAGGGCAGCTTGAAATGGAATCACGGATCTCACAACTTCATGGTGTACAGCATGGGAAACCTGCCTGTCGGCGCTTATGATCCAGATCGTTTGGTCAATCTAGGCCTGGGACATGCCGCTCTAGACGTCGGCGGCGGCTATACCTTTTTTGACCGGGAAAACGAATTTACGGCAGTGGCGGGGATCACTTACAACTGGGAAAACACCGACACCCGTTACCAGAATGGGATAGATGCTCACTTGGACTGGAGCGCCTCACACTTCTTCACGGACGAGACCCACCTCGGCTTGGTTGGCTACTTTTATCATCAAATGACCGGCGATAGCGGATCTGGTGCTACACAAGGAGACTTCAAGTCCAAGGTCACCGCCGTGGGGCCCCAACTTGGGCATTTTTTCAAAGTAGGAAAGCAGACCTGGTATGCCAACCTAAAGGGCTATTATGAGTTTGACTCAAAAAAACGAGCTGAAGGCTGGAACACGTGGCTAGCACTGGTCATTCCCTTGCCTGAGTGACGTTCAAATTCCGCCCGGAGGTGCGATGCTCATCAAAAAAGCCCGTTGGGCGCGCGCACTGTCGACAGCGCCTTGCCATATCGACTGGCTGATCATTGAGATGGCTATTTACGATCCTGCTGGCGCCCGGTTTTAAACTGTTAACTTTCGTAAACCCTCTCTGGACTTTGCAGGGCTATTCTTCAGCTCTGTATCAAAAAACAGACAAGGAGGTCTCATGGGCAATCAACCTCACGTGCATTGGACGCCACAATTTCAACCGATGCCGCGACCGCAAATACAACTTCTGAAAAAAGCTTAGATTTCATGATCTCCTCCACCCTTAGGCAGTGGCCTGCGTGAACGATCGCTCGACGCGTCCGGCGAATCGCTGAGCCGGATTTCGATCGTTTGAAGCTCCTACATTTGCGCTTTGAGCCTGCCGATTTTCTCTTCCAACCGCACGATGCTGGGCTCGGCAGCTGGGAGTTTGCCGTCAGGTAACGGCTGATGCTCGATTCAACCTCTTCCCTTCGCCGCTTCAGTTTGGCGCTGGTGAAATTGCGGTCGCGGTTGTTGACTGTTTTGAATTTGCTACCATCGATGGCGACCAGATGTTCTCCGAACAATCCCAACTGCTGACACAGCACAACGATCTGTCGCCAGACGCCTCGGATGGCCTTGCTGTTGGTCTTGAAGTCGGGCATCAAACACCCGGTCAGCCACATCAGTTCGACGTTGCGTTGAGCTTCTCGCTCTAGCCGTCGTCTCGACTGGATGCGGTTGAGATAACCGTAGCTAGATCTTCAACAAGACCGAGGATAGCACGCAGACCGGCCAGTAAACATACGGCCCTAATGTGCCATATAATATTTCGACAATCTCTACTTCCCTGCACCGAGCAATTTTCCGCTCAAACATTCAATAAACAATCACTAATTAGTAAAGTACTGCTTTCCGCTGACTTATATAAATTTCAGAATTTTCTTATTTACACTACATAATCACCGACACTCAAAACAACAAACCTCATGCCTTTCTGAATTTTAAGAGAATTCCTATATGGATCGACCGCTTCACGCATTACATTGCCCCCCGTCGCAACTGACACCACCCCTCTTCAAAGCTTAAGTTAATAGCGACTTGCTTCAAAATAAACCACACTTACCAACACCGAGGTTGTTTTATGCTCAAAACTCTATTGGCTCTTTCCGTCGCCGCCGGTCTGACTGTAGTATTCGCGCTACCAGCCCAAGCTTCCGATGGCACCATCAACTTCGTTGGTGCGATCAAAGATGTTACCTGTACCGTACAGGCCGCCGGAACCAGTGGTATTTCGACCGTCACTTTGCCGACCATCACCAAAAGCGCTTTGACCACTGTAGGTGCAACCGCAGGCGACACCAACTTCAACATTGAGCTGACCAACTGCTCGGGTACTGACGTTTCCGGTAGCGGTGTTGCTGTTCACTTCGAACCCGGTGTCAATGTGAATGCCAACGGACGCCTGACCAACAATGGTGCGGCCACCGGTGTAGATCTGGCTTTGTATGAAACCAACGCCGCAAGCCCGCTGAACCTGGGAGTAGCGCCGACTGCGGCATACAAATCCATGACCGGCGCTACACCGAACGGGTCCGCCACACTGCCTTACACAGTTAAGTACTATGCCACCAGCGCTACTCCAGGCGCAGGCACTGTAACTTCGAGCGTAGTTTATTCGGTCGTGTATTTCTAAACAGCGTGCCAGCGGATCGTTCAGGCGATCCGCTAACCCCTTAACAACACCCGCCATCCATATGAGACACCATGAAATCTTTTATCTTCTCTCAGTGCTTGCTTTCTGGGTTGATCCTGGCTGGCAGTTTGTTCGTTTCTCAAGCCCAGGCAGCCATCGTTATTAATGGCACCCGTGTGATCTACCCCTCCGATCAAAAAGAAATCAGCGTAAAACTCGATAACAACGGCGAAGCTCCCTTGCTCGTTCAGTCCTGGATCGACGAAGGTGATGCTCACTCCACGCCCGATAACTCAAAGGCACCTTTTGTTCTTACCCCGCCCATTGCCCGAATCGATAAGCATGAAGGGCAAACCTTACGGGTGCGCTTCACCGGTCAGAAGAGCCTGGCGCAGGACAGAGAATCGATTTTCTGGCTGAACGTGCTGGAAGTGCCCCCCTCCACCGATGATGGTCAGAACAAACTCAAAATTGCCTTCCGCAGTAGGGTCAAATTCTTTTATCGCCCAACGGCATTAAAGCTCGATACTTTGCAGATCGCACAGCAAATGCAATGGCGGTTGGTCAGGAATGCCGACTCATGGGGTTTGGACGCAACTAACCCTACACCCTATTACTTAAACCTGAGTGCTGTAAAAGTCGGTAGCGCCAGTGCAGAACTGGACCTGACAAACAGTATATTCGCACCTGGCGAACACAAGACATTGCCACTCAAGGGCACAACAGATGCACCAGGCGTAAAGCAAGTTGAGTTTTCTGCAATCAATGACTACGGAGGAATCCAAACGCTTATACAGCCTCTCACGCAGTAAACTTTACTGCTGAACCGCTCTGGTTGCATAAGGGTGTAATTTGGGCCATACACCCCGACACTTCAGCATTATTTTTCTGATTCTATTTGGGATGGAAGCACTGTTCCTCCAATTTTAAGCAGTCATAGCACCTATTCAGATCACGAACTCACAAGTTCCCGTGACGCTCTCCGGCTGCACGAAAGACGGCATTGGAAACAGTCACGCAGCCATTGAATCTTGTATGCAGGACTTTGAAACATGATCAAGCATTGCAACTACGGTCTCACTGTTATCAACGCTATGTCTGCTGCTCGTTTTTGCTTGAAGCCACTCACCGTCGCCATCATGTTTGCCGGTGGCAGCCTGGCGACCAGCGTCAGTGCCGTAGAAAATCGCGACACTTCCAAAGAGCTTGCCAGTTTCGACAACAGCATGCTTTGGGGCGCAGGCGCGCAGTCACTGAATGTCGACCGTTATAGCGAAGGTAACCCGGTCGAGCCTGGCACCTACAGCGTGGACGTCAGCCTCAATGGCACCCCTGCCGGTCGCTACGATGTCACCTTCGTTTCCGGGACAACTGCTGACCACGCCAAGCCCGAGTTGTCGATCGAGTTGCTTGAGAAGGTCGGCGTCAATACCGAAAAGCTTCAAAGCAGTACCGACAGCGCACCGGCTCACGATCTGCTCAATCTCATCCCGGATGCCACCTATCGATACAACAGTGCTGATCAACGGCTGGAATTGAGCATTCCGCAGGTAGCGTTGCTCAATCGTCCACGCGGTTATGTCAGCCCGACACGCTGGGATCGGGGTGTTGATGCGGCGTTCGTCGACTACAACGTCAACACCTACCAGACAACTAGCCAGGGTGTTCAGAACAATACCGCCTACGCGAACCTCAAGGCGGGCATAAACCTAGGTGACTGGCGCCTGCGCCAGCGTTCGACGCTGAACTGGGACAAACAAACCGGCAAGGACTACCAAGCTGTCGACAGTTATGCACAACGGGACATCGACACCCTGAGTTCTCAGCTGACCTTGGGAGACAGCTTCACCGACGGCGAACTGTTCGACACCGTCGCGACCCGAGGTGTGCGCATGGCAACTGACGATCGAATGCTGCCGGACTCTCAGCGCGGTTATGCTCCAGTCATCCGGGGCGTGGCCTCGACCAACGCCCGCGTCACCATCCGCCAGAACGGCTTCATCATCCAGGAAACCACCGTCGCACCGGGTGCCTTCGCGATCACCGACCTCAATCCCGCGAGCACCAGTGGCGACCTCGACGTCACAGTGACCGAGGCCGATGGCCAGGAAAAACATTTCATCGTGCCGTTTTCGTCGGTCAGCCGTTCGTTGCGCGAAGGTACGTCACGCTACACTGCGACAGTCGGCCAGGCTCGCGAACTGCCTTATGGGAGCAAACCGCTGGTTACACAGGGTACTTACCAGCGTGGCCTGACCAACCTCGTCACCGGTTACACCGGCTTTTCCGCCACCGAAGGCTACGGCTCGGCGATTCTCGGTGGCGTGTTGAACAGCGAATACGGCGCGATTGGTGCAGACCTCACCACGTCGAAAACCGATTTGGAAGGCAAGACCTTTACCGGTCAATCGGCCCGCGTGACCTATAACAAGATTCTGCAAAGCACCGGGACCAACTTCACAGTCGCTGCTTACCGTTATTCCACCGCAGGCTATTTCGGCATCAACGACGCTCTCAATGCCCGCGATCAATTGGACGCACTCGGAGATAGCCAAGGCGGTGTGGATTCGTTCCGACACGCCCGCAGCAAGGCACAACTCAACGTCAGTCAGAATCTCGGCAGCCGTTCTTACCTGTACATCAATAGCTCCGTACAGAGCTACTGGAACAGTTCGGGCACCGACAAGCAGTATCAGGCCGGTTTCAGCCAAAACTTCAGTTGGGGTAGCGCCGGTATAGGTGCCTCGCGTACCCAGGACATGTCGGGAAACGACACCACCCAATACATCTTCAACGTGTCCATTCCCTTGGGTTCGGCCAGTTCTCACAATCGGCCTTACCTGAGTGCGAGCGCCACTTCCAGCAGTGATGGCAGTGCCAATTTCCAAACGACCCTAAGCGGCACCAGCGGCGACGACCAATCGCTCAGTTATGGCATTACCAGCAGCAACAATCGTCCAGCCGAGGGCGACAGAACCACCAATATCAGTGGTAACGGGCAATACCGAACCTCCGCGGCCAACCTCAGCGCCTCCGCCAGTAAGGGCAACGATTTCCAGCAAGCGTCCTTGGGTGCGAGCGGTTCGGTGGTCGTCCACCCGGCCGGCATCACTTTTGGCCAGCCACTGGGTGACTCGATTGCGATTGTCGTTGCCCCTGATGCCGTAGGTGCAACGCTCACCAATGCAACAGGGGTAAAGCTCGATCAGAGCGGTCAAGCGGTGGTGCCTTACTTGAACCCTTACCGGATAAACACTCTGGAACTGGATCCGAAAGGCATTTCCGATGACGTAGAACTGCAGCGCACCAGTCAGGAAGTTGTTCCACGCAGTGGTTCGGTGATCATGGCCAAATTCAACACCGTCGCTGGCCGGGCGCTGCTGATCAACGCTCATCAAGTCGACGGCAAGCCTTTGCCTTTCGGTGCCGGGGTATACGATGAACAAGGGAAAGACGTGGGTGCGGTTGGCCAGGGCGGACAGATCTTTGCCCGGGTTGAGGGTGACCAAGGTACGTTGCGCATCAGCGGCGACGGCAAGGACTCCAGTCCATGCCACCTGGCCTATCAACTGGCCCCGAAGGTGAAAGACGAAGTTTCATCGAAGCTGGAAACCGTTGATCTGACTTGCAAGCGCTGAGAGTTACAAAACGCCGCAGACAACTTGTTTGATTGCGTAGATTCATTTCATCGTCCGCCGGTTGCTCCAGCCCAATACCTCCACAATTTATGAGGATCAAAAATGAATAATTGCCTGAACGTATTGAGCGGATCTCGCCGAACACTTTCTTTCTGGGTGTTACTGCTCGGGTTACTGCTCCCTCATGCGGCACAGGCTGCCTCAACCACCTGCATCTATCCAAATAATCCAGTATCTACGGTTTTACAGTTTAACAGTCCAGTCACCACTGCTGGCAGCAAAACGCTAAATACCGTATTGCAAAGTACTTATTCGAATCCAGGCTTGGGCTTGATGTCAAGTGCGGACAATGTAATTCAAACGGCTACGGTCAACGGCCCCCTCGCTCCAGGATTCACTAACGTTTACAAAACCAATTTAAATGGTATAGGAATCAAATTCCAAGCCACTTATGGTTGGCTTGGGGGGTTCAGCGATGCTCCATTCACAACAACTTTCAGCAAGACGGGGGCGGGAGGCGGCGTAAATTACGTCCAAGCCCAATTGGTTGTCATTGGCCCTATTCAGTCAGGTATCTTGACAGCGTTGCCCTCAATGACCATTAGTTATTCGGGTGACTGCAGCAACAGCCCCAGCGTAACTTGGAGTGTGGCAGACGGCACCGTCATCAATGCATTGACCTGCGCTGTCAGCGCCAGTTCAAAAAACCTTTCCGTTCCCCTTGGGATTGTAAAAACAAGCGAGTTTGGCGCTTCAGGCTCCACCGCCGGTAACGCCAACTTCAGCATCGCCCTGGAAAATTGCAGTACAGGAATCAACTTGTTTGCCACCTTCACGGATGCCAATAACCCCGGCAACACCTCAAATGTACTTAGCCTGACCAACGACAGTCAAACAGCCAGCGGTGTGGGGATTCGCCTCCTTACTGGCAACGGCGCAACAGTGCGTTTCGGACCTGACTCCTATTTGCCTGGTACGCTTAATCAGATGACATTGGGTCCTTCGTCAATAGGTACGGTCACCCTCCCCTTCACAGCAAGCTATGTGAAAACAAGCAACACCATCACCAGTGGCATTGCCAATGGAATAGTCACCTTCACCCTTTCATATCAGTGAAGGCACTTGTGCACTTGCGAGATCAGTTGGCGCGTATGACATCCTGATCGAGCCACCTTCTACAGCAAGCCGTTGCACAACGCATATCCATACAATTGCTTGTCTTGGCCCGGATAAATGGTAATCAAGGCAAGTTGCATATACGTAAATGGCAAGGTCTGGGGCAAAAGGCAAAGACGCATCGAACCTAGACGCGATTGATCTGACATGCAAGTATTGAGAGAAGCGATAGCATGAGGAAGCTTCAATAGCTGATCCCCCAAGAACAATCAATCAATTTAGTACGCTGGAAACCAATGAACCGTAATCGCTCAAATTCAAAAAAACACGTATCCGAATTCTTCGATGTACTCCGTTGGACGAATTACGTTATTCGTGCAATAGAAGGAGTTTTATTTTTTACCGGACTAGCGTTATCCCATGCCGCAAATGCGACTATCACCTGCACCACGACTTCCCCGGGCATCAGCGTTTCATTGCCTATATCGATCAGCCCTCCCCGCGACTTGAATCCTGGAGCGCCTCTGAGCGCCTGGATACAGCCTCCGGAATCGCAAATTCTCAGTGGCTGCACTGCTACCGATACAACCACGACCTACATTCAGGCTCGTAGCACTCTGATTGCAACCGGCAAAACCGTCGTTGATACTGGCATTACTTACACCGTGTATGAAACTAGTGTACCCGGTGTGGGCATAATTTTTTCGGCCAAAGACAAACACAGTGGCTTATTCGCGGTGCAAACATCATATACCGATCTACTTCAAGGCTGGTCGTCTTTCTGGGATGCCAGTGTAGCCATTCGATTGATAGCTACAGGCGAGCCAATCATCAGCGGAACCGTGGTCGGCGGCCAAGTGGGGTTGATGCGCGTTATAGAAAAAAGCAGTGGTAGCACGACCTCGGAGGTTCCACTCAATCTCGTAACATCCACCGTGGTACAGGCCAAAAGCTGCAGCGTCAGTGCAGGCTCAAGAAACTTATCTGTCCTCCTTGGTGAAGTTAGAACAAGTGATTTTGGTGTAGTCAGTACTACCGCAGGCAACGGCGACTTCAATATCGTACTGGAGAATTGTAGTAGTGGGATCAATCTATTTGCCACTTTCACCGATGGCAACAATCTGGCCAATATTTCTGATGTGCTCAGTTTAACGCCCGGTAACTCAGTGGCCTCCGGTGTGGGCATCCGCATTCGCAAAATCAATGGGCCCATCGTGAGCTTCGGCCCCGACTCGTCTTCGCCTGGCACATTGCATCAGCTAAGTCTGGGGGGGACAGTAGCAGGAACCATAACACTCCCCTTCACCGCAACTTATGTGAAAACCAATAACACTGTGAGCAGTGGTGTTGCTAATGGCGTTGTCACATTCACGCTTTCGTATCAGTGAAGGTACTGCACTCCCGGGGCCCGTTTGGCCGCGAGTAGAATCAGCATGGAACTAGCGAACGGCTACAACACTCTGTCGAAACTCCATACCAATATTTGCTGAGCAGGTTTTGTCGAGCAGTCTTGGTCGACACAACCCACTATAACAGGCCATTGCGCAAAGCGTATTCGTAGAGTTGTTTGTCGTTGGCAATCCCCAACTTCTGTTGTGCGGAAATCTTTTGGTGACTGATGGTTTTGACACTTCGATTCAGCACGGTCGCTATTTCCGAGACGGTATGCCCATTCACGAATAATCTCAACACTTCGGATTCTTTTTTTGAGAGCGCCTTGTGGCTCGCATCACCCCGCGAATTCAAATGATCGAGCTTGAAATCCTGGAGCAGTTTCTTGACCGCTGCTCCTATGTATTGCTGGCCTGAGGCGACCTGCCGAATCGCGTCGAGAACTTCATCCTGCCCTCCACTTTTCAGCAAAACCCCTTCGGTACCGGCGCAAATGATGTTCTCCAGGATCAACGGATTTGTCATCATGGTCAGGATGATCAGCTTTACTTGCGGATAGCGGCGTTTCACGAATGTCAGGAGAGTCAGCCCGTCGCCATGGGCGCCACCGGGCATGTAAAAATCGCTGATCAAAATGTCGGGTTTTACCTTATCCATCAGTGCGACGAGTTCAGTCGAGTCCGCAGCCTCACCATGAATTTCAATCCCCGGTTCGTGCTCAAGGGCCATACGAACACCTAACAAGACGATAGGATGATCATCGGCAAGTATTACCTTCAGGCTCATGAAGATGCCTCCAGAATAGGATTCAAAAACTGTTTCAGACGCTGCAGGTGCTCGTCGATCTGGGACAGTCGCCCTGACGCAGACAGTGTTTCAATCTGCGAGCAATTCTCGGCAGCGCCAATTAGTCCGACAGTGGCGAATGCACCTTTGAGTCGATGCGCATATTGAGAGACAACGACTGCATCCTCATCCGAGATCGCGGCCATCATGGTGGCCCAGTCACTTCTAGTGGTTGAAACAAACAATTCGCGCATGGAAGGTTTGATTCCATTCAATGTCGACAATATATTCGCGGTGGACGAATCTTCTTCGGGAGCATCAACTATGGCCCCCACAATGTTTAAGGCCTCTCGCAAACTCGCGAGTGAAAACGGTTTGGCGAGATGCGCATCCATCCCGGCCTGGCGACAACGCTCACCCTCCTCCGCATGAGCATTTGCGGTGACGCCCACAATCGGAATGTCAACTCCGTCTGCCCTCAACTGTCGGGCCAACTGGTAACCGTCCAGATGCGGCATGTTCACATCAGTCAACATCACGTCGAATGTGTCGCCACGCTGCCAGATTTGCAACGCCTCACGACCGTCAGAGGCCATCGTCACCTGGCAGCCCAGTTGCTCAAGCTGCTCGGTGAGGACCAGTTGGTTGATCGGATGATCTTCCACCGCCAACACGTGCAGCGCTTTGGGCGTTTCCGGATGCCGGTCGTTGTAGAGATTCGAGACTGTCGATACGTTTCCGTTAGCCAGTTGTAATGCCTGCAACAACCCTTGTTGACTGAGACTGCTCACATGCCAGCCGTCTTCACGCCATTGTGGGGTCGTGACACCATCGGGCTCCAGCCAAATAACCGCAGCGAAGTCCTCACAAATGTCAGGGTCAGGGTCGTGCGGTCGAGCAACCACAAGAAAACTGGTCAGCGTCGACGGCGACCGTGTCTCTCCAAGAGCTTGCGCTTGCCCTCCCGCATGCTGAATCTGGGCTTGCAGATTTTCGCGCTGATCACCGGCATCCGCCAGGATATACACCGTCAGCAAGTGATCCAAGTGTATGGAAGATGCCGGTCCCGCGATTGGCAGTCGCAGCGTTACGGTAAAACTACTACCTAGCCCCAGTTCACTCACCAGTTCGATTCTACCCCCCATCAACTGAACCAATCGCCGACAAATCGACAGCCCCAAGCCTGTCCCGCCAAACTGACGTGCAGTGGAATTGTCGGCCTGGATAAATGGTTCGAACAACTTCGCCTGAGACGCCTTGGCGATGCCAATTCCCGAATCGGTGATCTGCAACTTCACATTGAATTGGCCAGACTCGACTTCATGCCCCTCCAACCGAACCACGATTTTGCCGCTATCCGTGAATTTCACAGCGTTGCTGAGCAAATTATTCAATACCTGATGCAACCGGTTACGATCCCCCATGAGGGATGGCACATCCGGCTGCAGGCAACCATAAAGCTCAACGTGTCTCTTCCACGCAATAGGCAGAAACCCCCTGGCAACGCTTTCAACCAAGTCAAGCAGGTTGAACGGTGCGCACTCCAGTGTGAGCTGCTTAGCCTCAATCTTGGAAAAGTCGAGAATGTCATTGATGATTTGCAGCAGGTTGCTGGACGAAAGTTCGATGGTGTTCAGATAATCAAGCTGTTGCGGTTGTAAGGCAGTATTGGCCAACAACTCCAGCGTACCGAGTACACCATACAGGGGGGTACGAATTTCGTGGCTCATCATGGCCAAAAACGTCGATTTTGCGGCGTTGGCCTCGTCGGCTGTTTTTTTGGCGGTGGCCAGCAACAACTCCGCACTCTTGCGTTCGCTGTAATCTACAAGGGCGCAAAAAAGAACTGGCTGATCGTGATACTGAACATCTTTCAACGTCGCCAGAATGTGCACATGCTTGTCGCTGTCGACAGCTTGCACATTGATCTCCACCGTAGATGAACTACGTAAATTTTCAGCGGGGATGTTCAATAAAAATTCCCCGAACACACACGGTTGCCCACTCTCGTTAACGGTAAATTTCAGTAATTGGCGAGCTTGTTCATTCTGAATCAACACGGCACCGTCCGGACGCCGCATCAAGCACAAGCCGACCGGCGAATGATCCATCAACACCTGAATCAGCTCATGGCTCTCGGAGATTTTCATAACCCTACGTTGCGCAGGAACCAGTAAATATCGGCGCACCCCCCTTGCCGCAAAAAAAATCGCGGTAAGCCCTATGATCAGGTAAGCCAGTGAAAAGCCAATCGCCATAGCGTTGTCGACTAGAACGGTAGCTAACGGAACCCCGTACACCATTCGCCAGTGGGATTGCGGGGCAACGGAATAAATTAATAACCAGCCTCCATCAATTTCAAAATTCAGATTGGAACTACTGCTGACCGCTGTGACGTTCGCTCGTAGTTTTTCTGCATTGTCGAAACCACTATCGGCCGCTACCAATTTTAGACTCGGATCAAAAATGGCAAGGCGCATGTCATATTTCTGCAGCCACTTACGGTTGACGAGTTCCGATACCGGAATTTCACCCACCAAAAACGATACAAGGGTGCCCTGGCTATTGGAAACAGGTGTGTAGCGACTGATCACCCTGTCTTGGTGTAATGGACTGGCGTGAGCCTCAGTCCATCCACCTACTTCGCGGTTTTGCATCAGTCGAGAATAGTCGCGCAGTATCGGATCACGAATCCTGGAAAATAAATCGATCGTGACGGGATTATTCTGAGCTAGGTTTTCCCAGTCGTTAGTGGCCGTCGGCAGGCTGAAAATCTCGTCCGTCGCGGCAGCCACCAGGAATCGATGACTTGGATTGTAGGTATCTTGCCATACCGTATCCTGAATGTTAGAGAGGTACATGGCTTGAGTAAAAAAATTATGCTCACCCTGTTCGCTCAAGGCGTCTTTTCCACGAACCAATACCCCTCGCCCAAAGCCGTTAACTCCATCAGTCTCATTCACTGACATTGCGGGCATTTTGCTCAAGCGGGAGAATACCGCTGTATGATCTTTAGTGTCGGTGTTACTCGTTGACTGGATTATTCTGGAGGTGCTGCTGATGAATAACGCTTCAGCCTCAGTACGTAAAAACAGAGTTTGGGTATGCTCGTTGCTCCAGTTGTCATAACGGCTGACAGCACTCAGAAAAACGCTGTAGAGATGAAAGCAAAAGAATGCACACAACAGCAATACCGCCAAAGTAGTCGCGTAGTTGAGCAATCCATTCGACAGTTGAAATTGCCGCTTATCCACTGCACCACCTCTTGTCGGCATGACCCTAGTCCATACCATGTATAGCAACATTTCCGGCTTCGAGGTGGTCCTGACTGCTCGTTATGAAAGTTTCCAGAGGCTGTCAAGGACTTGCCTCAACGCGGCCAGAGAAACCGGCTTGGTCAAGTACTCGTTCATGCCCGCAAGCCGGCAATGCTCGCCATCTTCAGCTCGGGCATTAGCAGTAACGCCCACGATGGGAACGTTAATTCCTCTATCCCTCAGCCATCGGGTCAATTGATAACCATCAAGCTGTGGCATGTTTACGTCGGTCAACATCACATCGTATGTTTCACCCCGCTGCCAGCGTTGCAGGGCTTCCAGACCGTGAGCAGCCATCGTGACATGGCAGCCTAAATGCTCAAGTTGCTCGGTCAGTACCTGTTGATTGACCGGGTGATCCTCGACTGCCAGCACTCGCAGCTTTCTGGACGCCAATGGCAGCTGCCCAGCAGTTATTTTTGTTACATCCGGCGTATTCCCACTCAGGTATTGTAATGCTTGTAGCAGGCCTTGTTGACTCAAGCTGCTCACATGCCAGCCGTCTTCACGCCATTGCGGCGTCGGCGCGTCTGCAGGATCCAGCCAGATAATGCCGGCGAAACCATTCGCAGAGGAGATCTCAGTATGATGTGGCCAGGCTACCAACAAGTACTCGGCAGGTGCGCACGCTGGCAGCGTTTGCGACAACGGCTGCGCTTGACCGCCCGCATGAAGGATCAGGGCCTGCAACGTTTCACATTGATCATGGGTACCGGCCGCAATGTGAACGGTAGGCAAGCCGTGAAGATGGATTGAATTGGAGGGCCCGGCAACCGGGAGCTGCAGCGATAGGGTAAAACTGCTGCCAAGCCCTAACTCGCTGACCAGCTCTATCTCTCCCCCCATCAACTGGGCCAGTCTGCGGCAAATCGAAAGTCCCAGGCCAGTCCCACCAAACCGGCGCGAGGTCGAATTATCGGCCTGCGTGAAGGGCTCGAAAAGCGTGGCTTGGGACATTTTGGAGATACCCACGCCCGAATCCGTGATTTGCAGCTTGACAAGAACCTGACCCGCTTCGACTACAGCTCCGGTCAGGCGAACGACGATTTTCCCACTGTCAGTAAATTTTACGGCATTGCTCAGCAGGTTATTCAATACCTGCTGAAGACGATTGCGGTCACCGATGAGAAGAGGCAAGTCTGGCTGCAAACAGCAGAAAAGCTGTACACGTTTCTTTCGCGCTAAAGGTACGAAACCCCGTGCAACGCCTTCGACCAGTTCAACCAAATTAAACGACTCGGCTTCCAATGCAAGTTGGTGGGCTTCAATTTTTGAAAAGTCGAGAATGTCGTTGATGATCTGCAACAGGTTACTGGATGACAATTCTATGGTGCCCAGATAGTCCCGCTGGCGCGGTAGCAATGCAGTGTTGCCCAACAGTTCGAGTGTGCCAAGCACACCATAAAGTGGCGTGCGAATTTCGTGACTCATCATTGCTAGAAACGTTGATTTGGCGGAGTTGGCTTGGTCGGCTGCCTCTTTCGCTGCAGCCAGCATCAACTCGGCATTCCGGCGTTCGCTATCATCGACGAACGAACAGAACAGTACTGGTTGATCGTTGTATTGCAGCTCTGCCAATGAAACCTGAATGTAACAGGGCGTTCTGTCATTAGCCGCAATAGCTGCGACCCCCATGCCAAAAGGAATCCCTTGAGCATTCAACGGAATGGTCAAGAAATATTCGCGCAAGCTTTGGCAGTGCCCATTTACCTCAACGCTTAATGCCAGTAATCGCTTGGCTTTTTCACTCTGGATCATCAGCTCGCCGGTTTTTCGATTGAGCACACAGATGCCCACGGGGGCTAATTCAAGCATTGTCCGGTTGAACGCCTCTCGTTCGAGAAGCTGAACGGCCTGTTCTTGTGCAGGAAGAAACACAGCCCGTTTGATATACCTTATCGATATTAATGCTGAGACAATCGATGCAATGAAAAGACCCAGACCGAACAGGAATGTGTATTTAACCTGCCTGAAAATATCCAGATAGCTTGCATAATAGACCACCCAGCGCTGCCGTCCGCCGAGCTCTTTTTTCAAGGTTATTTTGAAGATAGGTGCGCTAAAACAGAAAAAACCCTCTGGTTGTAGTTTCAACGCATCCAGGAAGACGTCGTCCACGGGCTCCCCTTCACCCTGCTTCGGTGCCCCGTCAACGAGCTTGCCATTTTCATCGAGAAGCAAAAAATGGATAGCCCGATCCGGAGCCGCATCGATTTCGTGTGCAATGGATTCATGCACCTGTTTATACGGCACCTCCAGACCAAGCCACTCGGTAGGCATGAGACGAGGTGAAATGGGCTCGAACACGTATGACTTTCTTTCGTCTCCACTGCCAAGGCGAAACAACTTCACTCCTGCCAGGTTGCTGTCCAGTTCAGCATCTTGCAATTGAACGGATACGTCCTTCAGATTATCGGACACACTCGATTGAGCTTTGAAAACATACTGCGCCTCACCAGTCTCCCTATTCACATAGATGATGTTGACGTTCGACTCTTTAAGATCCCGTCGCAACGGCGCAGAAAGGTGCCACAGCTCCCCCCAATCCTTGACTGTAGTGCCAGAATCATAGTGAAAAGCTTTTCTGTCTGGCACATTTTTCGACGGCGTTGCATCAGGAACTACATCCACGGACTTAATTATGCCGGCAAGCAGCAGCTCCTTGGATTCGAAAAAATCCCGGCTTTGCGTATAGCCATTATTGAACACCTTACGATAATCAGAGATTTCGGACATGACCGTTGCATAACAATACATCGCGACGCTGCCCAGTACGCCCAACACAAATGCAACTGACAAACAACCAATCAGGCTCAATGCGAAGCGTGGATGCAATATCAAACCATTCGAAAAAAAAAGAGAGCGCTTATTCTTGATCATGAGAAGAGCGTAACAAGCGCTTTGTTGCCAAGGAATGAGACAATTCTTATAATGCAGAGAACAGTGTCCTCGACTTCGCTTTTTTCTACTTAAATCCAAACAACAATTCTTCAAGTGCGCTTTCGGTCATGGGCTTACCCAACAAAAAGCCTTGCGCCGTATGACATCCCAAACGCCGTAGCAAATTGAGGTCTTCTGGGTCTTCCACGCCTTCGGCAATGACTTTCATGTTCAGGCGGTGAGCAAGGGACATACTGCTCTCGAGCGCAGCCTGTGCAGCCAGGTTTTTGTGTGCACCGTGTACAAAGACACGGTCTAGCTTGATTTCGTCGAAAGGCACCGACATCAGGTTGAGCAAAGATGAATATCCCGTTCCGTAATCGTCGATAGACAACTTGAAGCCTTGCAATTTAAGACGTGCAGCACCCGCCAGGTACTCGCTGAAGTGATCAGTCACCGTGGTCTCGGTCAATTCCAGCATCAGTGTTGTCGGGTCGCCACCACAGTCGTCGACAATATTGAGCAAGCGCTCAGGCAGCGACTCTTCCGCGAGCAGAGAAACAGGGATGTTGAAAGAAATAGTCAAATCTTGACCTCGTTTTCGCCAGACTGATTGCGCATGCAAAGCACTATCTAACAACATCGAATTAAGGTGATGGGTCCAGTTTGACTTGATTATAGTGTCCATAAATATAGACGGCGGCAAAAGCCCGCGCACCGGGTGATTCCAACGCGCGAGCACCTCTACTCCGACAATGCGACCTGTGTCGAGGTCATATTGCGGCTGATACCACGGTGCAAACTGTTTGCGAATCAAGCCTTCCAGTATCTCTTCGGAATTTATGTTCAAAGTTGGTCGCAAACATTCCACAGCGGCTATTCCATTATGCTGCTGATCAAAGGCTTGCATCGCCTCAATGAACTCAGCCATCACCAAAGGCTTAGTCAAAGCACAAAAATACTGGATGCCCAATGAGATGGCTAACTTCTGCACCAGCTGTATAATTGATTCTGACTGCGCAGAAAGCACGATTATATGAGGCTTGTCCTTTAACTCACATAAGCGTTTGATAAATATAACCCCATCCATAATCGGCATTGCAAGATCGCAAACAACCAAATTGTAGTACTTGCGTTTCAGCAACTGTAACGCCTCGAGGCCGTTAGCTGCGCAATCGACGCATACGCCTACATTGGCACGTAACTGTTGGGCAACGTACTCTCGCTGAAACGCATGATCTTCAACCAACAACACAGAGCAAGCGCCAACACCGAGATTCAGACTTAGTGCTTCATTATGGTTCATTTCGTGCCTCGCTGATCTCTACTAACATAAGACCCTGACACGTCCTCATGCTGAACCAAGCGTTCAGAGTCGATCATCCAAACCTAAATCAAAGAGCGACTCAAAAAAATAAGATAATTCGTAATTATCGGGCTTTTGCGAGATTCACCTTACCTAATACTACGTGTCGGAGCTAAGCCACTGACGATAAGTCGTCCGGCGAATTTAAATCCGATTCGGCGTTGCAAAAACCGACATTCAAGCCTACTGTTTGGTTGCAAATCCTATAAGGTTGGCCTTCGACGCCTTACCAAAGCCGAAACCGACGTTTGTTTGATCGCGACCAAGGCAACCCTATGAACGTATCGCATCGACGGAGCGCCGACGCTGTCCCCATTTGACATTGCAGCGAAGGAAATTGACTACCGTGGTCTGAACGAGGGATCCAAAGTAGTACCCACACGTGTCGCAACGTATTGTTGAAACAGGCCGATCTGTTGAGACGACACTTGGGCGGCGTTCCTGATGTGAGCAAGAACCGAGGAGGAGTGTTATCGGAAACTCCATATACAGATGGCTTATGGGCAGCGAGGTATACTTCTATATATGTTGATAGTATCCAAAGCTTCAGACGTCATCGAATGCACCAGGACATTAACCGCTACGGTAGTTTTTGGAATACGGAGTCTAGAGGTAGAAAATGGAGTGGATATTGACCGTGTCTAGCAGGTACAGACCTGTAACGGTACATCGGCCATTATCAGTTGCATCGATGCAACTGGAGACATTCCAATAATAACGCGAAGGCATCAGCCCGGGACGAAAATTTCCCACTCATGGGAAAGACTATTGCGCAAACATCAAAACAATATCAAGTAATAGGAAAATGGAATGACCTCATCGGGTTGAGCCCCGAAAAACAGCCGCTGCCACCAGACATGGTTTAATATGCAGGTTTTCGGCGAGAGGCCTTGCCATTAGTAATGGAGGTCCATTGCTATCATGTCACCTTATGTTTTTAACCCGCATACAAAAACCTTTTACCGCCCCATAGACGCAGCATTGCGCTGGTGTAATCTCATTCATTATGAAGCACAAATAGTCCAAGCTGCATTGTGCTGCCCCGAGAAGCTTATCTCCCTATTCCCACAGTGGCCGGCTCTGCACGCAAATACTGAAAAAATCTACGATGCGATACGCAATAGAGAACTGCCATACGGTTGCCTTGGTATTTCAGTCCCTATGGGTAGTTATGTGGAACCTTACCAACTAACAATCCGTCATTCTGACTTACGCCGTTGGATGCAGGTTTACTACCCCGATCAAAGACCTAGTTTTTTATTTGAGTCCGACAGCGACGCCCATGAAAAAATTAGCTTAGGAGCTTTCCTTGCCTTACAAGCAGATAGAGACATCCTTCTGCGAGAGCGGAACGCTCTCCAACGCCAGCTACGGGATCTTGAGGTTGATCTACAGGCACTGGGACTTGAACAAGAAAGCCTGAAAGCGTTGGTCAAAACGCAGGGACAACTCAGCGATCGTAGTGAGCACACCTACCTGCAGATCATCGGTGCCTTGGTCAACACCGTCTTAGACGTGTCGCCCGCAGGTAAACCTCTTTCCGTGTTCAAGAGCCAAGCCGCAATCGTCGATGCTTTGACCGCGCGCCACAATGACATTCCCGGTCTCAGCAAACGAACACTGGATAAAAAGTTCGCGGCAGCCAATCGCACTCTCAAAAAGAGCACTTGAGCCAAATAATTGCACTGCAATGCACTCGATTGCAGTGCAATGACTCCCTCACTTTTCTGCTATTCACTTCAGGTCACTTCCCATCACGCGCCAAGCGGCGCCAGGAGTGATCAGCATGTCCATCCAACCCTCCCCCATCGCTGAAGCACCTCTACCACAAGTCGAACGTCACATCATGCGGCGCGACGAAGTGGAGCGGAAAACCGGCTTCAAACGCGCGCACATCTACAACCTGATGAAGGAAGGGAAATTCCCGCAAGCCAAACGCATTGGATTGCGTGCAGTCGGTTGGGACTCGCTGGAGATCGAACGGTGGGTCGTTGAGCGTTTGGGCCAACAGGCCTGATGCTATGCGCGTGGTATCGGTGGTTTCCACCAAAGGTGGGGTAGGCAAAACCACAGTAGCCGCCAATCTCGGCGGCCTATTGGCGGATGCTGGCCTACGCGTCCTGCTGCTCGATCTGGATAGCCAACCCACCCTCTCCAGCTATTACGCCTTGAGCCAGAAAGCTGTTGCTGGTGCGTACGAGCTCATTGCACTCAACTTAACAACGCCTGCGCAGATTGTTTCCAGGACAGTGATTGCAGGGCTGGACCTGATCCTCTCCAATGACGATCAAGGCCGACTGCCCCCCTTGCTGCTGCATGCCCCCGATGGGCGATTACGGCTGCGCAATTTGCTGGCCAATTTCCTCCCCCATTTTGACCTGCTTTTGATCGACACTCAGGGCGCACGTAGCGTGCTGCTAGAGATGGCCATCCTGGCTTCCGATCTCGCCCTCTCGCCCATCACCCCGGAAATGCTTGCCGCCCGCGAACTGCACCGCGGCACCTTGAAGCTGCTCAGCGACCTCGAACCCTTCCGCCACCTGGGCATTCCACCGCCACCCTTGCGACTGTTGCTGAACCAGGTGAATAGCATTCGAGTGGACACACGGATGATCATCCGGGGCATGCGCGAGACTTTCGCCGAAGCTACCAATATCTCGGTTCTGGATACCGTAATTCCGGACAGAGTGCCGTATCTCAATGCCGCCTCCCTCGGCTTACCGGTCCACCGAATCGAGACTCGTCGCTCACGTGAACGACGCTCTCCATCCGCACTGGAAAGCATGCAAGCGCTGGCCATCGAACTATTCCCGGAGTGGCGCGAAGCGATCTCTAGGGTGAGCAGGTGCGCGGAGGTTCAATGAGGCGAATCGAAAAGCCCGCATTTCTTACTCAGTCATTTTGTTTGACCAACATTGAGGCCAACAGCGTTTGGCAAGGAGTTCTGTGATGCCGAATCAACTTCCCATCATCGTTCAGCCATCCGTTCGACCACACCATCCACCTAGCGAAGAGTACTGCACCGTTGTCTTTCGTCTGCAAGGTGGGCGCTCGGCCATGGGGTGGTTCCTCGCAGAACTGTCCCGTCATGTCAAAGGTTCAGGGACTGCCGAGATCGTCAAGTTCGAGGTCGGTGACCATTTGTGCAACCGGCGTTAACTGAGGATGTTCAAATGAAGAAGCTCAGTCAGGAGCAAATCACCGACAAGCTGCATCAGGACAACTTTCCTCGGGGTCCAGAGCTGGAACGACTGTCCGATCCGCTCACCGACACGCCTATGCTGGTCACGCTGGAGCAGTTGCGGCCCTACGAACACAACCCTCGCTTCATCCGTAATCCGCTATACGACGATATCAAGGCGTCGATCCGGGAACGTGGGTTGGATCAACCACCACCGATTACCCGCCGCCCGGGAGAAGGCTATTTCATCATCCGCAATGGCGGTAATACGCGCCTGGCGATTCTTGGCGAACTGTGGCAGGAAACCCGTGACGAGCGTTTCTTTCGTATTCATTGTCTGTTCCGACCTTGGGCCAATGAAATCACCACCCTACTCGGCCATCTGGCCGAAAGCGATCTGCACGGACAACTCACATTCATCGAACGAGCACTGGCTGTGGCCAAACTCAAATCCATGCTCGAACCAGATGGCGCTGCGCTCTCGCAACGGGAGCTGGCACGACGTCTTGCAGCTGGTGGCTATCCCATTTCGCAGTCACATATCAGCCGGATGCTGGACACCCTTGAACACTTACTGCCCGCCATTCCACAAACCCTGTATGCCGGATTGGGTAAGCCGCAGATCGAACGCCTGATCGGCTTACGTAGCCAGGCTGAACGAACCTGGAACCGTTATCCAACCGCCACCATTGCGTTCGCCGAATTTTGGCTCGAGACCCTGGGCGACTTCGATGCCGATCCCGGATACTTCGATCTTGAGCAGATCCAGGATGAACTGCTCGTGCGCATGAGCAGTTTGCACGGACAGTCTTACCGCATGTTGGCCCTGGAGCTGAGCGACACCCAACGGGTCATCTCGACGCCTGGCGTTGTCGTCGCCACCCCCTCAGAGAACAGCCATCCGCCGAGCGTTGGTGAAGCCGCGCCAGGACCTTCCTCCTCCGAGTCCCATCCCCAATCAACTGAGCCCAGAACCCAGACCGAAACAGCGCGAGAGGAAGTGCTCACACCACCTGAAACGAATGTTGTATCAGCGATCAGCCCTTCGTCACGCGTTCAACAGATTCGCGAACAGATCGATCGCGAGACCGCCACCGAAACAGCACCGATCGACGAAGGCTGCACGATCGACGACATCTGTCCCATTGCACCAGCACTGGATAGCCCCGAACAACTGCGTTTAGCCATCGCCGGACTGGCGCGGGAAATGGCCGCCTATGCCGGACATCCCGAGAGCATCATCGATCAGCCGCATGGATTGGGTTTTGCCCTGGATATGGAGCGGGTAGATCTTACGACACCTCGCTCTACCAGCATTCACCTACTGCTCCTGGCCCTGTTGCGCGCTCAAGACGACGTGAACTGGGAGGATCGCAAACAACTGCCCTCAGCCCTGTTTGGCCAGCTGTTGCTGGGGATCTATCAACTCCCGCTGACAGGTCGTCCCGCCGTGGACGTAGGACTGGAGCGACTGCCCGACAGTTTGTTAATCAAGCTGTATCGGCTGATTCGTTTGGCTCGCCGTCTGATCGACTTAACGCTCCCCCCTGATGACAACTCACCGAAGGAGCTGCCATGAGCCCGTCCTTCAATGTGCTCAACCAGGCCATGCTGACCCAGGTACTGCATGAGCTACGCCTGGGCAATCTGCAACGCTGTAAGGCACTCGGATTGAGTGAGGACGACATCTACCTGCTGCAATCTTTACCCCCCACCACGCTATCGCGCCTGGCCCATGCCACGGTATCTTGGGTCGAGGTCAAGATCGACTCGCCAGTGCTGCACCGGCTGATCGAGCAAGCCGACCACGACGAACAGAACGAGCGCTTGATCAACCGAGCGCTCAAGCTAGGCGCCAGCAGCACCATCATGTATCAGCGCTTCGGCTTGGCGCATTCGGAAACTGCCCTGCGCCGACGTCTGCTCAAGATAGAAACCCGTAAGGGTCGCCCTCAGCATTTGAGCGAAGCGCAGGAACATGCGCTCTGGCAGCGATGGTGCCAGCTACGCGCGCAGGACGGAACCGAGGATCAGCTCGATGCCATGATGATGCTGGCCGAAGAACAACAGATCAGTTTGACCATCGTTTGGCAGCAGATCGACCAGTACAGCAACGGAGCATGAACACTGCCCCTTCCAGTCGCTGGCAGCGTGTCCTGCAGCAATGCACCCAGCAGCTGAGTGAACGCTGGCCCACACGCCCTACCACTGAACAGCCCTCCTACCAGGCTCTGCAGGCTGGCTTTCTGTTCAGCGGCCAATCACACGAAGTCGTGCCACGTCGGTTGCTGTTGGATCATCGGCTGACGCCACTGGAACGTAATGCCTGGCAGGTGTTTCGACTCATGCTGCAAGGCCAGGGTGTGGTCACGCCCCGCTATGAGGATTTGCAACCTTACCTGTCGAGCGTGCCCTATGGCGCGTCAGCCTCCCGTGAAACCATCGCTCGCGTCTTGACGATGCTCAGGCTGACGCGCTGGCTCAGCTTGGTGAGTCGTAGCCGCGATCAGCTCAGCGGGCGCCTACAAGGTTCTCTGTACATCCTGCACGATGAACCGTTAACTTCCGCCGAAGCCATGGAACTGGATCAGGATTACCTGGAGCTGGTCGGACATTGCCTCACACATAAAGCCAAGGCGGTGCGAATTGTCGCTCAGCACGTTGTGACAGAGGTCCGCCAAGACACGGATATCGATCAGAGTCGCCTCCCCACCCGGCTCGACAGCTGGGACGAACACTGGACGCAGCAAGGATTGGATTTGGCAACCGATGACGCGTTACACGATTCCGAACTGGGTGACGATCACCGCGTTCGGAATCGTGCAGGCCCTCGTTCGGATTCCGAACCGGGCTTGAACGCCCCTATCTCCGGCAGCGTTCGGAATCCGAATGCCGCCTGTACTGTATTAAAAGAAAGTATTTGTACTGTACCGCGCGCGACCCCAGCGGTGGATAACCTGCACTGGCCCGATCCACTGCAGCTGAGTCCAAGCGAGCGTCAGTCCGTCGCCGTGGCACTGAATAAGCTCAAACCAGCGGATCGTCAGATGGTGCTCAACGAAGCGGGGGCACGCTGCAAGGCAGGAGGTATCCGCAAGCCCGCGGCCTATCTGATGGGTCTGATCCAGCGCGCACTGAACGGTGATTTTCATCCTTGGGCAAGTCAGACAGAGCCCTCCCCCATTGCAGAACCGCCGCCAACAGGCCCATCACGCCCGTCCCGACAACAGGGCGAACCCGCCTCCGTCCTCGCCCAAGTGTGCCTGAATGAGTTGCGCCAACTGCGCGGCAAACGTCCTGGACGTCAGTAGATTTGATGCCAGTGGCATCAAATCTACTGAGTTCTATTATGAGATCGCAAAGCGTCGAACCTGCGCACTCCGACTGATATGGCCATCGCCCGCATCACTCACGAACGTCTCCGAAATTAACCCTCTTAAACCAAACCGAACAGAGCGCATTCAGCTTTTTGGCTGCCCTTGACCCTCATCTGTCGCAATGTCCCCGTCCAAGCCGATGCGAGGACAACACCGTGGCCGATCACTACCAACTCAACCTGGGGTCATTGCGCAGCAGCATCACCTTGACCCTGCACACTCACCATGCCGCCCGTATCTGGCAAGGTCGAACCG
>Ga0157370_10000669_pt1 | contig 42719 bp, 30 predicted proteins | sample C35metaG_FD_113463 | JGI IMG/M metagenome (GOLD analysis project Ga0157370, IMG submission 113463) | Corn rhizosphere microbial communities from Kellogg Biological Station, Michigan, USA - C3-5 metaG | ecosystem: Host-associated > Plants > Roots > Rhizosphere > Soil | place: USA: Michigan...
AACCGTGACCGCTACAAGGCCCTTGGTATCGACTTCCCGTCGTCCCTTGTTTTGCACGGACCACCCGGGTGCGGAAAGACCTTTGCGGTTGATCGACTGATCGACTTTCTTGGTTGGCCGAGCTTCCAGATTGATGCGTCAAGTGTCGCGAGCCCCTACATTCACGAAACCAGCAAAAAGGTGGCAGAGGTTTTCGACCAAGCTATGCAGAACGCACCGTCGATCCTCGTTATCGATGAGATGGAGGCATTTCTGACGGATCGCGAGATGGGTTCTGGACACCATCGTGTTGAGGAGGTTGCCGAATTTTTGCGGCGCATACCTGAGGCCGCAAAGAACGAAGTGCTCATTGTCGCGATGACAAACCGAGTGGACATGATTGATCCCGCCATCTTGCGAAGAGGTCGCTTTGATCACATCGTAAAAGTGGACTTCGCCAGCGAGGTCGAAGTTCTGTCATTGTTAGAGAAACTACTCTTTACCTTGCCGAAGGAGGAAGACGTAGATCCGAAGCCCTTTGCTCGGGAGCTTGCTGGACGGCCCTTGTCAGATGTGGCGTTTGTAGTGCGGGAGGGAGCGAGACTTGCGGCTCGTTCCGGAAGAGACAGGCTAGACCAGGGCAGTCTACTGTCTGCGATGCGTGCGGTTCCTGCCAGGGAGCGTGAAGGTGGTTCGCAGCGCCGCATAGGCTTTATTTTTTGAGGGTAGGAAGTGGCAACTGAAGATGAACGAGAAAACCAGGGTGAGGAAAAAGGCTTTGCAGGCCTCTCCGCAATGGTGTCGGATGTTGACGCCACAGTAGCCAGTATTCAGCAGCAGGCGCAGAGGATGCCTTCGGGTTCATCCTCTCAGCAATCTGCACAATCTGATCACGCAGCTCACCAAAAACAGACCCAACCGACTCAAAATACCTATCAACCACCCACTCTATCATCGGGGGGCTCATCAACTGGCAAGTGGTTGTTCGGAATCGCTGCGGTCATCGGAGTTATCTGGCTAGCGTCCCAAACGGATCACAAAAGGTCCTCTGTTCCCGCGCGCGCCTCTGGATCTTCCTCGACGTCCGTGACGCCGGCTCCGGCCTTGCCAGTCGCGCCGCCTCCAGTGCCTAGTCGACCAACAGAGGAAAAGCCTTCAGTCGGTCGAAACAGTGTGCTTACGACTGCACAAATTCGGTACTGCTTGGCGGAAAAAATCCGACTTGACGCTGCAGAGGTCGTGATCAACAACTACATCAACTCTGACGTTGAACGGTTCAACGGATATGTCACTGACTACAACAGCCGTTGCGGTGAATTCCGCTACCGACAAGGTGCCCTCGAAAGTGCACGAAGAGATGTTGAGCCGTACCGTGCTCAGATTCAGTTGGAGGGCCGTAGCAGGTTCGTACGCAGCCCCACCGCAGAAGCGACAGCGCCAACTGCTCCTCGTTCGGCGCCAGATCCAATGGTTCAAGCGGTTCAGCTCCGTTTGAATGAACTCGGCTATGCAGTTGGAACTGCAGATGGATTGTTTGGAGGTGAAACACGGGCGGCGATACAGGCTTTTCAGCGGAATCGAGGTCTTGCCGCAGATGGTGTGGCGAATGCGGCGTTACTTCGACAGCTAGAGGTTGCCGTGCCGCAGAATAGAAAGCAAAACTCAAATCCTAATTCGACACCTACTTCATTTCCAAGTACTTCACAATCCCGGACGCCAGCCAATTCTTGGGTTAGCGGATCGACGTGGTATTGCAATGATGGGTATCGAAAGATCGGCGACAGGTGTGAAGCATTCAAGGTACCGGCTAACTCTTGGGTTAGCGGATCGACTTGGTATTGCAATGATGGGTATCGAAAGATCGGCGACAGATGTGAGGCATTCAAGACACCAGCTAACTCTTGGGTTAGTGGATCGACTTGGTACTGCAATGATGGCTATCGAAAAGTCGGCGACAAATGTGAGGCATTCGAGGCACCAGCTAATTCTTGGGTTAGCGGGTCGACTTGGTACTGCAATGATGGGTATCGAAAGGTCGGTGACAAATGCGTTTCTGTTTTCAAATAGTAATTTATGTCTTGGCTGCTAAGGCCTACTAAAATGATTTTGCGATACGGTCATATACCTGCAAGCAGAAGAAGTCGACAGTGAGTCATTAATTGACGGTCTCGACTACCTAAAGCTTTGCCAGCTCCTCATTAAAAAAACTACGCCTAGAGCAGTCAACGCTATGACACCACCAATACGCGATGCATCGAAAAACCGACGCCAGCGAAGTCTGCACAAATCTCAAATTCAGCAGAATCCATTTGCGCTGCTCGGTGTAACGACTAGGGATGACCGGCGACGCATCGTTGAGTTGGCAGAGGAGAAGTCACTAGAGCTAGACCATGACGCATGCCAAAAAGCGCGATCAGACCTGACCAGCCCGAGGACGAGGCTAAGCGCTGAAATGGCTTGGCTCCCGGGCGTTTCTCCGAGAAAGGCTTCGCAGCTTATGTCGGCGTTGCTTGCGGATCCAATGTCAATTCGCGAGGAGTCGGGCTTGCCGATCCTAGCGCACCTGAACCTTATTGCTGCGGCGTTTGAGGCGGTGGACGGTAACGATTCTGCAGATGATGTAGCTGAATTTATCCAAGAAATGGCATATCTGGTTGAAGATCTTTCGCCGGATCAAGTGTTGCGCGATATCAACGAAGATCGAAGCCTTTCAGGCTTCCCTGAAATCAAGAGTGTTGATCAAGTCGAGGCTGAGCTGTCGGAGCTAAAGCGTTACTACCGGAATGCTATCAAAGATGCACTGAACAGGCTTCCACCAGCATCACTTGTTGCTGCTATGACGGTAGCGGTCGACGGAACTACGTCTGGAGGAGAGGATCATGCGCCAGAGTTGATAGACGATCTTGTGGATAGCTACTCCGTCGAAACGCAGGGGTTCCTACAGAAAGAGGCAGAGAATGCCCAGAAGCTCATTAAAGCAGCGAGAGCATCAGCAGATTTAGGCGAAACTTTAGTAAAATCTATTGTGGACAAGCTCGAAGCGGTTGCGCGCAATTGGGATAAGGTCGCGCAACCAATTCAGTTGAGCGCTAAGGCGAGGGGTATAGAGCACGAACCGAGCCACGAGCTTGCGTATTCCATTCGCAGTCTCGCTATCGATCTGTTTAACGAGCACGACATGCTTATCCAGTCGCAGAGACTCACCGGGCTGATACGAGAGCTTTTTGCGGAGTTACCAGAGGTTTCTGAGCGGGTCGAGCAGGATGCAGAGGCACTGTCAGATATCTTTCAGAGTCGAAAGAGTGCTGAGGCGCAGAAAAAGGAGTGGGCTCTCGATATCACCCATCAGGCTGAAGTTGGGGTGATGTTCAAAGACATATTGAGTATCTCGCCGGATGGAATCTCCTGGAAAAAACAACATTTTCCACTTGAGACCGTTACGCGATTGCGTTGGGGTGCTGTCCGTCGCTCTTTAAACGGCATTCCAACTGGGACGACTTATACCCTTGCGTTTGGGGACAATCGTTCAGAAGCAGTTGTTGAACTAAGGAAGGAGTCAACATACTCCGCTTTCCTTGAGAAGCTGTGGAGGGCAGTCGTCATTCGATTGCTAACGGAGTTACTTGAGACATTGCAGGCTGGCAACGAAGTCCGTTTCGGCGAGGCAACGATTCGAGACGATGGAGTTACGTTAGTCAAACACAAATTCTTGGGAGCAAACGAGCCGGTTCGTTGCTCATGGGGGCAAGTGCATATCTGGAGTGCTGATGGCGCGTTTGGCATCGGAGCCAAGGATGATAAGAAGACTTATGTTAGCCTTTCGTACATCCATGTGGCCAATACTCACGTCTTGGAGCAGGCAATTCGTATGGCTTTTAAGAAACCCGGTATGCAAAGACTAAGCGACGTGCTTCAGTGAAGACTTCTCAGAAATAATATTGAGAGCTCCATCGGCAAGAACGAGGAGTTCATCAACATGGTGCTTGCGATGCTCATGACGCCGGAGTGACACATTCGCAACGGCTAGCGAACGGCCATTGTGGACTCAACGACCGATACAACAAACGGACTCAGCACAATCCTAATTCGACTCATCCACAGCCCACGCCGGCTTGTAGTCGCATCGTTGACGCACGAAGCTAGTCGGTACGTTCACCCCACCGTCAAAGAAATCGGTAAAACTGAAATCAGCCAGTTTTTCAGGGGCAACCAGCACGGACTCCTGAGCAGGGCCGAGGAAGAGTACCGGCCGAGTCGCTGCCACATTCGCGCATTCGTGCGAGTAATTAAAGTCCAGCGCATGAGCCATCAAATAGACTTTCTCCGGCACCCGGGAGTCGGCTATCTGATTACCGGACCAGCTCCACCCGAAATAGAGAATTACACCGAACACAAAAGCGGACAGTAACGAGAAAAGCGGGGCCGGAGTAGCAGTATTACCATCAACTTTACCCTTCAGCCAGCCAGCTACAACCAGTGCGTGAACCAGGAAAAAAATCAATGCCACTGTAAGTACGAACGGCAACAACAACTTAAGCGCCGACAGTGCGGTGGTGAACACAAACGTGATGGGCAACGCGGAAGCATCTATGTGGAATACTCCATTGATGTAGCCCGCAGCCTTGCCTCGGGAGTAGAGCACCACACCGGAAAGAATAATCGAAACCAAAAATTTGGTAATGGTAAAGCCCCACAGGGACCTCACCACCGCCGAGCGCTCCAATGACACCCCAACGAAGATGGTGCACAGTACTACCGCCCAGAGCCTAAAGGCCAAAGTGTGCTCGCGCACCCAATCAATATCGCTGCCAGCGGATCGAGTGATCGCCAGAAGGACACCGACAGTGCCGACCAGGCCAAGAGCCCAACTGATTTCATAACTGCGTTCGTCTTTTTCATTCCCCTGTACGCTCAGCCATTCACTTAAGCGCTGATGAATATCGCGAATATAGTACTTCAACGATTTTTGCTCTTCCTGAGTCAGATCCTGCACACCTCCACGAAGTTCCTGATGAATGCTCTCGAGTTGCTGTTCGACTTTTATACTCATAGTTCTTAATAATATTACTGAATGGAGTGTTGGCGTGAAGACCTTTTATTGGTCCGTATAGGATCAAAGATCTGGCGAAAAAAATCGAGGGTGAATACAGGTCCGATAGCAGCGCTGGCTGATCTGCTAATTATAATCAACGCTCTCTAGCGGTGGAGGCTGATCAAGTCGAGTGTTGCCCGCAACTCGGTGAAATTTTTCTACACGACCACACATATTGAGTTTCATCATGTCCGGACCGGTGAACTCTCCCCGTTTTCGCTGATCCTCACCAGCCATTTTTGTAAAATAAGTATCTACATCAGGGCCGTTTTTAACTATACGATGATCTACATCGATTGCTATTCCACCTGTCAACGGAGTCGTTTGAACAAGAACAAAATATGTAGAAAATCCAAGGTTACGACCGCTTTCATCTCGACTGTGGAATACCATAAGTCCGTGCTGGGAATATGGAAGCTCGCCGGGGCTGAGTTTGAACATGATAGTATCACGTGTATCCGCTCCCATTTTCTTGCAGACTACCTCTGCCTGCCACTTTCCAATCCCTCGACTAGACAGACCGGAATTGTCAGACGCTTGAGCTACGCATCCGCTCACAAGAATTGAAGGCACTAGGGCAATAAGATATTTTAAAATTTTTACTCTCCTAAACTTACTAATAGATAAAAGTCCGTTTCAACATATTATTGAGGGAGGGCAAATCGTGCGTACTGCTTATTGCAGAGACACGCCTTAAATGTGCAGACCTCTCCCCTCGCACTAAGCTTTTAGGGTGCGAGGGGCTAATGATATCAAATAGACACTATAGAGTGGTATAGGCATCATCTTGAATTGATCCTAACCGCTGAAATCAACGGCTAGGCTCACCGCATCAACTGTGCATACTGCATTAAAGGCTATGGTATCCATCACTGGACATCATCGCCCGCAGTGAGGAGATTCTGGCTGTGTTCACTGTCCTTAGCCCGCGTCCACCCCGCGCTCTAGTTGAATGCTCCGAAACGATTCTCCTAGGAAGCTAAACTTCCGAGCAAACAGCGCTGCGATTCGAGTATCTGCTGTAGCAAAAAAAATCTGTCGATTGGAGTTCACGGCCAAATCGCGTAGATAGTCGAGGAAGGACAGTGCGTTTAAATCGTCGATATGCGCGATCGGATCGTCGATCAGAAGGACCGGCGGTGCCTTGCTCGCGTTGCGATTCATCGACAAAAATACAGACAGCGCAAACGCTGCTCGTTGCCCTGTGCTTATTTGCTCCAGCGTACGTTTCTCATGTGAGGCCGATGTCTGGAGGAGTGCCTCTCCCTGGCCAACATATTCGTATTCGTTCGGTGCATGGATGCGACTGAAAATTTCATTTATCTGCGAGCTGATGGCGCTCAACGATTCCTGCGTTGCGTGCTCAAGAGAGCACTCATTGCGGAGCTGTTCCAGAGTTTCTTTGGCAACCTGATAGTTTTCCGCCTTTTCCAAGTTTCCTTCCAGCTGTCGGTTCAGTTGTTCAATCTGCTCGACAATTGTGGAAATTTTGCTCGACGCCATGTTTTCAATTTGGACGGCCTCCATCGCCTCAGAATGGATCCGAGTGGCGCCAATTATCCCGATACTTAAATCAGCAAAATTTGTGCTGTCGTCTATATCCAAAAAATCTTGTAAATCAGCAATTCGGTTCTGAATCGATTCGATTTCACCTTGCATGATGATGAGAGATTCTATACCTGCATTGGGTTGAGCTCGTGTCTGCCAACCTTCGACGGTGGCAACAGTGCTGAGACCAGAAAGCTGTTTTTCAAGGTCGTTATGCAGTTCGAGATTCTGAGTTATAAGTTTACGAGTTGCAGCAGCGGCTTCGCGAAACGAGGTTCGTGCTTCATCAATAGCTGCCGTATCGAACTCTGTTTCAGGCGTGAGCAGAAGCGTTGTGACAATGTCCCGAAGGTCGTCGTGCTCGCGTGCCGTCAACTTTGAGTTGGCGAGCTGCTTCCAGTCCATTCTGGCGGTGGTAAGCTCTTGCTCAGCACTCGCCAACTCGAATTGCAGCTCTATCAGTCGAGAGGGAACCTCAGAGCAAAGCGTATCTGGTGCTAGGTCAATGGCACTTGCTATTCGCTGTAGGATCTCAATGAGGCGGACTTTATCTTGAAAAAAATCGAGCTGTTCCTGAGCTTCGGCAAGTTTAGAAGTGACCTCTGTGAGCTCGTTTGCCTCTTCTAATGTTTGTGTGATTTGCTCAACAAGAGCGGCCAACTTCTGGGGTGAATATTTGGCCCGGCAAATGGGACAATCATCTTCCGGGTGGCCGGCGCTGAACGATGCCACTGCAGCGGCTCGTAGTTGACGTGCAGCTTGCGCTCGAGCAGATGCTGCCCTTCCAAAGCTGTCAGACAGATTCTCCAAATTGGTCACTTGATCAATGCAGTCCTGGACATCCAAGTTTGCGTCGCGAAGTGCGGACTCCAGCGATACGGCTGCATACCCTTGGGGTACCTCGGGAATATCGCCAGTCGCGTACAGGCCCAATCGGCCCTGTGCGATTTCGACCGCTGTATTGGCCTTCTTGCCACGAGCATAGGCGATGGCGAAGCCACTATTCACGTAGGTTAGCCAGCGGTCTAGGGTTTCAGAAGCCTCTTCGCTGGCAGCTGCATGTTTAGTAAGCCGATTCATTTCCTGCACATATTTTGTTCGATCCGCTTCGAGCGGAATAGCAAGCGCCAGTGCCTGGTTTATCTCTTTGCCGCGCATCGAAATTGCGTCTATAGACACCACGGCTGAACCTGCCGAAAGTACAGATTTCAGATGGCCGAGTGCCTCCGCGAGGCCGTTTCCTTCTTCTTCTGTGACTAGCGGCGCCGTTACCTTGTGAGCTTTCCAATTAAGCCCTTCCAAGGCTACGCGGAACGCCTCTGTGAGAGCTTTGCCGTTCGAGGGGCGAGTCTGAGCCTCCTCAAGCTCCTTCTGAGCAATCTCTAGCTTCTGCCGACTTTCGTCGACTCGCATGATTGAACGCTCATGGGCGGTTTCGATCTCAGGCGAAATCTTGCCGAGATAGTCCCAGATCATTGAGGCATCCGCACCGACAAGCAAGCGGCTCAAATCACTTGGTATTTCTGATGGTTCTAATTCTGTCGAGATTCTGAATGCCGCATCTGTATCGAGAAAGTTGTATCGAGTGAATGCACTCAGAATCGACTTTGCAAGTCGTTCGTCCCGATTATACCAACTGAAGCAGCGAGCTCTGATTCGACCGGCCTCTGCAGAGGCTACCAGCACCTCAGTCTTACCAACCAATGAGCCGGAGATTTTCGGAATGACCGCATTCCCCTGCCTGCGGTTATGACCACAGTAGAAGTATTCGACAGCCTCAAGCAACGATGTCTTACCGGTACCGTTGGCTCCAACGATGAGGGTTACCTGGCCAAAAGTGTACGACTTCCCGTCGTGAACTGGACGGAACTGATCGATCGAGATGGATGCGAGCCATTTCTGAGCTAGAAGGGCGTCGGATGGATTTAGCGTCAGGGTCTTGTCTGCGACGGGTACGCGTTTGGCTGACCGGGTGCCGATGCGCTCAACGACGTCCTTTCGTGTGGGTCGATCGAGCAATTCATCCAAATCTGCGGCGGCGAGACGCTTCTCCCATTCGCCAACGACGTTGAAGTCCTTGCCAGCGTTGGTCGGTGTGAAGTACTGGGCGGCGCCAAGCAACGCTTCAAGCTCTTCTTCGGAGACGACGCGCTTGCGTGCGTACTCTTTGTCCGACTCAATAGTCGCCTTCGCTTTTTCAAAGCCGTCGTGGCGCAGCGATTTCGGGCCGGCAACGATGTAAAGGTACTTGTTCCATCGCAAGTCGCCAGGCGTGCCGAAGAAGTCGTCGCCCAGGATTCGCTCCTGAAAGTCGTATAGTTCGCCAGCGCGACCGACCACGTTATCGGCAAGGTCCACGTAGGCGATGGCGTAGCACTTGCCTTCGTGGCAGCGCTCGCCTCGTACCACCGCATCATCGATATTCTGAGCGTCACTGAGCAGTGCGAAGACTTTTTCTCGAACCGACTGAAGTTCCAACATTTAGTCCGCCTCTGCAATGGAGGTTGCGCTGCCGCCCCCATGGGTGATGTCAGTGAGTTTGGAAATTGGTGCGAACTCGGCTTGCCCATCTATCGTGTGATAGCAGACCGCGATGCGGTGCTTGTGGTTATCGTTGTTTTCACGGCGCAGCAACTCAAACGCAGCGTCACTTACGTTTTTAATCATCTCTGAGCTCGGATCCATTCCTAGATAAGCGACCAAGGCCGGCTGCTTTCCATCTTTGAAGACGTTCACATGCGGCGAGTCTGGTCGCCACATGATGCGAGCTTCACCACCACCGAGGTCGTGAATCTGACGCGGTAGCTTCTTCGTGGCCAAGATTTTGTTGAGCGCCGCAACCTTCTTGATGCTGTTTTCACGGGAATTGCGCGCAGCTACATCGCGGTCCAGAGCGAGGGTCACGCGTCGCACAACTTCATCCTCGCCCAGTTTGCATGCGTCAAGTTCGCCAGCCTTGAACCAGGTTTCCTTGCACTTCGAGAGACCGCAGGAAAGCGCAATTGCACGCTCCACCTGTAGTCGGCTATTCACTGTCTTCAGGCTTGAGAACGCCGATGTCACATCAGGCGTAAGTGCGAAGAGATTTGATAAGCCCGGGTCAGGATTTTCAGCGTTGGGCATCCAGGCCTGATGGTCATCATGCCAGGTGTACCGAACATCCATCTTTGGTCCGAGATGGTTGTCGTGGACGCGGTAGCCGAGCTGAACAATCTTAGCGACGGTCAATTCAAACGCAGCTGCGCTGAAGTGAAAGTGGAGCACATGCCGCTGGTTAACGTGACGCGAGAAATAAAGACCGCATTGTTCGTTATTCTCAACCTCATCATCGTTAGATGAACAGCGATGTTCCGAGATGTACCAGGCGGACCCGCTCTCGTTCTTCCATGCTTCGCTATTGCCGCCGGGCTCATCAACCTGGACCATGTTCTCTGCCCAATTCAAGCAGACGATGTCGCAGTTGTTTAGGTCCTTACTTTTGTTGAACGTATCGACGCGATAGCGCATGTAGCCGGCGTGCCTAGGCTTCGGATTCAGCTGAATGTGTAGCAGCGTCGCGTTGCGTGAGAGTTTCCTGCGAAGAGTTTCGTCGGGTGAGACCTTGAAGGCGTCTGAGCAGATGATGGTTGCGAGCGAGAGCTCTTCATCCACCCCCTTGAATTGATAGATGACACTACCGCAGCGAAGGTTCTTGTTTTCGAAGAAGTGCAGATCCCTCGAGGAAATCGTCTTGAACTGCAAGAGGACCACGCGCCGGTCCTTCCCATCGGCGTCCTTCGTTACGAAGCAGAAGGCGACGGGATCGTAGTAGATACCCTGGATGGCCGCAGATGTGTCTTTCTCGAAGATGACATCGCAGTAGCCATTACAGTCGGTTTCGAACCTCTCGAGTTGAGCTGGCGTCATGCTTTCACAGCCCAGCACCCAAAGGGCTCCGACAGCGGGGAATGTGGAGCCCTGAACACACTTCACCAGAGTCTCGATTGGGAGGTAGTACTCCGGGGTTACAACGAGGTGGTGTCCCTTCTCTGAGGCCAGCTCAAGGAACTTCGTCGCCTGCTTATCGGCGAACGCGAGGTCGAGCGGACCGATGCGGGTGTTGTCAGCCAATATTGGACCGGCAGGCTGGAGTAAAAGCGCGCGATACGACTGGTCGTTCGGGTTCAGCGCATCGAGAGATGGATTTCTGAGTGAGCGTGCTTGGAGCACGCCTTCCACGTCACGGATGGAAATAGTCACAACGCCTCCCTGCAGCGGCTATCGCCTGCTTCATTTGCCGGCCGCATCGTAGCAGTTTGTTATTAATTCAGTGAAGAGAAGGCAACTAAAGGTCATCTTTTGGTGGGTTTGCTTGCTCCTATTTCGCATCTCAAGGCGCAGGCTGAGATTGATTCGTAAGACAGGTGCTCGAATGATGGCCCGCGCTTGGATCCGTTTTCGGCCGGTCGTGTCAGACAGCCTCAGCCAAAAGCGACCCTCCACTGTCTGAATCATGGTTGCTGTGAATCACAATATTTACCTACTATTGTTTTGGATAATGTGGTGCCGCCGTCCCGAACTCGCGGAGTGCGAGTTCGGAGTCATCCAAATCGCCACGGGTAGCAACGACCGTCAGACAGACGCAGAGATAAAGCAACGACTCTCTTGTGGAGAGTGCACCGACAGCAAGGAGCCTGGGTAAAACTCCTCGTTTAGGCAGGGCTACTAACGCCGTGGAACGCGTAGCGTCCGCCCGCTGTAAAAAGCACCCATTACACTGTTGGCAATGGGAGCTGGAAAAACTACTCAATCAACTCGTAAGGGAGACCGACGTAGGTTCTGCAATGTTTTTTACACCATGCCTCGAAGCCAACGATACCTTCTGCATGTGCTGGCTGGATGGCTCATGCCTCCTGTATGTCGGTCTGCCAACGCGCTTACTATTCTCCAACCCATCTAGGTGAGCGTTTCTCAACGAAGGCTCGTGGGCCCTCAAGGTAATCTTGTGTCTGAACGATTCTTCGACCTGCCTCCACACAAAGGTCGATGAGCTCCGGTTCAGAGAGGTCAAATGTTTGCCGCGCGATGTAAAGACTCTCTCGGACTGCAATCGGAGCATTGCCACAGATCTTGATGGCAAGTGCCAGAGCCTCATCCACGCAGCGCTCCGCGGGTACGACTTTGTTGACCAACCCAAGTTCGTAAGCTCGGACTGCATCAATCGGCTCCCCGCTTGCGATCATCTCCAGCGCAATCACTCGTGGTAGTGCACGAGGCAGGCGGAGTACCCCACCAGCAAGTGCGATAAGGCCCCGCTTCACCTCGGGCAAGCCAAAGACCGCTTTCTCTGAGGCGACAAGCAAATCGCATGCAAGGCTGATCTCAAGTCCGCCCGCCAGAGCAAAGCCATTGATTGCGCCAATCCAGAGCTTTTTGCGAGGTGCAAAAACAAAGCCGGCAAACCCTCCTTCAGGCGTAAAGAGCTGATCGAGCAGTCCTTCAGAGACCGCTTTCAAGTCTGCACCTGCGCAAAACGCCCGGTCACCGGCCCCCGTCAGTACCACGACCCAAATGCTGTCGTCGCTTTCGATCTGATGGAGGATGGCTCCCAGCTCGCTGGCCACTGCGGGGTTGATTGCATTTCTTGCTTCAGGTCGATTGATAGTCACCAGCGCAATATGATTGCCGACGACTTCATACAACACAGCCGCTTCGGAAGACTGTTTTACTCTGCCGTCCATTCCTGCCCTCCATCATCACCCACGCGAAGTGACCCGCTCAGACCTACTGGTGATTTTTGAGGATGAGTCAACAGGTTCAGGGTATGCACATCACTGGCCAAAACTTTTGCAATCGTACGCAAACCCCTCGAAGTGCGAAGAATGACGACTCCATGCAATGGTGCTCCTTCACGACTGAAAAGTACGGTATGGGTTTCCACGACTGCCACTCCCTGCGCCCTTTCAACGAATGGCGGAGAACTGTCTCTCAGGGTATCCGCCACTTCTTGAACACTGTGCTCAAGAGCTAATCGACAGCAGTCGTCGGCTTTGCTGGCCAGCACAAGGCCGTGGTGCTTGGTCACAAACTCACCTTGACCGTAAAGTAAACCAACCTGTCCCCGCTTAGTCCGCAGCTGGCGCACCATCGCCGCGGTGGCATGTGACATGTAGTTGTTCAGCGGCGCGCCAAAGAAGCTCAAACCACCGGTAACGGTAGGCTCGATTTCTGGAGCGAGATCCAGGACTTTAGCCGCCATTTTCGGTACGCAGGGAAAACAGCTGTACAACTCCACCACCGCGAAATCCTCCCCTGCGACCTCACGGCAGTAATTCAAAACGGCCTCCATCGCGGGCGAACGATGGAAGCTCTCGCGCTTCAGATAATCTCGCGTTTCCAGCGCGGAAGCACCGGCCCATATATGCACGATTTTTTCTTCGGCGACGCCTGCCGCCCGCGCTTTCGCCAGGCTGGTGACGAGAATGGCGCACCCTTGATTGACCATCGGGTTGGCAACCATGCGCTTGGTGTAGGGCCAGGCAATCACCCGGTTCTCAGCAGAGGGCGTTCCAATCTGCTCAGGATCAAAGGCCTTTTGGTTCCAGGCGTGGGGATTAGTAGACGCAACCGCAGAATAACGAGCCCAGATGTTTGCGGAGTCTGCCCGGCTCTCCGCGGTGGTTTGCTGGTTAGCTGCCTGTAAGGCGTTTTCATAAAATGGGTAAACAGATGTTGGCTCCGCGACCCCCAGTCTTACAGCCTCTGGTTGGCAGACCAACTCCAGCATTTCTTTCCAACTGGTGTCTTGCTCAGGCCATCCCAGCTCTACGCCAGCGCGACGGGCCGCAGCTTGAGAATACATAGCCTCCGCGCCACAGACCGCGGCTACTTGGCTTTCACCCAGAATGATCCTGGCCGCTGCCTCATGGATGTACCTGAGTGGGCTTTCACCGCCAACTGGTCCATGAACAACACGATGCGGTTTGAACCCAAGCTCGATCGAAAGTTGATCTTCCAGATTTTCATAACGGCAAGTTATGGAGTTGACGATGTCTAGCGAGTCCAGTTGCTTGAGCAGACTTGAACCTTGTGTATCTTCATCCGCTGCGAGTAATGCCATTCGCATTAATGCCACAGGGGAAATTGCATCAACCGGAATGTTTGAACGTTCAGTAATTTCTCCCACGCCGATGATCACAGGAATCCGTTCAGCGGGCAGCATGAGACCAGGAGTCAGCATTAGGCTCTCCGAAATGTTGAGGTGATGGCAGTAGTAAAAAGTAGTCAGCGCCCTACATTGGGGTGCTCATTCAATCGAGTTGACAGTTCAAGACCGTGGCGTTTCATCTTCGCGTAGAGCGTCGGCCGGGAAATCCCAAGCACCTCTGAAGCCTGAGAAATATTGTAGGTAGTAGCCTCCAGCGCCAGTCGTACACCCAGGCGTTCGCACTCGTTCAACGTCATGACCCTGGTCCATGCCCCGCTCTCATCTGGTAGCGGATCCCGATGTACTTCATCGATCAACCAATCATGGGGTAACTCTTCGACCTGGTCGGCATCGACCATATTGACCAACCGCTCAATGACGTTCTGGAGCTGGCGAATATTGCCTCGCCAGTCGCTTTCCAGCAGTTGTTCCATTGCTCGATTGCCCAGTCGGACGGGTGAGCGATGCAGGGACGTGCAGTAACGGTCGATGAACACTTCCGCCAGTTTGATGATGTCACCTCGACGTTGCCGCAAAGGTGGCAAATCAATCCTGATCACATTCAAGCGGTAATAGAGGTCCTCACGGAAGCTGTGCTGAAGTACCAGGTCACTGAGGTTACGACTGGAGGCCGCTATAACCCGGACATCCACACTGATACTTCGAGTACCGCCTATTCGGGTAACTTGGCGTTCCTGCAAGATCCTTAACAGTTTCCCTTGAACGTCCAGTGGCATTTCGGACACTTCATCCAGAAATATCGTTCCGCCAGAGGCCTGTTCAAAACGTCCAGGTCGCCCCTCGATATCGCCTCCAGCAAGGCTGCCTCCGGCATACCCGAAAAGCTCGCTCTCGATTTGTTCTCGGGGTAACGCCGCGCTATTGATCGCCACGAATGGCCCATTGGAGCGGCGCCCGTCGTTATGCATCGACTGCGCGAAAATCTCCTTACCCGTACCGCTCTCACCAAAAAGCCACACATTGCTGTCGGACTGAGCTGCACGTTGCGCTGCCGCAAGTGCAGTACGCAGGTTGCGATCCATCCCCAACACATCCGAGAAATGATAGTGAGCCAAATCGCCTGCCATCCGTTGAGACAGCTCCATGACCCGTGACATTTCCCGGAAGGTATTCACCACAGAGACAACCTGGCCCGCATCATCTCGAATGGGAATGGCGGTATCCAGAATGTGCAAGTGGCGCTTGGGCGACTCGATTCGTAACTCACGATCGATATAGCCTTTGCCGGTGCGAAACACCCGTTCGATCTTCAAATCGAAATCAAGCAACTGCTTTAGCGAGACACCAATCGCGGTCTCGGCGTCGAGCTTCAATAGATGTGCAGCCGTGGCATTGAGGTAACGTACCGAACCTTCTCGGTCCAGCACCAACAAGCCATCGGAAATATGATCGATGATTGCTTCTTGCTCACGAACCATTTGTTTGAGCGATCGTGTCTGCTCAAGAAGCTCCAGATGACGAACCATGAAGCTCGCCCCGAATTGACACAGGTTCACCAGTTTTTCCTTGTCCAGGTCACTGGCACGAATGACCAGTATGGGAGCAGAACCAAGGAGTTCAGACTGGATGCGCTGGCAAACAAGCGGCTGCCCGCTCTTGCCGGAAACAATAAAAAGCTCAAATCCTCGTTGAGTCAGTTCAGGCGGCAACGTCTCGGTGAAATCATCGCTCTCGGCGCTGACCGTCAACAAGTCTCCGTCTTGCGAATACAGGGCAAGCGACAACCCGCTATCAGGCAGTAGAGAGACAAACAGTGCAACCAACTGCAGCAGTTGGTCCTGAAGGGTCGCACGTTGGTGCTCGTCCAACGTGCATGCTCCACTTATGAAGAGTGCCATGTTCCTGCCCGATTCGGATTTCAGTGGACTTCGCAAGAAGCCGGCACTCAGACCACAGTGCCGACTACTACTATAGGGTCAGCGTTTGTCGCGCCCAAACTGTTTAACTCGCTCGGCGGCCTCCGGACGCAGGAAAGCCTGAACGGTGGCCTCCTGCTCAAGCTCTACAGCACGCCAAAGCTGTGCACCGAGGTCCTGATTAAGCAGCGTCTTTAAACGCGCGACCGACGACCTGGATTTACTGGCGATTTTTTCAGCGACCTCGAAAGCCTTTTCCAGCATCTGCTCTTGAGGAACGACCCAATTCACCAATCCGAGTTGCAGCAGTCGAGCGGCGCTTTGGCGCTCACCCAACACAATCAACTCCATGGTGCGTTGATACCCCAGTGTCTGGGGAAGCAGATAGGTAACGCCACCAGTCACAAAATTCGCCCAATCCATTTCCGGGAAAAAGGCCACCAGGTTTTCGCTGGCTACGACAAAATCACAGTTGAGTACCCACTCGAATCCGCCGCCGACGGCGAAGCCGTGTAGGGCACCCACCACGGGTTTGTCATTACCGAGCATCAGTTTGGTGATGCGTTGAATGGCTTCGATGTGTGCACGTACCGTTGCTTCGCTTTCGCTCTGCTGATCGAACTCCTTAAGGTCATCACCGGAGCAAAATGCCCGCCCAGCGCCGGTCAACACAACGACGGCAGTCTCTGGGTCGCTGACTGCCTCCTCCATCGCGCGCTCGAAATCCGCGAGCATGGCGCCACTGATTGCATTCAAACGCTCGGGGCGGTTCAGAGTCACAAGGCCCACAGATCCACGGCGTTCATACAATACAAAGCTCATCAGGCGATCCTCTCAATCAGGTTGGTCTTCCCAGCGGTACGCGGAAGGCTGTCAGCAGCCACCAAGGTCACGACGGCCGTCGCGCCGGCATGCTCGCGCACGTTTTGCTCAAGCGTACGAGCGGCTCTTTCCCACTCGCTCGGCGCGAGATCCTGGGCCGCTTCCACCGTCAGCTCAATGCGATCCCAAGGTCCTGCTCCTCGTAGCACGATGCGGAACTGCCCACTGCTGATATCAGGACGTCCCATCACGGCCTTTTGTACGGCACTCGGGAACACATTGATCCCACGCACGTTGAACATGTCATCGGTACGACCGGTAACGCGGAAACGCCAGGAAGTACGACCACACTCAGCTTTGCCGGTCCCGGTCACGGTGATGACATCTCGCGTACGGTAGCGAATCAGCGGCTGGCACTCTTTGCGCAGATGGGTGCAGACCAGTTCACCCGTCGTTCCTTCACGGATGGGAAGCACATTCCCTTGGGCGTCGAGTATTTCCACAAATACGGCGTCGCTGGCATGGAAATGTAGATCGTTGGTGAATTCGCTTTGGCTGCCGAAAATGCTCATGATTTCCGACATGCCATAGTTGGCGTTGCGTACCGAGAACCCCCAGCGGGACTCGAGGTTCTGACGGAACTCCAGATTGTCCAGGCCTGCCTCACCGCCAAACAGCCCAAGACGCAATTTGAGGTCGCGGGGATCCTTGCCTTGTTCACGCAGCAGCTTTTCCAGAAGCGCCGGATACGAAGGTGTACAGGAAATGGCCGTAACACCAAGTTGCTCAATCGTCTCCAGTAGTTTCTCCGCCCCACCCACACCGTAAGGAATGACGCAGGCGCCGGTCGCTTCCAGATTCATGTGATCGGTAAGGCCGCCCGTCCACATACAGTAATTCAAGCAGTGCACAACCCGATCACCGGGACGCAGACCTGCCGCATAAAATGCCCGACCGCCAATCCTGGCAATCCACTCAAGGTCTTTCTGGCTGTTCGCCAAATGCAATGGGCGACCGGTGGTGCCAGAAGTGATATGCAACCGCACGACTGCTTCCTCTGGGCAAGCGATGTAGTCACCGTAAGGATATGAACGCTCCTGGCTGAGACGCAGATCATCTTTTTCAGTGAACGGCAAATCCTGCAGCCCTTCCAGCGACAAATCGGCGGGGAAGCGGTCCACATATTTGTCTTTATAGAATGTCGAGTGTTCACGCACGTACGCCCACTGGCGCGTCCACAATTCACTTTGCAACTTCAGTACATCGGCAGCAGGTAACGTTTCAAATTCTGGGTGAAGCATCGAGTTACTCATCTGGATCTCCGGACATATTACGGTGAGGCAAACCGTCGACTCTTTCTCGCGTCTGAATCCACGGTTAAAGCACGTGCAAGATTTCATCGCCTTGATTCAATCGCCGAAGACTCGGTTCCTCGTCGATTGAATCAGGTGGTCGACAGAATCAATGGCTGATTTGAGGTTTGCTTTTTTGCAGCAATGGCCGCCGGAACAGGAAGTAGCTGATCGTTACCACTGCTAGGCTCAACAGACTCATCACAACCTGACTGCGCTGATCAGGTACGTACGCCATCGAGAGCAGGACAGCGACGATCACGGCAATGGTTGCGTAGCTCAGCCATGGAAACAGCCACATCTTGAATTCCATCGGTTCACCAGCATTGCGCTGATGAGCCTGACGGGATTTGATTTGCGCGAGTGCCACAAGGATGTAAATGAACAGCACGAGAGTGCCGGACGCATTCAACAGGAAGGTGAATGCCTTCTCCATGGAGATCACTGTCAACATTGAAATCGCGAAGCCCAGGATGCTGCCAAGGAAAATGGCGCGTGCCGGAACCTTGCGTGAGCTCATCTGCCCCAGTGCTGCCGGAGCATCACCATGCTTGGTCAGCTCAAACAGGATGCGAGAGGTGACATACAGACCGGAGTTGAGGCAGGACAATACGGCCGTCAACACAATCGCCGTCATCACAGTACCCGCGCCCGGTATTTTCATCATGTCCATGACGGCAACAAACGGCGATGAGCCCGCTTTCAGGGAAGACCATGGCAAAACACAGACGATCAGCAACACTGAACCCACGTAGAACAACATCACCCGCAAAGTAACAGTACGTGCCGCCCGGGCCACGTTGCGTGCAGGGTTATCGGACTCCGCGGCCGCCACCGTTGCCACTTCACTGCCAGTAAAGGAAAAGATCACTGCCGGAATCACGGCAAACAATGCTTCCCAACCTTTCGCGAAGAAACCACCGTGATCCACCAAATTGCCTAAGGAGCTGACACCTGGACCGGTAAACCCGGTCAAGTAGGAAATACACAGGCCGAAAAAGAGAATGATCGCGCCCACCTTGAGCGACGCAAACCAAAATTCGAACTCGCCATAGGCACGAACCGACATCAGGTTCGTCAGCATCATGGCCCCAATGAGTACCAGGTTAAGCAACCATGCCGGAGCCGGTATCCATGCCTGCAGGATTTCGGTGGCGACGATGGTTTCAACACCTACAACGATGACCCAGAAAAACCAGTACAACCATCCGCTGATAAAACCAGCCCAGTGCCCAAGTCCATGGCGTGTGTACTCGATAAACGATCCTTTACCCGGATTGGTCACCGCCATCTCCCCGAGCATCCGCATGATCATCAGAATGACCATACCCGCCAGAAAGTAACTGATGATGACCGCGGGGCCTGCGCTGAGGATCGCAGCGCTACTACCGACGAAAAGGCCGGCACCGATGACGCCGCCTAACGAAATCATCGACACATGCCGTGATTTCAATGCGTGCGACAAACCGCCTTGCTGTACTTGGGACATGCTCTTTTGCTCCTAATCAGGATTAGCATTTCAAACCGAAACTTTTTGTTTCTGGCATTCCAAGTAGAAGCAACACGATCACCTAATTAAATTTACAACTGTTGTGTTTCTTTACACCTCAATTGTTTTTTAAATAAAAAGTGCTGATTTTCAATAAGTTATAAAAATCTCAAAAGCAGTTTATGGAACACATCTGTTCGATACGCATTGATTTCGGTAGCAACGACAAGGCATAGCGATAAAAAAGGTTGGGTACTTTCAACACGCTCGCCCCATTACCGGGCAAAAAGGACACACCGTGCTTCGTCATGGCACGCGCAATTTTCAAAAAAAGTCAGTAAAGACAAAAAAATTTATTCAGGTCAGCCGAAAGGCTCGACTTAGAGCCTTCTTGGCGCTGAAAAATAACAAAAAATCTCCGCGATTTTTCCTCGCGCGTATAGAGAAGGGAAACGATTTCAGCTGTTACCGCACGCATTGACGTTAACGTAATCGTCAACGTAATTTAAAAACACGAAGACACCAGAGCGTGTCTTTGGACCTGTGAGGGGAAACAAAAACAACTACCTTCAGCGAGATCTTGCGATGACGTTTTTAACCAGCCAGATCAATACACGTTCAACGGATTTCACCACCAGTTATCAGAAGATGCATGAGCTGGTCGAGGCGTTGCGAACACTGATCAATACCGTGCATGAGGGCGGCGGGCCCAAGGCCCAGGAGCGACATACTTCGCGAGGAAAGTTACTTGCTCGCGATCGCATCAACCGCTTGATCGATGCAGGCTCCGCCTTTCTGGAAATCTCACCATTAGCCGCTCATGAAGTTTATGGAGAGGACGTACCCTCCGCCGGCGTGGTCGCGGGCATCGGGCGAGTGGAAGGCATCGAGTGCATGATCATTGCCAATGACGCCACTGTGAAAGGGGGGTCCTACTACCCGTTGACGGTCAAAAAACATCTGCGCGCCCAAACCGTGGCTCAGCAGAATCGCCTCCCATGCATTTATCTGGTGGATTCCGGAGGCGGTAACTTGCCGCGTCAGGACGAGGTGTTTCCCGACCGTGAACACTTCGGCCGGATTTTCTTCAATCAGGCCAACATGAGCGCCCAGGGCATTCCGCAGATCGCCGTGGTCATGGGCTCGTGTACCGCCGGAGGTGCATACGTGCCGGCACTGGCCGACGAGTCCATCATGGTGCGTAACCAGGCAACCATTTTCCTCGCTGGCCCTCCTCTGGTTAAAGCGGCTACTGGTGAAATAGTCAGTGCAGAAGACCTGGGTGGTGCAGACGTGCACTGCAAAATATCGGGGGTGGCTGACCATTACGCTGAGAATGACGAGCATGCGCTTGCTCTCGCTCGACGCAGTATCGCCAACCTCAACTGGCGCAAATTGGGTCAGTTAACCAGTCGGGAGTCAAAACCTCCGCGTTACGCAGCCGAGGAGCTGTATGGAGTCATTCCTGCTGACGCCAAACAACCCTTTGACGTGCGCGAAGTTATTGCACGACTGGTCGACGACTCTCAGTTCGACGAGTTCAAAGCGCTCTTTGGGACCACCTTAGTGTGTGGTTTTGCCCACCTCCACGGTTACCCGATCGCGATCCTTGCCAACAACGGCATCCTCTTCGCTGAAGCTGCACAGAAAGGTGCGCACTTCATCGAACTGGCCTGCCAGCGCGGTATTCCGCTGCTGTTTCTGCAGAACATCACCGGTTTTATGGTGGGTCAGAAATACGAAGCCGGCGGAATTGCCAAGCATGGCGCGAAGTTAGTGACCGCTGTGGCCTGCGCCAAAGTTCCCAAGTTCACCGTCATCATCGGTGGCAGTTTTGGAGCCGGTAACTACGGCATGTGTGGTCGCGCCTACGATCCGCGTTTTCTATGGATGTGGCCCAACGCGAGAATCGGTGTGATGGGCGCAGAACAAGCAGCTGGTGTTCTGACGCAGGTTAAACGCGAGCAAACCGAACGCAGCGGCCAACCGTTTTCGAAAGAAGATGAAGACGCGATAAGAAAGCCGATCCTCGAACAGTACGAGCGCCAAGGACACCCCTATTACTCCAGCGCACGACTATGGGACGACGGCGTCATTGATCCAGCGCAAACCCGTGGACATTTGGCGCTGGCAATTTCTGCCGCCCTCAATGCGCCTGACGAGCCGACCCACTTCGGCGTATTTCGGATGTAAGGGAGAACTCTCATGAGCTACCAGACCATTGTTTTAGAGAAAGACATTAGAGGGATTGCCACCCTCTGGCTTAATCGGCCTGATAAAAATAATGCGTTCAACGAGCAGATGATCCACGAACTGATCCTGGCCCTTACAGAAGTGAGTGCAGATGCTGATTTGAGGCTGTTGCTGTTAAGGGGGCACGGCAAACATTTTTCCGCCGGCGCCGACCTGACGTGGATGCAAAAGTCTGCAGGACTCGATTTCGACGCCAATTTGGACGGTGCGCGAGAATTGGCCGACCTGATGTACAACCTGTATCACCTGAACATCCCCACCTTGGCTGTTGTACAAGGCGCAGCATTTGGTGGGGCCGTTGGATTGGTCGCCTGTTGTGATATGGCCATCGGTGCAAGCGATGCACAGTTCTGCCTCTCTGAGGCACGGATTGGTTTGGCCCCCGCAGTGATCAGTCCTTTCGTGGTGCAAGCCATAGGTGAGAGAGCGACGCGTCGATACGCCCTGACCGCCGAGCGTTTCAGTGGCGAACGGGCATCCGAAATAGGGTTGTTGGCTGAATGCTGCCCAGGCACCACGCTGGAAGATCGCACCAACACCTGGATTTCAAACCTGTTGCTCAACGGTCCGAAAGCAATGCAAGCCTGCAAAGAGTTGCTCAAGGAAGCAGGCAGCGGTGCTCTTGTTCCAGGACTTCGCCGTTATACCGAAAACGCCATTGCGCGAATCCGTGTCAGCCCGGAGGGGCAGGAAGGACTCAATGCCTTCCTCGAGAAACGCAAGCCGAACTGGGAGGTGAAATCGTGAACACCTCTACGGTTGCCATTTCAACACTGGATTACCGCCCTTCGACCCCGTTGTTCCCTGAGCATCGGCCTTCGCTACGCGCAGTAGTTACTCGGATAGCCTCGGAGCAACGCCCATGATCAACACTATTTTGGTCGCCAATCGCGGAGAAATCGCCTGTCGCGTCATGCGTACAGCCAAGACAATGGGTATCAAGACGGTGGCGGTACACAGCGCCATTGACAGTGATGCCCGTCATGTCCGAGAAGCCGACATTGCAGTCAATCTCGGAGGTGCCAAACCGGCAGACAGTTACTTGCGTATTGATGCGTTGATCGCAGCCGCCAAGTCCAGCGGTGCGCAAGCAATCCACCCCGGTTATGGTTTTCTGTCGGAAAACGCTCATTTCGCCCGTGCAATTGAAGAGGCAGGATTAATCTTTCTCGGTCCGCCGGCCTCAGCCATCGATGCCATGGGCAGCAAGTCTGCGGCAAAGCAACTGATGGAAGAAGCAGGTGTACCACTGGTACCCGGCTTCCACGGCGACGCCCAGGATATTGCGACCTTTCGTACCGCGTCTGACCGCATAGGTTATCCCGTCTTGCTCAAGGCCGTTGCCGGTGGTGGTGGCAAGGGCATGAAGGTGGTGACGCGCGCCAGTGAACTGGAGGAGGCCCTCAGCTCGGCGCAACGTGAAGCGCTGTCATCGTTCGGCGATTCACGGATGCTGGTCGAGAAGTACGTCCTCAAACCCCGCCACGTGGAAATTCAGGTATTCGCCGACCAACACGGCAATTGTCTGTACCTGAACGAGCGCGACTGCTCAATCCAGCGCCGCCACCAAAAGGTCGTTGAAGAGGCCCCTGCCCCAGGGCTTACGCCTGAGTTGCGTCGAGCGATGGGCGAAGCCGCCGTCAAGGCTGCTAAAGCCATAGGCTACGTGGGAGCCGGCACCGTCGAGTTCCTGCTTGATGACCGCGGCGAGTTTTTTTTCATGGAAATGAACACCCGCTTGCAGGTAGAACATCCTGTGACAGAAGCCATTACCGGGCTCGACCTGGTCGCGCTGCAAATCCGTGTGGCCTGCGGTGCTCCACTTTTGATGACTCAGGAGCAAGTACCGCTGATTGGGCATGCTATTGAAGTACGCCTGTATGCAGAAGATCCGGACAATGATTTTCTACCCTCCACGGGCACTCTTGATTTGTACCGTGAGTCAGCCCCCGGACCAGGCCGTCGGGTCGACAGCGGTGTCAGCGAAGGCGATGTCGTCTCGCCGTTCTATGACCCGATGCTGGGTAAGTTGATTGCTTGGGGTGACAACCGGGAAGAAGCACGTCTGCGCTTGTTAGCCATGCTGAACGAGACCCAGGTTGGCGGCGTCAAAACCAACCTGACCTTCCTTCGCCGAGTGCTGGCCCATCCAGAGTTCGCCGCCGCCGAATTGGACACCGGTTTCATCCCCCGCCATCAAGAACAATTGCTCCCACCTGTCAGCGCTCTGACTCCGCAGTTTTGGCAAGTCGCAGGCGAAGCGTTCGCCCAGAGCGAGCCGAACCGCCGCGCAGCTAACGATCCCTCTTCTCCTTGGGCAGAGCTGGACGGCTGGCGCGCAGGGACTGCACCGGAAACAACACGAGTACTGACTTGTCAGGGCCAAACCCAAAAAGTGAGTGTCAATGTCTGGCCTCGCTGGCACGGTGAATGGATTTTCTGTGCAGACGGGCAGATTAACGATCGCAACGTAAGCCAGGACGCAGACCGCCCGCTGGGCGCGACAGCACTACGTCGCCATCACGCCATTCGGCGAGGCAATACGCTCTACCTCGAATGGCAAGGCGAACTCCGGACTGTCACAGCGTTCGATCCGATTGCAGAGGTTGAAGCCAGTCACGGTCATTCAGGGGGGCTGACGGCACCTATGAACGGCAGCATCGTGCGGGTGCTGGTGGAGGTTGGTCAGGAGGTCGTCGCAGGGGCCGCACTGGTAGTGCTCGAGGCCATGAAAATGGAACACAGCATCCGCGCGCCCCGCGACGGCGTGATCAAGGCGCTTTATTGCAGCGAGGGCGAACTGGTCAACGACGGCGCAACACTGGTGGAACTGGAGGGCATTGAATGACACTGCCCAAGTCAGTCCGAATCGTCGAAGTCGGTCCGCGGGACGGTCTTCAGAACGAGAAAAACTTTATCAGCGTGAGCGAAAAGGTGCGCCTAGTGGACGACCTGACCGCGGCCGGTTTGGGGTACATCGAAGTAGGCAGCTTCGTATCCCCCAAATGGGTGCCGCAGATGGCCGACTCGAGCGAGGTTTTCGCCCGGATCCAGCGTAAGCCCGACGTAACCTATGCTGCGCTGACGCCCAATTTGAAGGGCTTCGAAGCAGCTTTGGAGCGAGGCGTAAAAGAGGTGGCCATCTTCGCTGCAGCTTCCGAATCCTTCTCGCAGCGCAACATCAACTGTTCCATCGCTGAGAGCCTGGCGCGCTTCGAGCCTGTCATGCGTGCAGCGAAAGCGGGGGGTGTTCGCGTACGTGGTTACGTGTCCTGCGTACTGGGTTGTCCTTATGAGGGCGCGATTGCCGCACCGCAGGTCGCGAGCGTTGCCCAGGAGTTGTACGCCATGGGCTGCTACGAGATCTCGCTGGGTGACACCATTGGTACCGGCACGCCCAAGGCCACTCGACGCCTGTTTGAAGTGGTGAGCGCCAGCGTGCCGCGCGATCACTTGGCCGGACACTTCCATGACACCTATGGGCAAGCGATCGCCAACGTGTACGCCAGCTTGCTGGAGGGTATCGCCGTCTTCGACAGCTCAATCGCCGGGTTGGGTGGGTGCCCCTACGCCAAAGGTGCAAGCGGCAATGTTGCCACTGAGGACCTGCTCTATCTATTGAATGGCTTGGACATTTACACAGGCGTCGACATGGACAAGCTGATCGCCGCTGGCCAAAGGATCTGCGCCGCCCTGATACGTCCCTCCAATTCAAAGGTGGCAGCCGCTACCTGCTCGCCGCAGTTGCAGCTCAACCATTGAGGTCAACCCTATGATTACGCTCTATCACTGCATGAGTGCCCGCTCATTTCGGCCACTGTGGACACTGGAAGAATTGGGGTTGAGCTACACATTGAACATGCTGCCTTTTCCGCCGCGCGTTCATGCACGTCAATACCTGGATATCAATCCCATCGGCACGGTTCCCGCAGTCATTGTCGATGATGTCTTGATGACCGAATCAGCCGCCATTTGCGAATATCTGGCGAAACGATACGGACCGACTCCACTCGAAATTTTGCCCGATGAGCCCGATTACCCGAGCTATCTGAACTGGCTTCACTACGGTGAAGCAACGCTGACATTCCCTCAGACTCTTGTCCTGCGCTACGGGCAGTTTGAAGAACCCCAAAGGCGCTTGCCGCAAGCGGTCGAAGACTACTCACGATGGTTTTTGGGAAGACTGCGGGCGATTGAGATTGCATTGCAAGGACGGGAATATCTCTGCCAGAACCGATTTACCGTGGCTGATATCTCCGTTGGTTACGCTTTGATGCTCGCTGACTTCATTGGGCTGGGCGAAAAATTCCCGGAGAGCATCAGGCTCTATTGGGAGCGGCTTCGCGCTCGGGAGTCGTTCACTAAGGCATGGGTAGCCCAGGAGACCGCGGCACTCCAGCAAGGTGTGTCCACGGTACATGCTCCGCTCATAGGTAAGGGCGGCTAGAAGATCGCCGTATTAACCGTCCTTCACCAGTAGCGTTCGGCACGTATCAGTGCCTGCATGTTCGCAGATCAACGACCATAAGACTGATCGGAGAAGCCAATGTCCTTGCCTGAAATTTTTGTTGTTAGCGCAGTAAGAACACCCATCGGAACCTTTGGTGGCTCGCTCAAAGATACGCCCCTATCTCAGCTCGCAACCACGGTAGTACAGGCCGCCATAACGCATAGCGGCTGCGAAGCTCAGCAGGTTGGCCATGTGGTGATGGGTAATGTCATTCCGACCGAAACGAAAGATGCTTACGTGTCGCGTGTGGCAGCACTCAACGCAGGCATTCCGCAGGAAACTCCAGCGTACAACGTCAATCGACTGTGTGGCTCGGGTCTGCAGGCCATCATTAATGCAGCCCAGATACTAATGCTCGGTGATGCTGAAATCGCGGTCGCTGGCGGTGTCGAATCAATGAGCCGCGGTCCATACATGTTGCCCGGTGCACGATGGGGTGGACGCTTGGGCAACCTTGAAGCGATCGACTATATGCTCGGCGTTTTGCATGACCCTATACATCGCATCCATATGGGGGTCACCGCAGAAAATATCGCAGAACGGTATGCAATCAGCCGGGAAATGCAAGACAAGCTAGCTGTTCAGAGTCATCAGCGTGCAGCGACTGCGATTGCCAACGGGCACTTCTTAAACCAGATTGTCCCGGTGGAAATCAGTAGCCGAAAAGGCACAGAGCATTTTGAAGTTGACGAGCATGTGCGCGAAGGGACCACTGTTGAGCAGCTGGCAAAAATGAAACCGGCTTTTAAAAATGAGGGGACCGTTACTGCTGGGAATGCTTCTGGCCTTAACGACGGAGCCTCAGCCCTGGTGCTCGCCACCGGTAATGCTATCCAGTCCAATAACCTACGCCCCTTGGCTCGCTTGGTTGGATACGCCCACGCGGGGGTGGATCCGCAAATGATGGGGCTCGGTCCAATTCCAGCGACGCGCTTGGCATTGAGCCGTGCAGGTCTGAGAGTGGCAGATCTGGATGTTATCGAATCGAACGAAGCGTTCGCCGCCCAAGCCTGTGCTGTAACTCGTGAACTTGATATGGACCCGGCGAAGGTAAACCCCAATGGCTCCGGGATTTCCCTAGGACATCCCATAGGAGCTACCGGCGCGATTATCACGACCAAAGCCATTCATGAGCTGCATCGCATCAAGGGTCGTTATGCTCTCGTAACGATGTGCATTGGTGGAGGACAAGGGATCGCTGCGATTTTCGAACGCGTCTAACACACATGCAGCTTTTTCAGACTCCAGAGTGCTGCCTTTGCCGCCATGTCGTAACCCCTTGCGCCGTACCTAGCGGACTTCGTGTATCAGACATGGCACCTTCTCATGCTGTTGCCATGATTTAGGCGACCTGTTGGGTTCCTAAGAGTTCTCACCAGCATGGAGTGCTGTTGAACGCATTAGCGGCAACTTGTATCACGCGCTCGACCTCGACTAATGCATGTCTGTCGAACAGCGCTTCATTCACGAGGCTAAATTGCATGAACGAATTGCAAGATCTGATTGAAAATAATGAGCGCTGGGCTGAGGCGATCACGAAAGAAGATCCTGGCTTTTTCGCCAAACTGGCCCGTCAACAAACGCCAGAATTCCTTTGGATCGGCTGCTCCGATGCCCGTGTACCGGCGAACGAAATTGTTGGCATGCTGCCCGGCGATCTCTTCGTGCACCGCAATGTGGCCAATGTGGTGTTACACACTGACCTTAACTGCCTCTCGGTCATTCAGTACGCGGTGGATGTGCTCAAGGTTAAACACATACTCGTCACTGGCCACTACGGCTGCGGCGGCGTGCGTGCCTCAATGCAGAATCGTCAGTTAGGCCTGATCGATGGCTGGCTGCACTCGATTCGCGAACTCTACTTTGAGAAACGAGAAGAACTCGCCAAATTGGCCACCGAGGAGGAGCAAGTCGACCGTCTCTGCGAACTTAATGTGATTCAGCAAGTGGCCAACGTCGGCCACACCAGCATTGTGCAAAATACCTGGCACCGGGGACAGAAGCTGTCGATTCACGGCTGCATCTACGGCATCAAAGATGGTCGCTGGAAAAGCCTGAACGTCACCATCAGCGGTTTCGAGCAGTTGCCGCTGCAATACCGTCTACGCCCGGTCGAGACGTTATAAAAAGTATTCAGCTCAGTATGAGTTAGCGCCAGTGCGGAAAAATCAGCTGACCATTGGCATTCAGTGATTCGACGTATCTGACGATTAGCCAGGGCCCGGGAAAGCTGGGGAGGCAAGCAATTACCGCAGCAGCGTACCTTCCGTCGCAGCGAGATCCATCATCAGCCAATCGCCTTTCTGATGTCTTCTAGCGCCCCATCTGAAACGTCAGATCATGGCCACGAAGCTCACTGGTCAAATCCGATACCAATGGATGGTCCTTCTGTCGAGAAGATAGGGGCCACCTATTGGCTTTTCCAAGCCCAAATTCGGACGCACCGTCGACAAAAGGTGGCCAAAAAGAGGGACGAAAATTCAGATCTTCAATGCTTGCCTCTTGAAATCACAAGAAATGATCTCAATATGATTTTATCTGGCCATTATCAGTTTCAATCATGGATGTTCTGGGGGAAAGGGCGAATGGCAGATAAAGAAGAATCTAAGCCTGCGAGCGGGCGTTTCAACACGAATGATCTGACGAAGCAAATCGTTTGGGTTCAGACTGCGGGCCACTGCGAGCTATGTGGCACAGATCTTACGTTTGACTATCGAGCCGGCAAGCCAATGAAGTGGGGCGAGGTGGCGCATATCCTGCCGGCCAGCCCCAGAGGCCCCCGTGGCCGCGCTGATCATGACGCTGAAGCGCATACGAACGATACCGCCAACCTCATGCTTCTGTGCCCAGGCTGTCACGACAAAATAGATCGTGACGCGGATGGCTATCCCGAGAACGACTTGAGTGGTTTGCACCAGGCGTACCTCGAGCGCATCCGTCTCGCCGCAACGGCCCCCGATGGCGGCAGAGCCATTCCGCTTATTGTCCAAAGTCAACATTTCCAGACGATCAACGACATTCCCCTTCGCGATCTGTTGACCTCAATGTCTGCCGAAGGATTAACCGCCTTCGATCATGGCATCAAAATCACTTTCCCTGCGCCCGGACCACGCGGCAGAGATACCACCTACTGGCAGAACATCACGGACGACATCCAGCATCGGTTGGAGCAGCAGATTACTCGTCGCGGCGGTACCTATGGCGATGCTCCGGCGTTGGCTGTAGTGGGGTTGGCCGATATCCCTGCGTTGATGCTGTTGGGACAGACGATCGGCGACCGTTCCAAGCGCTTGATCTTCTCCTTTAATCGCGAACACCTTCTGCGCTGGCCCGATCAGTCCGCTGAGCCACCTGAGTTTCTATTTACTCCTCCGCGGGCAGGCGATGGTCCGCTCGCGCTGGTGCTTTCCATTTCGGCACAGATTCCAAGTCGCGACGTCACCGACGCCCTACCAAGTGCGCGTATTGCAGAGCTGACGATTCCAGAACCCAGCTACAACATGGTTCAGAACCGTCGGGTGATTCATGCCTTTCGCGACGCGCTTCAGATACGGCTGAGCCAACTTGAGGCCCTGACCCCGAATCCTATCCATGTGTTTGCCGCAATTCCTGCGGCATTGGCGATCGAGTTTGGCGCGTTGCTCACCACACAGCATCAGCATCCTTACCTGATCTTTGATCGGGACAGAGAAAACCAAAATCGGTTTACGCAAACACTGCATTTGGGCCTCGAGGCCCGGGAGGCCATGTAATGCTTTTGAGCAACGAACAGACCAAGCGCAACAGTTGGGAATATTTTCTGCTTCGCGCCGCGCGGGATATCTCACTGTCTGAAGCGCAGTACGAAAAGATCAACGATCGCTACTCACAGCTGGAAAAAATCCTTTCGGCTTCCGGCAATCCACTGCTTGCTGAGGCCCATATTTTTGTTCAGGGCTCTATGCGCCTGAAGACAACCATCAAGCCAATACCAGGCGCACCTGCAGATCTTGACACCATTGATGCGGACGCAATCATCTGGCTGCCTCATGCTCAAGGCGCCAGTGCAAAAGAGGTCCTCGACGCGATTGAGGAACGGTTCAGGAAAGGCTCTCGCGTTCAGGAAGAGATTAAGCAACTGCGTCGCGGCATTCGAATCGTTTACGCGGATGAGAATCCCGGTTTCCATATCGATGTCACGCCTGCCCGAGCGATTCTCGGAAATGGCAAAGGAAACGGCGAGGGGAAGCTCGAGGTGCCGGATCGGGTCACAGGTTGGAAAGCAAGTAGTCCTATTCCCTACTCGAATTGGTTACAGGTTGCCTCTGCCCAGGTAATTTCTCTGGAGGAGAGCCTCGTGATTGCCAAAAGTCAGCGGATGCTTGATGAGGCGACACAGGCTCCGCTTCCGCAATACGAGGACTATATCGATCAGGATCCGCTGCGCGCGACCATCAAGCTTCTAAAACGACATCGTGACGAATGGGCAATCAAAACCAAGAGCGCGGATACCCGCCCCATATCGGCGGTTATCACGACCCTCGCGACCCATGCCTACCTAGATGTCGTGAAAGAATCCAAGTCGAAACCGCTGCCGCCGCTAGATGCGATTCTGGAGATTGTCCGCAGGATGCCGGAGCATATTGCTAAAAGAGGCACTGACTGCTTTGTTTGCAACCCCGCTGACACCGGCGAAAATTTTGCAGAGAAGTGGAACAGGCCTGGCGAGGGCCAAGGCTACCGCCAGGCATTCGCCAAGTGGCACGCTGACGCAAGTGCATCGGTGTCTTTAGGTTTGGAGAGCTTCGAGTCCACCGACTCCTTTGCCAAGGCAGTGAAAGAGAACTTCGGTATGGCACCGGCGTTCATTACGGCAGTGAACAATGAGATCCCAGCTAACTGGACGATGCCTGGTCGACCGGATGGCACTACACGAAACACCGCTTCGATGGGCGCGCTCTTCGGCGGAGCCAGCGGTGGTGGGACCCCTCAGTCGAGCGTAAAGCCAGTTGGACGCCTTGGCTGATCCAGTTAAAACGCCATTACAGCGCGGAATCTCCGCACTGCGAAATGCCTTAGGTGAGGATGCAGCTGATGCATTGCTCCAGCCCGCACCAATGCGGGCTGACGAAGCTGCGTCCTTTCACTTTCCTCTACCGATCGATTACACGGGGCGAGAGCGGCGGTTGCGTATTGGGTTTCCCTCCAATTTCCCCCGCGGTCCTTTGCGGCTCAATGTCGAACCATCACCATGGTTGGTCTGGCCGCATGCCACGAAGTCTGGACTTTGCCTTCACGGCTTTCAGGAACGCCCCATCATGGGCGCCCCTGAAGTCATAGTAGAGGACAGCCTTGCTCGTTTGGCCAAGATAGTTTCTTTATCTGAGATGGGATCAAGCCAAGCGAAGCGCGATATCGAATTCCAGAATGAAATCACTACTTACTGGTCTCTTCAGCACGGCAATTCATTCCAGAACCTCTTACTTTTGGATCGACCTAGAGCTGCATCGGAATTGTTTGCGCTCAGCGATCCGCGGCGGGCTTTGCCATCCGGCCAGGAAACGGTTTGGATGGCCTCGAACGCAACAGCATTGAAAGAGCATTACAGACGGGTAGTCGGACGCTCTACAAAAATTCGCGCGGCCGAAACTCCGGGGTTTTACGTCAAGCTTCAAAGTTATCCGGACATTCGTACTCCTGATCCAGAGGAGTTGTTGCCTTGGCTTACGCCTCACCTTCAGCCATACGATGCCAAGCAACTGCTGGCATGGTTTGACCTGCACGGAACACTGCCTAGTCGATGGATCGTCATGGAGCTTCCTGGGGGTATAGACGCTCCGATCTATTGCCTCAATGTTCGCTCCTATGGCGTACAGCCAGAGCGAGGGGCAAGGTTTGGATTGCGCACTGCGCGCCGCCGTCCAGCGATGGCAGGCGCACATGCCCCGGCGCTTGTCCTGGCGACCGCATTGGACGTGCTTGATCGGGCATCTATTTTGTCCCGCGATGTAAGCGGCACTGCAAAGTACCTTGAGAATGCCCGGGTAGTTTGTGTCGGCGTTGGCTCACTAGGCAGTGCGGTAGCAATGCAGTTGGCGCGATCCGGGGTTGGCCATCTTACCCTCATCGATCCAGACACCCTGGTATCAGCCAATCTTGGTCGACACGCCCTAGGAGCGGATAGCCTAGGAAACCTAAAGGCGACAGCTTTGAGGGACAAAATTCTTAGAGATCTTCCGACTACAGAATGCACCGCTTATTCGACGTTCGCTGAAGTTGTGATGAGCAGCAAACCAGAAGTATTCGATACTGCGGATCTTGTCGTGATTACGACAGCTGACTGGCAATCAGAAGTTACGGTATGGCGAGCCAAGTCCAACGGCGCCTCTTGGGGGCTGATACAAGCTTGGAGCGAACCACACACACAGGTGGGGCACGCGCTTTTCGCGCCAAACGGTGCCTTTGATGGCAGGCATTTATTCACGGACAGCGGCGATTTCAAGCATAAGTTCACCGAATGGCCGGGTGGAGGTATCGTTCCACTCCCCGCCTGCGGAGAGAGCTTCATTCCAGGCGCATCTCTGGGGATGACGAACATCGCATCGATGGTGTCGCACGTAGCTCTGCGCTCACTGACCGGAAATATTGAAAATGCAACGTGGGTCAGCAGTATCTACAGACCAAATGACGTGCCGATCCTAGGGGGGGAATACCACGGCCCCGAGCTGCCTGATGGGGTACAACAAATCCTGCTAGAACGTGGATGGCCAGAACACAAGGAAGTCATGGCGTGACAAATATCGCTTGGCGCTGGAGATGGCCAGGAGTCAATTCTGAACTGTTGGTGTCGCAAACCGTAGCCGACATTTTGGACAGGCACCGCCAGGGCCTTTTTGGTGTCGAGAGAGGAGGACAATTATTCGTCGATCCTCTTAACCCGGCGGGCTTGTTGCTGGCCTTGGCGACACCACCCCATCGATCCGATCGGTCAGGTTGGTCCTGGCTAGAGTTGGATGCGGGGCGTTGCCGCCAAGAAATTCAAGATGCCAATGCACAAGGATTAAGGCTGGTAGGGTACTGGCATACGCACCCCCAATCAGTTCCAGTAATTTCTCCTGCAGACGTAGCGAGCTTCTCCAGATTTGCTGCACGCTACACGCAGGACTTACCACACCCAATCGCCATTATCGTCGGCAAGTCCGAAAAGCCAGATGGAATCAAAGCTTGGTCATTTCGGGATGGCAGGTATGCTGAGGCGACCTGGCTCAGGTAATCGCCGCATGAAAAAGTAGACAGATTAACGTTTGCCACGCTCCGCCATCATTAGAGCAAAGAGTTCTGCCTGAAAGCGTGCGTCATCCAATGCATTATGGTTCGGCGCGCTACGCGGCTGTAGCGTGAGAGTCATCTGAGAGGACTTTGTTTCTTTCCAGGTGCAGCCGTAAGCCCCCATGAAATAGGCTTTCATGTCGATCGCAGTAAAGCCGAAAGGGTTGGCTTCCAAATACTTGTGGAAGTAGAAGTTGACGAACGACCAGTCAAACGGCGCGTTGAGCCCCACGAAAACAATTTTCTGCCCCGTTGTGCAAGACGATTTCAGCCATTGATCAAACTTGTGCATTGCTTCTCGCGGAGCCAGCCCCTCGCGCTCCAGCTTTTCCAGAGTCAGCCCGGATACAGCTAGTGCTTCTGGGTCGTGTTTCGGACTGTCAGGTTGGAGCTCGAGATAAATGGACGTTGCAGGTTGGGCTACAAGGCAAGCCCCGATCGAAAGCAGACTGTATTCACCAGGTATTGGCCCGGAAGTTTCGACGTCGACGGAAACATAAAGCTCTTCACTGGTCATGCCGTATCCCTTTCATTAAAGCCTACTGACCATTCGTTATGGCCGCCTGGTTGCCCCCACGCTCCTTGCGAATCTTAGCTGGATAAGGAAGCCTGTAGCTACTTATCACGCTCTATTAACCGCTGAAGCGACGCAGTGAGACTTTCCACGGTGGGCACCTTGCGTGGCTCTCTTAACTTTATCACGTCGCCACTATTTACAGATTTTTTTACGTGACTGCCTTCCAATTCTTTTACTGCATTTTTCTCTTTGAGAGTGAGTGAAGATCTAACCAACTGTTCAGACACGACCTCGTCTCGCTTTTTCTCAGAGGAAGCTGTAAACGCTAGGGCTGTGGATTGAGGAAGCGCAAGCGGACACCACAAGTCAGCCCTTCCACTTTTCCCTGTAATGTTTTGACGACAGATGATTTCCACATCCACCTTATTTACCGCATATTCAGCTGACTGATATGCAGACTTTAGATCATGCAAACCAATATGAGCTGCCCCTCTAGCTCGAGCGTGCTTATAAGCGATCCCCAGAAGCAAAATACACAGGCGCTTGATGCCCGCGGTATACACATGAAGAGTTTCGCAGAAAGCATCAACCTCAATATTAATTGACCCACTGGAAACCCTAACGCACTCTTCAACATACTCGCGCCAGCATTCATCACTCAATAAATCTGGTAACACGATTCTTGGATTCACCAATAAGCGTTGTCGATCCTGCTGGGGGCGCCCTAGAAGCTTTTTAAGCATACTATAATTAGCCACATACAGCATAGGCATACCCAAAGTCGACAGATTTAGTAACGCCTCAGCCAATTTAGCGCTCGCTTCTCCACTTGTATAAAATTGAAATTCATCAGCAACAAACAGAGAAACACCTTCTCGAAATGCTTTTTTTCTACAGTATGCTAGCACCTGATCAACTGTTTTTCTTCTGTTTTCACCTTGTTTTTCCGGTGGCAAGAATTTGGTCAGCATCGGAATGATGCCTTTCTTATCTTTTACATTAATCTCCCACATGGAAGTAAACGCCATATCCGAAACACCTGGTCCCGGATCGAATGTTCCATCCACGGGCATTAAACGCCCAAGAGCTTTAATCAGTTGGCTTTTGCCTACTCCTGCCAGCCCAGTCAGACACAAGGGAAACACATCAGAATACTCCCCTGAATAGACTCCGCGAAGATAGGCATCATTACTGGGATATGAAACCGTAGAATGACGCAACGCTATTTCAAGCAGTTCACCGATTAAGGCACATGCCGACGAGCTGGGGATATAAATAGCTTTCAACGTATCTACTAGTGAAGACGCAGCCATGTTGGCGGACATAGTCTCAAGACCACAAACTGGATCAGGCTTAACAATGCTGGCTTCGCGAATATCACGCAAGCTCGTATATTGTGAAAACCTGTCAATTAGCCGAGCGCTCTTCACCTTAAGACTTCCCACTCATATTCCGCTTTAAATCAGCAACCTCTCGTTTATATCCGTCGCCTTTGGAAGGAACACCTTCCTGAAGTTTTACGGCACTGGCTGCTTTCCCCGTAGCCGCCTCAAATTTTTGATCGTAATAACTGGCGACTGCCGGCTTGCTCTGCCTTAATTTTGAGTGCGTTACTTTCAAAACTCGTTCCTCGGCACAAAGATCAGCCAACGAAACATACAGTTGACTGGTATCATCGCGAATCGGTAAAAGAGCATCAAGCTCATACAATCGGCCATTTATTTCGACCCATAAATGCCGTACACACATCTCTAAAAGATATGCGTCCACCTCAACACCGTCGCTCTTCCTAACGCCATCAAATATTCCTGTCTGCTGAAGCTCTACCGAGTTAAATCGGCGATGATGAAAGTAAACTGCATCTTGCCGTAAAGAAACTTTAATTGGTTTCAGGAAATTTCTCACTGCCTCCTCAAAACTCATTGGGTAAGCGTCCGTACGCGCTCGCGAATCCAAAAAATCATAGATACCGGCAGGAGTAGTGCTTACCCCATGGTTTATCATCTCTGGAGTACATCTAGCAGTGGCATCAGAGGTCCAATTGCTTTCTACTAAGTCTTTTATCTCGTTCTTTGCCATCTGAACAACATTCAAATTACTTTGCCTGTATTTTGGCCGTCCTTCTATAGATTTAACTCGAGGATGAGAAGACTCGATCGAAGCCTTGGATTGGCCGGAGTATGAGGGCGGGAGATTTCGAGCGCTGATCCATTTGCAGTCATCGAATAGACCATTAGCAGCGCCAGGACCTCGATCAACTATAATATTTGTGGACAACCCAGTGCTTTGCCAATCGTCATCGTCTAAATCACTCATTCCAAAAAGCCTAAAAAACTCTGACTTCTTGATTGCCATCGAAAACAACGCCATTAGGTACCCACTCATATCTTCCTTATCGAAGGAGAACCCTATACCAACGAGATAGCCGGACACACTGCAGACCGCTCTAACTACACAGAGAGGATCCATAACGTTTCCTTCTATAAGCCCAACAGGTCGCGTCTTGCTGTAGTAAGCGTCTAATTCAACCCGTTGCAAAAGGTTAGATAACCTTTCTGAAAACTTACCTACACTCCCACTGATCTTTGTTCGTACTGCCTCTTCCCCAAAACTCAGTACTTGCCGAGACTTCTGAGAAAAGCTCTTTGTGACGTGATATCTAAACTGCGGAAGACTTGGAAAAGGTTTACCCTCCTTCTGAATATATTTAAACTCCCCCCTTGACACCATAACTGAATCACAGCCAAACACTTTACACACTACCGCCTCATATATTTTCTCCATACTATTTAATGACTTACTATACTGAGCATACCCCTCAGTAATTATATCCAACATTTCTTTTGTCACTCCGTATTCTTGCCCTCCTTCATGCAATGGTTTTCTACCGAGCTTTTTCACTTTGGAAACCTCCTGTCGGTCCCAATGACCTATGTTTGAGAATTTCGACATCAACGACCAAATGTTCCTGCCAAATAATATATATGTATAAAACCAAAGCCTAATTCGCTTGGCATGCTGAGCGGGTCTTAATTCCCCTGCATATTTATTGAGCTTTGAATCCAAACCAGGGTCACTCAAAATTTCTTCAAATAATTCTAACGCACCAGATATGTACATAAATCGTTTAACAACTCTATCTGCGTATGAAATAACTTTGGACTTTCGTTGCCGCTCGAGTTGGTAAAAATTTGCTCCTTCGTAATCACGAAGCCATGGAGGACGGCCCCATTGTTTTTCAGCACAAACTATACGCCCACTCAAAAGCCCATTTTCAAAATCCAAGGCGCTCATCGAGAGCAAAATTGATTTCGGGTCCTTTCCTAATGAAAAGAAAACCAAATTTACGCGCATCAACTCCTGATTATTTGATAAAAAATAGTACGTTTCACCTGCCAGAAGTCCGTTATACCCACGGTCACTTACCAACTGCATTCCAACGTTCATATTTTTTTACTCGGCAAACAGATATTGATAAACACTCAAGACATCCCGCGTCTCCTCTCTCATTGGCTTATCAACAAGTACCGGATCAAATAGGCTAACTCTCAACTTGCGCGTCCAGACCGAACTGTAAAATACACGCAATAAATGCTCCCTATTGGCATACTTTAGATATCGATTAATTATAGAAAAAGGAGTATCACCCTTAACAGCACCAAAATTCAGGTCTTCTATTAGGTCCGCAACTAAATTTTTTTCAAGAGGTATCGATCTGTGGTGCCATGGAAACAACAAATCCAAGTTAACTAGTACCTGCACATCAATGTCATCCGGCACGAACCTTACTGTTCTTATTCCTGCACCTCTGTAATAGCGCTCTTCTAATTCGTGCCTAAACTCAGCAGCAAGCATATCCTTTTGCTTCTTCAAAGGGCCTTTTACCTTTCCGTAGTCCTTTTCTGAAAAGTCTTCACGATATTTTTTCACTGTCCAATTTACACAGTATGGATAATTTTCACCCCCCATACAGAAAAGCAAAAGATCGCCTATATATGGAAACGCTATCCTTTCCCCACCTTCACTCTTAGGTAAATAAAATCCATGATGCCATTTCACATCGCCCATTCGTTCGCATACTTTCAATGTTCCCTCAAAACTTTTAAGCAGCATTCCAGCGCTTGCTTGATGACCATACAAGGGGTGCTCCGAGGATGTCGGCCACAGCATTTTTTGCTCATGTAGATCAAAAACAGAAGGGTTATAGAGAGCTAACAGCGTGGCCTGTTTCTCGGCAGAGGATAGAAGATGCAGCGATCGACCTAACCGCTCACTTCTCATTATTGTTGCCCAGGAAATACGGGGAGCCTCGAACTTCGTAGCCTGTATGGCGGGAGTATAATCGGCCCCAAACATCCCTGTTTTCTGACGGGCATATATCTTCAATAGATTATTTAAGTTGGCTTTCATCTCATTATGCCTCGAATACCCACGATGCACATTCCGCCCGCACTATTTTTCGTGCACAGCAGTTTCTTTCCGCCAGATCACCCATGGGTTTTCAGGCCGAACAATTTCATGGACGAATGGGTATACCGCCGGACTTGACGTCCGCCGCTCAGAGACACAGAATGGAGTTATCAGGTCGCAATCTGATAGCTCCACGGAAGCCCGAGGTCCCACCCTCGGGCTTTCTGTTTTCTTGAATACCCTTCAGCTTATTTTGTCTTCATTTTTTGACCTCTTCAGATTCTCTGATTGCCGCCGAGCAAACGCGTCAGGGCTTGCTCTTGGGTGGGTTCCTCAACCCGAGTGCTACAGCAATTGCATGTGCCTTACCTCTAAGGCACCTTGAGCGTCCGCTTAACACTGCATACACGTCTACCCGTGAAAACCCGTGCGCATCGGCCCAAGCGCTTACAGTCATGCCACTCTCTGCAAACTCAGCACGTCTAAGCTCCAGCTTTTCACGAGGTATGTCCATGATAAGCGCCCTTCAAATTTGTCTAATTTTTTTATAATTACTCATTCTTTCGTTAAAAATCAAGACAATCCTCTTAGTTAAACTTTTAACTCTTATCTCGTATGCGTAATCAACTTTCGTAGCGATACATCACGCGTACCAATAATTACAATCTGCAACGTTAGGACCCAACACGCCACGCTTTTCTTCTAGCAAAAACCTCAACATCAGCCCCCCTCAGATCATTTTATTTTCTGTCTATACTCTGTTGGAGGAGAGCACTCGAATCTAGGCACGACGGATGGTTAAGCTAGGACTACTTGTGGCATAGAGCACAATGCAGGGAGTACGGTCCTCACCGAATCTGCATTCACTGCCCTGAAGGTAATGAGTCTCCCATCGAGGTATTGATAGTTGTTTGCGAGCTCGACCGACGGCAGCGAACAGCCTCTGAAACTGCCTCCCGTAAATCTACCAGTATCCGAAATGCTGTCCTGGCCTTCGATTTCAGTTTGCAAAATCCGTAGTCGAAGGACGTGCTCAGCGTAGCCAACGCAACTCTTTGCGCCTTGCACTGCCTAGGGACACCTGACAGGTGGACTTCCAGCCCAAAGCCGTTGACCTGCCATCTGTCAGCATGTGTTGCACGCGATTTAATTAGGAGCCTTGAGATGCCCCTGAAATGGCTGCCCGATGAAACGCTGTATAGCCTGTGTTGCCGCGAGCACTGCGTTAGCGGAAATACCTCCCACGCTGACACATGCATAAGCCTTTTCGATCACCCATACGTGGGAAGCCGGACTGACTTTCCCGCACGCCTTGATGCGCTCACGAGGAATAGCAAAGGTGTTCTAGGCTCTCCGCAGGAAATCATCAATAACCACTCAGTACTTCCGTTCTTTCTGCACTGGCAATCAGAGCAATTTAAATCACAGATACTACATGCAGCATTAGTTTCAAGTACAAAAGCCGTAGTATCTGCGAAATATAGATTAGGATTAATGAGTAGTAGCTTTCCCTCAAGATTGCCTCTCAAAGCGTGCTCAGCTTGCATAAAGGCAGACTTAGAAAAATACTCAACCCCCTATTGGCATCTTTCGCATCAATATCCGGGGGTCTGGTACTGCAAGGTGCACAAGCTACTACTACAAGAACATTCAGTCGACGCTGAACTATTTCGAATAAAAATCTGGCAGTTGCCATCCCTTAATACCCTGCTACCTCTAAACACGGAAGGACATACTTTAATAAACACCGAGGCACTCACCAGCATCTCAAGACTGAGTTCAATATGCGAAGCCTACGGCAGGCTTTCTTTAGAAATATCACTCGACCAAGAAACAGTGCTAAAAACACATTATGAAGCGTTGGAATCCTTAACACTCAGAGCTAACTCAAAGCTGCTGTTAACAGAACTCTCGCATAGCTACTGCCTTGCAATACGCGACCTAATCAATATACCAGAGCTTTCCGTGTTACCCTTGACAGCACAAGAAGCAAAATCACAATTAGCAACACTGTTCAAAAAAAGAGCCTCAAACACACACCCACTTCGTCATCTTTGTTTTGTCTATTTTTTATATGGTTCATGGGAAACCTTTTGGAAAGCCTACAACAGAAACATCATAAACAATGATCCCATTTCTGCGCTCCGCTCTTCAGCAGAAGCAGTTTCCACCTCGAAGACCACATCGGACCTAAGTGCAAAAATATTAGCATTAAAAAACACCGTAAAATGTAGTAGTAAAGAAGCATCAAAAATATTAGGGATTAACATAGAAACACTCATCATCCATGCAGACCGTTGCGGAGTACCGTACCCCAAAAGACCGAAGAAACTTACGCCTCTGATACGTACCTCAATCCTAAATGAATTAGGCAGATGCATCGACTTACAAAAAATCTCAGATCTATATCAAGTTTCCATAAAGACCTTAAAGATTTTGCTAAGGGCTAGCCCTGAAATTTATCTGGCACATAGGACAGAAAAGCATAAAACCCTTATCAAATCATATCGTCAGCGTTGGACCCTTAACATTCAGCTGCACAAAAACGAAACCATAAGAGAACTCCGAGAGCTCGATAGCCAGGCTTACACATGGCTCTATAGGCATGATCAAAAATGGCTTAAAAACATCAACAAAACGAGAGCAAAACACACAACCAATAACAGGCTTTCACTCTGGAATGCCAGGGACAACGCGCTATTGACCTTGCTGCTTCCCGCTATACAAACTCTGCAAGAGAACAAATGCCTATCCTTGCCCAATATATTAAATCGAGTACCTAGACTTAAAAAACACATTAGAAATCTTGGAAAGCTACCAAAAACCCACGAAGTTTTAGCTGCTAGTAACATCATTAGCAAATCTTGAACACTGCAACCACTTTCTGCCTATTTAGACCTTTCGCTTCATAAACTCAGCTCTTCATAGAGTCTTTGACGCCCGCCAATTCTCAACCTGTGTTTCGACTCATGATCACTTAAGCGCTCACATTCAAACTGAATAGCCGCCAAAAATGTTTCGAAGGTATCAAACAAACAGAATCCAGTTAATAGCTTTCTGGATAACGGAGCTGCTGCTATATTATTTCTAGGGAAAATTATTCTTGTTGAAGGATTTCGCCATCCACCAAGAACACTACTCAAAAAGCCGCCATCAAAACTCGAATAAATATAATCATTTATATCATCCAACCCACACCCACGCCCTAAAACTCGCTCTCCTATAGCTTTGTTAAAAGCTCTAGCTAAAACCTTATTAGGTATAGGCTCTAAATTGGCAACCATGAACTCTCTTGAAAAAACTGAGAATAACTGACCAGTTATATCTCGCTCTTCGACTGAAATTGAGCCACGCCATCCACAATCGCACCCAGCGATATGTACACTTAACGCCTCAGCTCTTTTCAAAAAATCACTAGAGCAGTCGGGGCACGCACTGAAAACTCTTATACCGTGCTTCCAACATGAATAAACACCGGGGATTTGGTGAGAACGATGCAAATAAGCCACTCCATATTTCTTACGATCCTCCTCTAAACATTCAGGACAAACCCAAACTTTATTTTCCTCACCTGAGATAGACTTCGACGAGTATATCTCCTCACCCCCCACTAAACCGTCCAAAAATCTTACATTACGAGCAACAAAGGCGGCATATAATGGGAGCATGCTATTGTTATATATCAGGCTCCTAGCAACTTCTATACTTTTATCACCAAATCGACTCAACACACCCCTAACATCATCAACACTTAATGACGAAAGGTTAAATGCTTTTTTTCCAAATATGTCCGAAATTGTTTCAGTGACTGAATACCCACCGGAGACAACGTGATAGCGAGAGAGAAGAGACGCTAAGCTTTCATCAGGAAACGAAGACAATAGAAATTTAACGGCATCAACCACGACATTGCCTCACATCAAAACGAATGCACAAAAAATACAATAACAAATATACAAAGTCTATCTAACGTAGAGTAAGCACCAACTACCATCAGTTTTTTTACATCTAAGCTCATCGCAGCCATCAGAGGATGGCGTTGTCAAAGACTCTCACCCTCCATACACGGCAAGCCTCCCCGCAGAAAGGTGATGGTGTGAAAATGATGTCATCCAGGCGAACGAGCGCCCACCACCAATGATCTGCTGCCAAGGAAGCACTCAGCCAGGTCCTCCCTTACCCACGTCTCGCAGAGCGACTCGAAATCGCGCCAGACTTTTTTCTTTTGCGACCGACTTTATTCTTAAAGATCACAATTGAACGCTAAGCTTGGGCCTATGGATGACTCAGATTACTTACGCCTGCTGACCATCGCGGCCGAGCAAGCCAACGCATTTTTGTCCAATGCCCGCAAATGGGAGCGTGAGCGTTGGGTG
>Ga0157370_10000670_pt1 | contig 42699 bp, 46 predicted proteins | sample C35metaG_FD_113463 | JGI IMG/M metagenome (GOLD analysis project Ga0157370, IMG submission 113463) | Corn rhizosphere microbial communities from Kellogg Biological Station, Michigan, USA - C3-5 metaG | ecosystem: Host-associated > Plants > Roots > Rhizosphere > Soil | place: USA: Michigan...
ACAAAAAATGAAGTTATTAGAGCCGAATTACAGCTTTCGGATCGTGAGTTAAGTGCACTTACAAATTCCAAAAACATAAAAATTGCGCTTCACGATCTGAAAACTTTAATTCAGATTCCGGAAAACGAAGAAATCGCGATCGATACAACGGCAAATATTGATGAACTGAATGGTTTAGATCCGTATGATTTTTATTTGAATAAAGCTTTTAACAATGAAGAAATGCGAATTGCAAGCCAGGAACTAAACATCAAAAAAACAGAATTGCAATTAGTAAAAGGAAATTATCTGCCAACGGTAAACTTCTTCGGGAATTATGGTTTTTATTACCCTAATTACAAATTTTTCCCGCCAAATCCATATTTGTACACTTTAGGACAAGTAGGTATCGAAGCACGTTTTGATATTTCGGCCTTGTATAAAAATAAAACCAAAGTAGAACAGGCCAACAAAAAAATCGAATGGCAGCAAATGCAGTCGGAAATTATAAAAGATGAAATTCAGGATCAATTGTATAAAGAACATACGCAATATCAGGAAATCCTCGAAAAATTTGTGGTAGTCGACAAAGCGTTGGATTTGGCGAATGAAAATTACCGAATCGTAAAGCTGAAATACTTAAACCAACTGGTTTTAATAACCGAAATGGTCGATGCCGATAATGCTTTGCTTCAGGCGAAATACAACAAAATTTCTACCCGATTAGATGCAATTCTTAAACATTATGAGCTGCTTCATACGGCTGGGATTATGCCTCAGAGTTAAAAGTTTTTAGAAGAAAGAGGCAAGAGAATAGAGTAAAGAATATAGATTTTCAGTTCCGGAGGAACGATTCATATTGTAGCGCCGTCCCGATAGCTATCGGGATTAATCCGGTCGAGAATTAGAAAAATAGATAAAGAATATAGAGTTTATGGTTAAGATAAAAAATGAAACTAGAAGAAACAGAACGTTTCATATATTAATAACAATTATTGCGTGTACGCTTGTGGTGAGCGGGGTAATTTTAGGAATTTGGTTTTATGTATTCAACAGAAACCACGAAGAAACCAATGACGCTCAGGTGGAACAATATGTAACACCAATTATGTCGAGAATTACGGGTTATGTGCAGGAAGTTCGTTTTAATGAAAATCAGTTTGTGCACAAAGGCGATACTTTGGTTGTAATTGATAATCGTGAATATAAATCGAAATTGAATGTGGCTCTTGCCGATGTTCAAAACGCACAGCAAAATAGCGTAGTGGCTCAAAAAAATGCGGTTACAACGGCAAGCGCAACGGCTATTAACGAATCACAGTTAGAAGGTGCAAAATCGAATCTTTGGAAAACCAAACTAGAATACGAAAGATACAAAGCTTTGGTTAAAGATGAAGCAGCAACTTCTCAGCAATTAGAGAAAGTAAAGGCCGATTACGAATCTGCACAGGCGCATTTTGCGGAAATGAAAAACAGAATTCACTCTGCTGCTTTAAGTACATCGGTTGCCGAAGCCAATGTGCCAACAATGCAAACCAATATTGCATCGAAACAAGCTGTGGCAGATAATGCTGCATTGTTTCTTTCGTATACGATTATTACAGCGCCTTACGACGGCTGGGTTGGAAAAAGAACTTTACAACCGGGACAATTAGTAAAAGAAGGACAATCATTACTTTCTATAGTAAGTAAAGAAAAATGGATTACAGCTAATTTTAAAGAAACACAATTACAGTATTTAACCGTAGGGCAAGATGTCGAAATAAAAGCCGATGCTTTGAGCGGTAAAACGTTTGTGGGTTCAATTGCGTCTTTATCTCCTGCGAGTGGTGCTAGATTTTCATTGCTTCCTCCTGATAATGCTACAGGAAACTTCGTAAAAATCGAACAAAGAATTCCGGTGAGAATTCAGTTAAAAGACAACGACAAACAAACCGATTTTTTAAGAGCGGGAATGAATATCACTGTGATTGCAGCACACTAAAATGGAAGATAAAAGTATTTTTAAATCCTGGGTTCCAAGATGGGCAATCATTATTATTTTGTTTGTCTGCCTTTTGCATTCCATGATTTTATTGGGAGTTTATACTTCAAACGTAACCTATGCAGCAAGTTTTCTGGACATTGAGCCCGAAGATTTGCAGTTTGCCATGTGCGTTACATACGGAACTCTGCTTGCAACGATTTTGATAGAAAGCCGATTTTCGAGTTTTTTCCCTGCAAAAAATTACCTGATGGCCGTTTATTCCTTAATCGGGATTACGATTGTTTCATCGGCGTATATTACCAATTTTTATCTTTTTTTAATGCTTAGAATCGCCGAGGGAATCCTGATGGCGCTTCCGGTAATTACAATCAGACAATTATTAATTGAACAGTTTAACTCTAAAAACGCTATTATAATTGGGTTTTCGTTTTATTACGGTTCGCTATTATTATCAACGCCTTTTATTATGAATATTGCGGTTTGGTTTCTGGATCATTACGATTGGAAATACATGCTGTATGTTTCGGGCGGCTTGCAGGTTTTGAATGTTTTTTTAATCTTAGTTACTTTTCGTGGGCACCGAATCACAAAGAAAATTCCGTTGTATCAAATCGACTGGATGAGTTATTTTTTGGTTTTAACTGCAATTCTTTGCGGTGCTTACTTTTTTGTTTATGCCGAGAAAAAATATTGGTTCGATTCTTCTCAAATGGTTTTAACGTTAATGATCGCCTTGATTACAGGCGGATTATTCATCTTTAAAGAACTTTTGGTAAAAAGACCCACTTTTGATTTTGAAGTTTTTAAATACGCTAATCTGCGAATTGGATTTTTATTGTTTTTCCTTTTTTACATCAGCAGAGCAACACTGAGTCTTTGTCATTCGGCGATGTTTTCTATTTGGAATTGGGATCCGTCGCGTGTTGCGGGCGTGCAATATATAAACGGACTAGGAAATGTAATTGGGTTAATTCTGGCTGCATTTTTCCTGATGAAATCTGTTTCTACCAAAATCATTTTTATGATTGGTTTTTCGCTTATTGCGCTGTTTCATTTTTGGTTTACGTTTCTGTTTGTTCCAGATGTGGCTTTATCAGATATTATTATTCCATATATTTTGCAAGGAATCGGAGTGGGGTTTTTATTTGTTCCGTTAATTTTATTTACGACATCTTCGGTTCCGGCAAAAATGGCGGTTTCTTCTGGAATTGTTGGTGTTTCTGGGCGTTTTTTGGGAAGTACAATTGGTTTTTGTGTGATGCAGAATGCGGTTGTATTTTTAAACAAAAAGCACTTTTTAAAACTAAGCCAATTCATAACCGGCGAAAATCCCGAAGCACAGCAAACTATTGCCTCTACAGCACAAAGTTTTATAGCAAAAGGATATTCTGCGGATAATGCGAATACTTTGGCCTTGAAAAAAGTCTTCGGAACAGTTGCCAAACAAGCCACTCTACTGGCCGATATGGAAATTTATACCATCGTAGGTTATGGTTTGGTGATTTTGATTATTCTCATTGCGTGTAATCAGCATTTAAGACAAACGATGACATTGGTTAAAAGTAAAATTTGGATTGGCTAAAGAGTTAATCTCGCAAAGTCGCAGAGGCGCAAAGATTTTATTTTAAAGCCACAGATTATTAAGATTAAAAAGATTTGTGGCAGATTGAGGGGATTATTTATTGTCTAAATTTTTAAAAAAAAACTTATCTGCTCAATCTACCAAATCTGCGAGAGTAAAAAAGTCTTTGCGCCTCTGCGACTTTGCGAGATTCAAAAAAACTCCGCGAAAAACCTCTGCGTAACTCTATGGAAAAACTTATCTTGCAGTCGTTAAAAAAAAACAAAAAAATAAAATGAAACAGCAATGTGTAATTTTTGATATGGATGGCGTGATTTCGCACACTAATCCGCATCATGTAAAGGCTTTTGAAGCATTTTTCGATAAATATAATGTTCCTTATACCAACGAAGAGTTTGAGGAACACATGTACGGAAAACACAATAGTTATATCCTGACGCATTTCTTTAAACGTCCGATTGAGGGAGAAGAACTTTTAAAACTCGAAGACGAAAAAGAAGGAATGTTTCGTGAAATTTATAAAGACAAAGTCGATACGATTCCGCATTATTTGGATTTTTTAAGAGAATTAAAATCGTGCGGATTTAAAACAGCTGTCGCAACATCGGCACCGCGAGCAAATTTAGATTTAATTGCCAACGCTTTGAAAATCGATGAAAAAATGGATTCGATGATGTCAAGCGAAGACGTAAAGTTTCATAAACCAAACCCCGAAGTATATCTAAAATCAGCAGAGCGTGTGGGTGTTTCTCCGTCTGATTGTGTGGTTTTCGAAGATTCTTTTTCGGGTGTTACAGCGGGATTAAATGCCGGAATGAAAGTCGTGGGCGTTTTGAGTACGCATACAAAAGAACAGCTTCCGCCATGCGATTTTTATATTTATGATTACAGCGAAATTAATGTTGATAAGGTTTTGGAATTATTGGGGAGATAAAATTTTAAACCATATAAGCGATATAAGTTCATTTAAAAAATGAGCATAATTTGAATAGCCTCCTGCTTTAGCTGGAGGTTTTTTATGTTTAAAAGGGAAAGGCTTTAGCCGAATTATTTGCTTTATGTGAACATTGCGATTGTTATTGCAATAAAAATATAAAGAAAAATAGATCCGTTTAATAAAAGCCATAAAGATTTTGGAACAAATTTTAATCTTAAATCTTTTACGATTAGGATAGAATTGACAAAAGAAAAAACGACAAGAAATAAATTTAAAAATAATGTAAAAGTAGCGCCATAAGCATATGTCAAAGTACCTCTAAAATTCTCAAGATAATGTCTTGTTGCACCACTAATAACAAATAAAATAGGAATTGCAATTGCAAATTTTTGAGTTTCGTGAAGATTCCTGAATTTTTTCAATGTTTTGAAAGAATTATTTCAAAGAAAAATTAAACAATTCTTTAAGTTCAATATCTAAACCTTTGGCGATTTTTACAAGAGTTTTTACTGAAGTATTAATTTTAGCAGTCTCTATTCTTGCTATTTGAGATTTAGTCATACCAGAATCATCAGCTAAATCTTGCTGTGATAATTCTTTCTTTTCACGTAATTGTCTAATGTGAATGCCAAGATTTATAATATAAGTTTCTTCTGAAATATTCATATTTCAAAAGTGAAAAGATTTATTTTGGACATGTAGGCATCTATGCCTACAAATTATTATATTTACTTTAAATAAAAAAAAAGAAAATGAGTACAGAAAAGCTTTCAAAAGAAACAGAAAAAAAATTATTAGACTTTTTTAATAATGTTATTGAGCCGAAAGATTTAGCAAAAGCGATAAGACAATCAAATTATTTAATTGCTTTAAGTATTGTAAGGGAAAATGAAAACGGAACAATTTATTCCCAGAGAGAAAGCGTAGAAAAAGGATTTTATTGGCTCAATGAATTGGCGGAAATTTTAGATCCTTATTTGGATGCTGAGTGAGAAAAATGCTGTAAAAACATAACGTAACCACACAGTTTGTCATTCCGAGGAACGAGGAATCGCACGCGCATATCGACAAAGATTGATACTTTTCTGTGCGGAGTTTCTAGTGTGATTCCTCGTTCCTCGGAATGACAAAACTAGACGGATTTGAGATTATTTCTCTGCAGCAATCATAAGAGCATTTCCGTTAATAATGATATTTGCGTCAGGGAATTTGTTCTGCAATAGGCAAAGAGAAGAGTTTATTGATAGATTTTTGATACGGAAGAAATCTTTTTGTTGAGATGGTTTTGGTGATATTTATTTGATTGTTAATTTCTTGTATTTGTTTGTTGTTAGAATAAGTGATTTTTATAATTTTGACAAAAGGAGAATTAGAAAGCAAACATCCAAAAAATCTACAATGATTGTCTTATGTTTTTTTATTCAATATAGCTTATTGGTGATTCTGAAGTCTCCTTTTGTCAAGGGAATAGTTTGTATGAGCATTCACAAAGGCATAATGTCTGATTATTGTTTGAAATAGACTATTCTTAAAGTATTTTTTGTGATTTATTCAATTCCTTGAGTATTTAAATTTCCTAATGTTATTAAATATCGAGGATAATCTTTTGAAGAATTTATAGCTCTTAGATTTATTTGAATTTTCAAATTATAGATTTCTAAAACTGTATTTTTTGACCTAATTGAGCCAATTTTTAATATATCTAGTGATACAATTCTACGATTTTCCGCCTCGTCGAATAATAAACTTTGAGCTGTAGGATGCTTGCTAAAGTATTTAATTTTTGCTAACTCTTCTTTAGATATGACCATTAAGTTTTCAATTGTATTAATATGTTCATTAAACCATTTAATTGTTGGAAAATCTAGAAGAAATCTGTTTAAATTATCCTTAGAAAGGATTCTTGCGTTGTTAATAATTGCTGGGCCAAAAAAGTTTTTATCGTAACAGTATATTTTATCAAATGTAGCAGCATATCTTAGTTCTATTCTGCCAATTATATCAAATAAGTTATTGTTCAATTTTGCAGTAAAACTATTTGAGTTAAATCTTACAACATTTAATTGGAAGTATGAAGCGAATATTATTGATTGCATAGGGTTGTCAAAAATTTGAAAACCACCGTCTCCTGTACTAATAAAGTTTTCTTTAAACTCATTCTCGTTTTTGGCATAGTCTCCAAAAAAATAATTCTCAGATTTGATGCAATTTTGTACAGTGATTTTGTATAATGAGTTGAAGAGTACTGGGACATAAACTTGAGCGGTTTCTGGATATTCACTGTATTTGTATATGTCTATACCTAAAACAGATTTATTTTCAATGTAATCTAAGTGATAATTTGTTTTTTCTTCATCGCTCAAATCTTTACCTAGTTTAGTTTCGGGATTAAATTTTTTCAAGATTTTAATATTTTGGTTAATAGTTGTTAATTATTAGAATATAAATAAACTTATATTTTTTTATATAGAAAAGTAAAAAGGTTTTTACGTACTCATCAAATATATTAAAAGAATTTTTAACAAGAAAAAATATTAGAATTGGAACTGAGTATACCAAAACAAAAAAGCTTCTGAAAAATCTTCAGAAGCTTTTTTTGGTGCGGATAATAGGACTCGAACCTACACGCCTTGCGGCACCAGATCCTAAGTCTGGCATGTCTACCAATTTCACCATATCCGCGTAATTGTGGGTGCAAAGATAAGCATACTTTCGAATATTCAAAGAAAAATTTCAAAATTTTTTTTAATTCTCTTTTTTGTACTTTTGGTTTTCTATAAAAATAATTTAAATGGAAAATATTAAGTCCTACGTTCAACAACATAAAGATCGGTTTATCAATGAATTGATCGAATTATTAAAGATTCCGTCGGTAAGTGCCGACACTGCATATTCTCAAGATGTTATTGATACAGCAGAGGCTGTAAAAGAAAGTTTATCTAAAGCAGGGTGCGATTTTGTCGAAACTTGCGATACTCCGGGTTATCCAATTATTTATGGAGAAAAAATAATCGACCCAAATCTTCCAACAGTTTTAGTTTACGGACACTACGATGTTCAACCGCCAGATCCATTAGAATTATGGACTTCGCCGCCATTTGAACCGGTTATTAAAACTACAGATATTCACCCAGAAGGCGCAATTTTCGCTCGTGGAGCGTGTGACGATAAAGGTCAGATGTACATGCACGTAAAAGCGCTTGAATATATGGTGCAAAATAATGCTTTGCCTTGTAACGTAAAATTCATGATCGAAGGTGAAGAAGAAGTTGGTTCGGCAAGTTTGGCCTGGTTCGTAGAACGCAATCAGGAAAAACTAAAAAATGACGTGATCTTAATTTCAGATACTGGAATGATTTCTAACCAACAACCATCGATTACGACAGGTTTAAGAGGTTTAAGTTATGTTGAGGTGAAGTTACAGGACCAAACCGCGATTTGCATTCTGGTTTATATGGTGGAGCAGTAGCAAACCCAATTAATATTCTGGCAAAAATGATTGCTTCTCTTCACGACGAAAACAATCATATTACCATTCCGGGATTCTACGATAAAGTTCAGGAATTATCTGCAGAAGAAAGAGCTGAAATGGCAAAAGCGCCTTTTAGTTTAGAAAAATATAAAAATGCTTTAAACATTGCTGATGTTTACGGTGAAAAAGGATATGTAACAAACGAGCGCAACTCAATCCGTCCTACATTAGACGTAAACGGAATCTGGGGCGGATATACTGGCGAAGGTGCAAAAACGGTTATTGCGAGCAAGGCTTTTGCTAAAATCTCAATGCGTTTGGTTCCAAACCAGGAATGGGAAGAAATTACAGAGCTTTTTACCAAACATTTTACAAGTATTGCTCCGGCTGGAGTTACAGTAAAAGTAACGCCTCACCACGGTGGACAAGGTTACGTAACGCCAATTGACAGCATAGGGTATCAGGCAGCAAATAAAGCCTATACAGAAACGTTTGGAGTTCCTGCAATTCCGGTTCGTTCTGGAGGAAGTATTCCAATTGTAGCTTTGTTTGAGAAAGAATTAAAAAGCAAAACGATCCTGATGGGATTTGGTTTAGACAGCGACGCCATTCACTCGCCAAACGAACATTTCGGAATCTTTAATTACTTGAAAGGAATTGAAACTATTCCTTTGTTTTATAAGTATTTTGTGGAATTAAGTAAATAAGATGTTTTTGCCACGAAGGCGCTAAGACTCTAAGATTTTTTGTTGTGTTTTTGCTCGCAAAGTCGCAAAGTTTTTTTTGATACTTTGTCAAAGTTTTAAACTTTGACAAAGTTGAATTTAGATACAGAATCCGTTCAGAAATGAGCGGATTTTTTTTGTTTCCAGAATTTTGGAATTTGGCGTTTATTCCGAGATTTCGGGATTGGAATTTAAATTTATTTTGTGCGTTGCCTTCGGCCGGGCTTTCGGCTATATCTTTTATTCCGCTACGCTGCATAAAAGGATACCGCCTCAATCTCTAACGCATTCGATAAATAAAGAAAATTTCGATTTTAAGAATTTTTAAGTCTTAGGATATCAGAATCTTAAAAAAAATATTTGATAGTTTAAAATTTAATTCTACATTTGTAGAGCTTAATCTATAGTTGTAGAATTAAAACATAAATATGAAAAACCTTTTTTTAATATTGTTTTGTGGGTTAATGCTTTTGAGCTGTAAAAGCAAACCTATCAATCAGAAAATTGACAAGAAAAAAGAAGGGGTTTGGATAGATGATTATACACAGGATAATATTAGATACAAATCGTATGAATATTATAAAAATGATGAGCCAGTAAAAAAGTGGAAAACGTACATTAATGGAAAAATCTACAAAACAGAGAAATACAAAAACGGAATCTGTGTTGTAAAAAGTTATTACGAAAACGGAAAATTGGAGTCGAAGGGGAAAACAAAGTTAGAAACGAATTCGGTTGAAACGCATTGGTTTTATTTTGGAGAATGGAAGTTTTATTCGGATAAAGGAAAATTAAAAGAAATCAAAAACTACGATAAAGGAGAATTGATTTCAGAACAAAATATTAAATAAACTAACTAACCTCTAAACCATGAAAAAACTAATTGCTTTCTTTTTTATCACAATGAATATTGGTTTAATGCAAGCTCAAACTTATAAAGATTGGGTTCGAAAAGCAGATTCTTGCTACACGGTAAAAAACTATGAATTGTCGATTTCCTATTATGATAAAGCTTTTAAAATAGAAAAGAAAGACTATAGGGACTTATACAACGCGGGATGTTCTGCGGCTATGGCAAAAGAAAATAAAAAAGCATTTAAATGGCTGCATCTTTCTATAGATAACGGATACGAGAATATTGCTCATATTAAAATTGAAAACGATTTAAAGCCTTTGCATTCAGAAAAAAATTGGAATAAAACAATTGAAAAACTGCAAAAGAAATTAGATATCATTGGCGCAAATTATGATAAGGTTCTGGAAAAAGAACTTGCCCAAATTTATGCCGATGATCAGGAAATTCGAGGAGAATTTATGAACGTTTATAGAGCTTCTAAACCTGATAAAAAGAAAATAGACAGCATTGGTAAAATTATGGGGAGAAAAGACAGTATTAATCTTATTAAGGTTATAAAAATACTGGACGAAAAAGGCTGGGTAGGAAAAAATGTAGTGGGAACACAAGGAAATCAGACGTTGTTTTTGGTTATTCAGCATTCTGATTTAAAATACCAGCAAAAGTATCTGCCTATGATGAGAGAGGCGGTTAAAAATGGGAATGCAAATCCGGGAAATCTAGCGTATTTAGAAGATAGAGTAGCGTTGAGAGAAGGAAAAAAGCAAATTTATGGCAGTCAGAGTTCAAAGAATAAAAAGACGAATAAAATGTGTATAGCACCAATGATAGATCCGGATAATGTAGATAAAAGGCGCGCAGAAGTAGGACTTGGCACAATGGCCGAATATGCAGCAAAAATGAATATTGAATGGAATTTAGAAGAATATAAAAAAGAATTGTCTGAAATAGAAAAACTTGAAAAACAGTAAACCATGATACAACTATCAAACTCAGAAGAGCAATTAATGGAGCATTTATGGAAGCTTGAAAAGGCTTTTATGAAAGATTTGCTCGAAGCGTACCCGGAGCCGAAACCGGCAACAACAACCGTAGCAACGCTTTTGAAACGAATGATTGACAAGAAATTTGTGGCGTATAACGAATTTGGAAATTCGAGAGAATATTATCCGCTGGTAAAGAAAACAGACTATTTTGCCAAACATGTAAAAGGGCTTATTAGTAATTTCTTTAATAATTCGGCTTCTCAATTTGCTTCGTTTTTTACAACCGAAACTAATTTGTCGGCTTCGGAATTAGAAGATCTTAAAAAAATAATCGATTCAGAAATTCAAAAAAAGAAAAAATGATGACCTATCTTTTAAAATCGGGATTGCTGCTTTTAGTGTTTTATGCAGTATATAAACTTTGGTTAGAAAACGAAAAAATGTTTCGTTTTAATCGCGCTTATTTATTAGGAAGTTTGGTTTTTAGTTTGATAATTCCGCTGCAGTTGTTTTCAATTGGTGCACTTTTTTCAACTCAAATAAAGATGATTCAACTAGACGAAATTATGATTGTGAGCAATAGAGAGGTTTTAAACAAGCTCAATTTCAATGAAATTTTAATGTATGCTTTACGTATAGCGTACCTTATTATTGCTATGATTTTAATTGTTCGTTTTTTAGTAAATGTACTTTCGTTTTATCGTAAAATGAAAAAAAGCAAAGTGCAGTTTGTAAACGGTCAAAAAGTTGTTTTAACAAAAGAGAAAGTTTTGCCACATTCATTTTGGAATGCCATTTTTATTAATCAGGAAGATTTTGAGAACGGTAAAATTCCATCAGAATTAATAGCGCATGAAAAAGCGCATTTACAGCAAAAACACACTCTGGATATTTTGTTTATTGAAATTTTACAAATTTTGTTTTGGTTTAATCCGCTATTTGTTCTTTATGAAAAAGCTATTAAACTGAACCACGAATTTTTAGCCGATGAAGCTGTAAATAAGCAATTTGGGGAGGTTAAAAGTTACCAGAATCTTTTGCTTGATTTTGCATCGCACAAATCAACAATTGCACTTGCCAGTAATATCAACTATTTAATAACTAAAAAACGTTTACTTATGATGACCAAAAAAGAATCTCCAGTTAAAATTGGATTCAAAGTTTGTACAGTTTGTGCTGTTTATATTTTATTGTTATTTGTTTTTAGTAACGAAAGCATTGCTCAATCGAGTAATAATTTGAAAAATCAAGAAGATTATAAAATTAGCTATGATACAACGAGTGTAAAAGAACCGCAATTTCCCGGCGGAATGAATCAGTTTTATATGTTCGTGGGTAAGAATTTTAAAATACCGGCAGAAATAACTAAAAAGCAAATTGATGGCAAATTAATAATGGAATTTATGGTTGAAAAAGACGGAAGTTTATCTGAAATTAAGGTTGCAAAAGATCTAGGATATGGTTTAGCCGAGGAAGCAATCCGAGTTTTAAAACTTTCTCCAAAATGGATTCCTGCGACTGAAAACGGGCAACCTGTTCGTGTAAGTTATACATTGCCTATTACTATTAAGGCTGATAAGTAAGTTTTTTTGGGAAGGTTCAAAGGTTAAGAGGGACAAAGGTACAAAGGTTTTTGAGGAAGGTACAAAGGGTCATAGGGGCAAAGTGGCAGAGGTTTTTTTTTGTGAGGTACAAAGGTTCAGAAAGACAAAGGGACAAAGTTTTTTTTTTAAGGTAGAGACGCACTGCAGTGCGTCTAACATAAAGATTGACTAAATTTTTCAAGAGTTTATTCTAAGAATCTTTGTCAAAGATTAAAACTTTGACAAAGAAGAAAAACCTCTGTTCCTTTGCCTCTTTGCACCTTTGAACCTTTTTCAAAAAACCTCTGTCCCTCTAAACCTTTGCCTCTTTGGACCTTAAGAAAAAAAAATCCGCTTTCAGGAAAACTGGAAGCGGAAAAATAAACTAAAAAAAAAATTCTAAAAAATCAAAGTTGATCCGGACTAAAACAAATCCGGATTGTATCCAAAATAAGGCATGGTTTGTTCGTTAAAAATTACACCATATTCTTCTAATTCTTTTAAAATAGGCTCGTAAACTTCTTTCTTTATAGGAAGCTGAACGCCTGGAGTGGTGATTTTTCCGTTTAAAATAAGTAAAGTAGCCATTGCAACCGGAAGTCCTACCGTTTTTGCCATTGCCGTATAAGTTTGATCGTCGCCAATACAAACCATTTTTGAGTCAATTTGTTTCTTTTCGCCGTTTAGCTCGTATCCAAATTTATGATACATTACGATCATGTCCTTGTCTTCAGGTTCCAGAGCCCAGCTGTCGGTTAAGATTTTTTCTAAAATTTGAGCCGGAGTAGCATTTGGGAGATTTACTTTTTTGTCGGGATTAAATAAATCCAGTTCCAAAAGTTTATCCCACATAATATCGTCCTGATCAATTTTTAAAATCAATCTGGTTTTAATTTCAACAGAATCTGTTGGGTGATACGGAAGAAAAGAATTCACAAACTGGCGGTAACTCATATTTTCAGAGTCTTCCATTACGTAGCTGTCATCCGTCATTCCGAGTTGTACAAACATATTCCATGCTTTCGAAAAACCAACTCGTCTAATTGTTCCTCTATATAAAGTCAGGACATCGTCTAAACCATAAATCGATCTGTATTTAAGAGAATCCCGGTTTGAATACGCTTCGAATTTTCCGTAACCTTCCACTTCCAGAAATTCTGTACGGCGAAACAAAGCACTGTACGGGATATATTTATAAGTGCCTTCCTGAATAAACTTAGCAGCGCCTCCTTGTCCGGCCAAAACTACATTTCTTGGTGCCCAGGTAAATTTATAATTCCATAAATTGTTATCGTATTCTGGAGCAACCAAACCGCCGCAAAAGGATTCGAACAGCAGTATATTACCGCCTTTTTCCCGAATCTCATCTATAACTTTCATCGCACTCATGTGGTCGATTCCGGGATCGAGGCCAATTTCGTTCATGAAAATCAAGTTATTTCTCTTAGCGTCTTCATTAAGAGTCTGCATGGCATCACTTATATAAGAAGCCGTTACAAGATGTTTTTTTAATTGAAGGCAGTCTTTTGCAATTTCGATATGCAAATGTGCCGGAAGCATCGATATCACAATCGTGGCTTTTTCTATTGCGGCTCGTCTTTCTTCGGTATTAAAAATATCTAAAGCAATTGGAGTTGCGTTTGGATGTTTCTGCGTTTTTTTCTCGGCCAAAGCCAAAGATAAATCAGCTACAACAATATGCAGGTTTTCGGTTTCTGATTTTGCAAGCAAATAGCGAATCAGCGAAGATGCTGATCTGCCTGCTCCAATTATTAAAACGCTTCTCATAATTCTAATATTTAACACAAACATATTAAAATGTTATAAATATAACAAATATAATTTTAAAAATGATAATTCGATGTGCAATAAACCAGCTAAAAAATGTTGATTTTAAAGGTGAAATATTTCAAAAACTAAAATGAAAATTGAATGGGATGAAGTATTTTTGTTTAAATTTAAAAGTTTAGAAAATATGAAAAGAAGAATTGTTTTAACTGGTGCCTTTATAGGAATGTTAGCTATTATTTTTGGTGCTTTTGGAGCACATTTGCTTAAAAAATATTTGTCAATAGAGGAGTTAAACACTTTTGAAGTTGGTGTTCGTTACCAAATGTATCATGCTCTTTTTTTACTTTTTCTTTCTACCCGAAAAGATATCGCTGAGAAAACCGTAAAAACAATCTATAATTTGGTTGTTGCCGGTGTAGTTCTCTTTAGCGGATCGATCTATTTATTAGCTACAAAAAGTCTTACACTTTTTGATTTCAAAATTATCGTATTCGCAACACCTTTGGGTGGTTTCTTATTAATTATTGCTTGGGCGGTATTATTTCTTACTATTTTGAGGAAAAAATCATAAAATCTCGAAAAAAAAATTCTGTGTAAAAATTAATCTTTAATTTTGTCTCATAATTAACATATAAGGTTACTTATGTGAATTTTTATTGCTTTTTATCTGCTTTGATAAATAATATAACAATTTGCAAACTTGAGCTTTACGTTTGGGTATTAGTAAAATTATACATTGTTGCACCAAAAAAATAACACACACAACATTAAATTTATGGACAATAACACACTTTTCGCGCAATCGATTTCGTTAAAAGAATTAGGAATAGAAAATGCAACGGTTCGTTACCAGTTATCAGCAGATGATTTGCATGCGATAACGGTGCAGTCAGGACAAGGTGTTGAGGCCTCTACAGGTGCTTTGGCAATTAATACAGGTGAATTTACAGGGCGTTCTCCACAAGATCGTTTTATTGTAAAAGACAGCATTACGGAAGATAAGGTATGGTGGGGAAATGTAAATATCCCTTTTGCACCAGAAGCTTTTGAGAAATTATACAATAAGGTAACAGCATTTTTATCGAACAAAGAGGTTTTTGTTCGTGATTCTTATGTTTGTTCAGATCCTAATTATAGACTAAACGTTCGCGTTGTTACAGAAACAGCCTGGTCAAATTTGTTTTGCTACAATATGTTCTTAAGACCAGAAGAGTCTGAATTGGCAAACTTTACACCAGAGTGGACAGTAGTTTGTGCGCCAAGTTTTATGGCAGATCCTGCTGTAGACGGAACACGCCAGTCTAACTTTGCTATTTTAGATTTTACTAAAAAAATCGCTTTAATTGGCGGAACAGGTTATACAGGGGAAATGAAAAAAGGAATTTTCTCTGCTTTAAACTTCATTTTACCGGTTTTTGAAAATACATTACCAATGCATTGCAGTGCCAATGTTGGTAAAGATGGAGATACAGCTATTTTCTTCGGATTATCCGGAACAGGAAAAACAACTTTATCTGCAGATCCGGAACGCAAATTAATTGGAGACGACGAACACGGCTGGACAGGCGAAAACACTGTTTTTAACTTTGAAGGCGGATGTTATGCTAAAGTAATTAACTTAACAGAAGAAAATGAACCGGACATTTTTAGAGCGATCAAAAAAGGAGCGCTTTTAGAAAATGTAGTTTTCAAAGCGGGAACTAATGAAGTTGATTTTGACGATGTTTCGATTACTCAAAATACACGTGTAAGTTACCCAATAACACATATTGATAATATTCAGCCGGGTTCTATTGGTCATAACCCAAAAAATATATTTTTCCTAACAGCAGATTCTTTCGGAATCCTGCCTCCAATTTCAAGATTAACTCCTGGACAGGCAGCTTACCATTTTATTTCTGGATACACAGCAAAAGTAGCAGGAACAGAAGCTGGAGTTACAGAGCCGCAACCTAATTTCTCTGCTTGTTTTGGAGCGCCTTTCATGCCATTACATCCAACAAAATATGCTGAAATGTTAAGCAAAAAAATGAAAGATGCTGATGTAAAAGTTTGGTTAATAAATACAGGCTGGACAGGCGGTGCATACGGAACAGGAAGCCGTATGAAATTAAAATACACTCGTGCTATGATTACAGCTGCATTAAACGGAGAACTGGATAATGTAGAATACCAAAACCACGCAGTATTTGGAATTGCAAAACCACAATCTTGTCCAAATGTTCCAGAGGAAATTTTAAATCCTAGAAATACTTGGGAAGACAAAGATTTATACGATAAAAAAGCGTTAGAATTAGCTCAGAAATTCAAAGCTAATTTTGCCAAATTTGAAGAGTTTGCCAATGCCGAAATCTTGGCTGGCGCACCGATTACAGAATAAAGGGCAATTACTAATTCAAAGAGAAAAAGCTGTTCAGTTATGAACAGCTTTTTTTTAGTATTCAGTTTTCAGTCTCAGTTTACAGTGTCACCCTGAGCGAAGTCGAAGGGCTTTTATGTTGAGAAGGGCTTCGACTTCGCTCAGCCCGACAATTTTTAGTTTACGGTTTTCAGTCTCAGTCGACAGTTAGTTTGAAAACTGAAAACTGACCACTGTGACTGAATACTGCGACTGCAAACTTACTTAACCTGTTCGTCAATACGTTTCTGGATCAAATCCCAGGTGTAGTAATGAAACGTCATTCCGTTGCTCATGGCTACGAAAAGTCCGTTTTTGTATTTTGGGCCTAAGTTGATGTTTGTAACATCGGCACCATCACATTCAACCGTTGACGTTGGGACTTCGGCTAATAAAGGATATTGATTTGGATTGCCTTTGGCACCTTCTCTCGGATAAACCATAAAAGAATTAGCCTGTTGGTTTGAAACCAGAATATATCCGGTAGAATCTGTTTTTTTGTAAATCGCGATTCCTTCGTGATCTGCTTTGAAATCTTTTTGGCCAAAGAAAGCCAGTTCTTTATTATCGTTTAAAGCAGGATCGGCTTTGTATTTTCTAATGCCGACTTGTTCGTCACAGTAATAAACATTTCCTAATTCGTTATCGACGGCAATAGCTTCGATTTCTTTCTTTCCGCTGTAAGTTCCAAATTTGCGAACCACTTTTGCAGCAGCGAATTTTCCGCTTCCAGAAAGCTCATATTGCCATAAATAACTTCCAGATGGACCAGTTTTTCTTCCCACGATGGCAAAAATCTTCTGATCGCTTGGACGGGTGTATAAAGCAACTCCCATTGGATCGCGTTCTGAATCTCCTTCAAAAACAGGAATACCGCCATTGTCAATTGGCTCTAAATCAGGGAGACTGAAGATTCTTATTTTGTTCGTTTCGCGTTCTGTTGTAACTGCAATGTCAACTTTTTTTCCGTCGATGATTAAACCGTAAGCGATATCAACATTGTTTGGACGCTTTAAAACAATTGATTTTTTAAGTATTTTTCCATTTAAATCAAAAGCATACAAAGCACCGTCAGTATCTTTATCTGTTCCCACAATAATACTTTTTGAAGCATCTGTTGGGTGAATCCAGATCGAAGGATCGTCTGTATCGTGAGGCAAGGCTTCAGTAACAGTTGTTGGTTTTACGGCATTTGGCTGAACTGGAGCTAATTTATCGTCTTTACAAGCTGTAAAAGAAAGGCTTAAAAGTAAAAAAGCAAGTATCGATTTATTTTTCATTTTGGGTATATTATTTTAAATGAATTAGACAGAACCGCTAAGTCCTGTCTAATTTAGTCGTTTTTATAATTGATTTTACAAGTCCAGTTTTAATCCGAAATTGTAACGTGCCTGGTAATATTCTGCTTGTTTTGTATGAGCTGCAACTCCTTGATAGTAACGTAACGGCTGATTAGTTAAGTTATTTGCTTCGGCAAAAAGACGAAGTTTTGGAGTAATTTTGAAAGCAGCATTTGCATCTAAGAAAAACTGTTTGTCATAATAACTGTCTTTATAAGATTCAGAACCTAATTCATCTAAATAATCAGAGGTAAAGTTGGTTGAGATTCTGGCAGAAAAACGTTTGTTTTCCCAAGATAAAGATCCATTAAACATGTGAGGCGTAGTTCCCGGAAGACTGATATTTTTTCTTTCGTTTCCATCTTCATCGGCAATACCTTTTGCTTTAGATTTTGTGTAAGTGTAGTTTAAATAAACCGCAAAACCTTTTAAGAATTTACCAGGAAGAAAATCTAACTGACGCTGAAAAGCAACTTCAAATCCGTAAACATCAACCGTATCTCCGTTTCTTGATTGTAAAAACGACCATTTTTCTCCAACCGCAATTGGGTTTGCCTGAGTAGGAAAATCGTTGGCAAATTTTACGCTGTCGTATTGGTTATCGCTGTAATTGTAAATGAAATCATTTAATCTTTTGTAGAAAACACCTCCAGAAATTAAACCAACCGATTTGAAATAATTCTCGGCCATGAAATCATAATTGTATGAATACGTAGCATCAAGATCTGGATTTCCGGCTGTAATTTCTTTATCAGCGGCAATATTGTTTACATAAGGTGCCAATGCATAATAATTTGGTCTTGCTAATGCTGTTGTAGCAGCAGCTCTTAAAACTAAATCTTTGGTAGCATTATATTGAAAAGAGATACTTGGCAATAAATTAGTATAAGAATTTGTTGTGTTGATTTTATTTTCTAATTCTTCTTCATCTAAAACGCGGTTTCCAGTATAATCGATGTGTGTATTTTCCATACGGAAACCTAAAACCATAGAAAGTTTATCGTTAAAATCCTGATCCCATCTTACATAAGCCGCATAAATATTTTCTTTGGCATTGTAGTTTACAGCTAAATATTCTGCAGGATCTGTTTCTTTATCAAACAAAGCAGGATTATTTAAATCTAAACTTCCTAAGAAATTAGCCGAAGCAAATGTTCCCGGTACATATTTACTTCCCGGATTAAAGTTTTTTCCATCATAATAACTTGTTGGAATTTGAGATAATAATTCCATTCCGTCGTTGATTGGCTCATAAGAAAAGAAGTTGTTATTTCTTTCTTTTTCTTTCAAACGAAGTCTAAGACCTGTTCTAAGTCTTCCTTTTTCTCCAGCTATTACAGAGAATGGAAAACGGATATTTACTTTAGCACCAAATTCACTTTCGCTTGTTTCATCTGTATTTTCGGTAACCGAATCAAATTTGAATTTATCAACAGATTCTCCAACAGTTGTCATTAAAGGAAATCTAGGATCAGATAAATCTTCGAACATTTACAGTCCTTTTTGACGGTATTCGATGTAACGTTCTCCCGGACGGTATTCTCTTGCTTTTGCATAGTTTGCGGACCAGTCTAAATCTAAAGAAGAATTGATTAAATGCTCTCCGCGAATAGAATAATTCTGTACGCGTTGATCTTCAAGTCTTCTGTTTTTATTGCGGTTATTATCAAGACCACCTTTTGTCTGACGTTTTACGCGGCCTTCAAAACCAGTAATTTCTTCACCATTATAAATTGGTTCAATATCATCGTAAGTAGTTCTAAAACGGTTTTCTCTATCGTCTCTCCAATTGTAAATGGCATTGGCAAAAATGGTATTGTTTTCGTTAAATTTATAATCTAAAGCAATAGATCCGCTTCGGCGAATACGCTGTACGTCATATTTTCTAATTTCTGATGCTTGTAAATATTCATTTCCAAATTCATCTTTAACCCATTCGTTTTCGATGTTATCAGATCCGTAATCTACATTGTTATAAGAACCGCTGAAAACAGCTCCTAACTTATTGTCGAAAAAGCGATTACCATAAACTAATCCGGCAGTATAGCTCGCATGTTCGCGTATTGGTAAATAACCTCCCGCAAGAGTTGCAGAGATTCTCTCACCATTTGGAGTGGCTCTGGTCACTAAATTTACAGAACCACCAATAGCATCCGCATCCATGTCTGAAGTCAAGGTTTTGTTTACTTCGATAGTCGAAATCATATCAGACGGAATTAAGTCCATTTGTACGTTTCTGTTGTCTCCTTCTGCAGATGGAATACGGTCTCCATTTAAAGTAACCGAGTTTAAAGAAGGCGCTAAACCTCTAATAATGATATTACGAGCTTCACCCTGATCATTCTGCATTGTGATACCTGGAACACGTTTTAAAGCGTCTCCAACGTTGGCATCAGGAAAACGACCCATTTGATCTGATGAAATTACGTTTCCGATATTTTTATTGTTTTTTTGTTGATTCAGTGCTTTGGCCTGACCTTTTAAAATGTCTCCAACCACAACTTCATTCAGCTCTGTTCCAGAAGCTTTAAGAGCAAAATCTATAACATTATTTTTGCCTTGTTCTACTGTGATTTCATGAGTAATTGCAGTATATCCAATATATTTTACTTCAACCTTATAAGTTCCGGCATTAATATTTAATAATTCGAAACGGCCATTGTAGTCAGAAACGGTGTATTTGTTTTCGCCTACAATTTGTACCATTGCTCCCGGCAAAGGAAGTTTGTCGTCTGTATCCAGCACTTTTCCGGAAATTATGGCCTTTTGAGCATAACCTGAAACGGCTAAAAACAGCAGCATTAATAATAAATAGATTTTTTTCATTGTGTGTTTAGTTTGATTTGTTGCGAAACTAGACTCTTTGTATTACTAAAAGCCCTACAAAAAATTAATATAGTGTTATGATTCCCCTTCAACATTAGAAATAGATTAATGTTAAAATAACATTTAATAAAAAAGGAATTTTATAGCGCCAAGTAAAAACAAATCAACTATTTACCTGAGAATTAAAATTTTGGCGCTAAATTTGCCGTATCAATCACAATCAAAAATCATCAATCATGTTAAAACAATTTTTTATCCTTTGTTCCGGCGCGGACCGTGACATATTAGAAGGATGCTCAGAAGGCGAACAAACCAAATATGTTGGTATTGGTGCCACCGTGTTTTTTACCGCAGTTATGGCTTTTCTGGCTAGTGCTTATGCGCTTTTTACCGTTTTCGATTCTATTTATCCGGCTTTAATTTTTGGATTTGTATGGAGTTTACTGATTTTTAATCTGGACCGATTTATCGTTTCTACCATTAAAAAGAGAGATCGTTTTATGGACGAATTTCTGCAGGCAACGCCGCGAATTATTTTGGCGGTTATTATTGCTATTGTAATTTCGAAACCTTTAGAGATTAAAATCTTCGAAAAAGAAATCAATACCGTTTTATTGAAAGAAAAAAATGAAATGGAATTGGCTAATAAAAAGCAGATTGGAACGTATTTCAAAACAGATTTAGATAAAAATAAAGCGGAGATTGCGGCTCTAAAAACAGATATTGTAAAAAAAGAGAAAGAAGTAAATGCTTTGTATTCGACTTATATTACAGAAGCTGAAGGAACTGCCGGAACTAAGAAATTAGGGAAAGGGCCGGTTTATAAAGAGAAACGCGAAAAACATGATGCAGCTTTAAAAGAATTTGCGGCGTTAAAAACCGCAAACGAAGCTAAAATTGCCGAAAAAGAAAAAGCAGGCATAAAACTTCAGGCCGATTTAGATAAAAAAGTTTCGCAGACACAGCCTATTATCGAAGGTTTCGACGGATTAATGGCGCGTATAAATGCACTGAATAAACTGCCTTGGCTTCCGTCGTTTTTTATCATGCTGTTGTTTTTGGCGATCGAAACGTCTCCCATTATTGCTAAATTATTAGCACCAAAAGGCGAATTCGATTTTAAACAGGAAGAAGCCGAAACAGCGATGAAAGCGACTTTGGAACAAAACAAATACCAACGTCAATTATTGGTTAAAACCAGCGCCGAAATGCATGATAAGGTCTATGCCGATATTTCCGGAGATAATGGATTATACGATTTGCAGAGAAAAAATGCAAAAGAATTATTGGAACTGCAATCGCATAAATTTGTAGAAAAACAGAAAGCGACTCTGTGAGAGCTTAACCGCAAAGAGCGCAAAGGCATACCGCAAAGTTCGCCAAGTATTTATAAAAGAAAACCATCAACATAAATTGATGGTTTTTTTCTTTGCGAACTTTGCGTAAAATCCTTGCGTTCTTTGCGGTTAGATTTACATATAACTTAATATCTCTTTTTTGTAAGCGTCATATTCACCTTGCATGATCAATCCGTTATCAAGAAGTTTTTTGTAATTCTGAAGTTTGTCAAAAAGTTCTTCCTTAGACAATTCGCTTAATTTGCGATCTCCAGTTGAAGGCTGCGCTGGCTGAATTGGCTCAAAAGTTTCAGTATATACTGGCGCTGCAGGTAAAATTTCTGCAAAACTAGTTACTTCTTCTGTTTCAACCTCTTCAATTTCTTCTGCTTCTTCTTCGTACTCTTGTTCAACAACTTCCTGAATTGGTGTCGCTGCTGCAACTGGATTTTTTAATAAGTCCAATTGTTCTTTAGCGTAAGTATAAATTTTTCTAGCCTGAATTTTTGGAATATAATCGATAGAAACAGCTAAATCTGTTTTGGTGCCAAATGAAAATTCAGAACCTAAAATGTTTTCTTTTACAAAAGTACTGGCAATATCATCCCAAGTATAATCTGTAAAATCCATAGAAAGACCTAAATTTTTAGGTTTACAGATAATAATACGCTTGTTTGTTAATACAATACTATCAGGAAAAACAGTAATAGCAGGCTTTTTCTGCACTGCGATATATCCAACTTCTTCGCCTTTCATTAATAAGTCGGTAAGTTTCGAAGTGATTTTTTCAATCGCTTTTGGATCTTGTTCTTCGTTTAGAAATTTTTTAAATTGTTCTTTCATGGTGTATAAGTTGCTAATTTATCTAGTAACTAAGTTGCTAAGTTTTTTTCTTACGATGCAAATGTAATGCCTAATTTTTTAATTAGATAATTTCATTCTGAATTTTCTTTGTCAAACTTTTGAAAACCAATTCATACGAATGATCTATAAGTTCCTTAACGAATTTGTCCGGAAGATTTCCGTTTAAAACGATCGTGTTCCAATGCACTTTGCTCATATGGTATCCAGGCTGAATTTCGTCATATTCAGCTCTGAGTTCCTGCGCGCGGTCCGGATCGCATTTTAAATTGACAGACTGTTCGTTCTTTTCCCATTGCGATAAAGATGATAAAGCAAACATTTTACCGCCCACTTTAAAAACCAAAGTATTTTCATCAAAAGGAAAATGTTCACTCACTCCTTTTTTTGAAAGACAATATTCATAAAACGTTTCTAAATTCATATTATAAAAAGTTATAATTCAACACAAATTGCACAAATTTCACTAATTGATTTTTTCGTGTTAATTAGTGAAATTAGTGTTTCATCCTACTATTTTTTCCATCATTTTTTCAGGATGATTGAGTTTTGTAAATCCAAATTTCTCGTATAAAAAGTGAGCGTCACTTGTGGCTAATCTCCAAATTTTTACATTTTGAAGCTGTGGTTCTTTCATCATCGTATCAATTAAAATCGATGAATATCCTTTTCCGCGGTGTTTTTCATCAATAAAAACATCCATTAAATAAGCAAAAACAGCATAATCAGTTATCACGCGAGCAAAGCCAATTTGTTTGTCATCTAAATAGATTCCAAAACAAACCGAAGCATCAATTGTGGTCTGGACTTCTTCCATTGTTCGTCCGGCAGCCCAATAAATATCTTTTAAAAAGTTTTGTATAAACGGAACGTCGAGTTTGGTTTTGTCTGTTGAAACATTAATCATAGTATTCAGTCTCAGTTTTAAGTATTCAGTAAATCTAAAATCTACACTCTAAAATCTAAAATTTTATAGAGAATCGGTTTTGATGGACTTGCGTCATTTTCAAACGAAGCAATTTGAAGATTTAGTATGTAATTTCCATCTTCAATTTCATCCGGAACATATATCATTTCAGTAATTGTTGCATTGAATCGTGCATCAGAATTGAGATTATGCGTGTCTTTTATATTCCAAAATGCTTTATGAGCCAATAATTTTCCTTCGTCATGTTCTTTATCCACGCTTGGTAAATCGATCAATAAATGCTGAATTTCGCTTTCGCGGATGAAATCCGCCGCTTCTTCAGACAAATAAGGCGGATTTGTATTCGAATATTTTCTTGATTTTTTATCTTTTTGATTTGGAAGTGTTCTGATAATTAAAGCCTCTGTCACGCTGAGCGGAGTCGAAGCGCTGCCCAGTGATGTTACATTGAGCGAAGTCGAAATGCTTTCTTTCGTAATCACCAAATCATCTCCAATTTTCTCAGGCTCAACCGTAATTAAATTAGCAAAAAAGAAAAACTGTTTCAAAGACTGATTAATGCTGAAAAAATCATTCGTAATATGTCCCAGACATTCCGTATGCGTTCCATGTCCATGCGGATTGAAGAAAATATTATTAAAATTAGTAGATGATTTTCCTTCCGAAACTTTCCCGATCCAATCGCCAAAAACTACGGGTTCAATAACTGGTTTTTCGATATACCAAGCAATCGGGTTTTCATCTGTATTGGTTAATGGAATAGAGATATCAATAGGTTTTGATAAGTCGATTTCGAAGTTGTTGATTTTTGCTATCATAATTTAACCGCAAGGTTCGCTAAGGTTTACGCAAAGGACGCGGGGATTTTATTAAAGATTGTTTGCTATTCTTTTAATTCCGTTTTTTATTAAAGAAACATTGAAATTTATTAATAAACCTAATTTGCAATTTGTTAATTTTAAATAAGTCAATAGTTGAGCAAAATGAACTTCATTTAAACAATCGACTGCTTTTATTTCCAAAATTAGTTTATTTTCTACTAAAATATCTAATCGATAACCAACATCTAATTTTACTTCTTCGTAAATTAAAGGTAAAGCTTTTTGTTTTTCAACTAATAAGCCGAGTTTTCTTAATTCATAAAATAAACATTCTTCGTAAGCACTTTCTAAAAGCCCAGGCCCTAAAGTTTGATGAACCTTCAAAGCTGAATGGAACACAATTCGTGATAAATCATTTTCTGACATAAGTAATTAACTTTAAAATTAAAACTCAAATCTACGGTTTAAATTTATTTACTATAAATTTATTCCTACAAAAATAAATAGCGTTCCTTGCGTAAACCTTAGCGAACCTTGCGGTTAAATCTCAGGCTGTATATAAAATAAATCTGAAGCAATTCCATCTGTTAAAAATTTTCCTTTTGGAGTTGGTTTTAGAATGTTGTTTTCTATTGAAAGCAAATCGTCGTTTAAGAATTTTTGAGCTTGTTTTTTGAGATACTCTAAATATTCCAATCCAAATTCTTTTTCAATTCTTTCGAGAGAAACACCCCAAATGGTTCGTAAACCTGTCATAATATATTCATTATAACGATCTGAAACAGTTAAGGTTTCTGTTTCGATAGGAAGTTCATTGTTCTGAATTGCTTTTATATAAAGCGAATTATTGGCAATATTCCAGCCTCTTTTTTCTCCGTCATAACTGTGCGCAGAAGGTCCGATTCCGATATATTTTTTGCCTAACCAATAAGCCGAATTGTTTTTGGAGAAATAATTTTCTTTTCCAAAATTGGATAATTCATAATGAATAAAGCCGTTTTTTTGAAGCGTATCGACCAAAATCATAAAATGATTCGAAGTCGCTTCGTCTTGTGGTTCAGCAATTTTTCCGGTTTGAATTAATTTGCTCAAAGCTGTTTTGGGTTCAACCGTTAAAGCATAACTCGAAATATGCGGAACGCCGAAACTCAAAGCCGTTTCGATATTCTGTTTCCACATTTCATCACTCATTCCTGGAATTCCATAAATCAAATCAAGCGAAATATTATCAAAATATTTGGTTGCTTCTTCTAAACATTTTTTGGCTTCCGCCGAATTATGAGCGCGATTCATCATCTTCAAATCATCTTCATAAAAAGACTGAATACCAATGCTTAAACGATTTATAGGGCTTTTAGATAATTCGAGAATTCGTTCAGCAGATAAATCATCTGGATTTGCTTCCAGCGTAATTTCTGGATTTGCCGAAACTTTATAGTTTTTATAAACTTCTGAAATTAAAAAAATGATTTCGTCATTCGATAATACAGAAGGAGTTCCGCCTCCAAAATAAATGGTTTCTATAATTTCATTGTCACCTCGAGCGGATTCGTGAAGCTCATTTTTACGCATGCCAATTTCTTTGGCCAAAGCCAAAACCATTTCGTCTTTCTTTTTCATCGAAGTCGAAAAATGAAAGTCGCAATAATGACAAGCCTGCTTGCAGAAAGGGATATGAATGTAGATACCGCTCATTTTTTAGTTTTCAGTCTCAGTTTTCGGTCTCAGTCTCAGCTGTAAACTGTGACTGCGACTGTAAACTATTTTCTAATCTTATCTTCATTTTGTTTTACAAAAGCATCCCAGCCCGAATAACTTTTTCCTGCCACGACTTTTCCTGAATTAAAGAAATGACAAACTGCAGCTGCCAAACCATCTGTAGAATCGAGATTTTTTGGTAATTCTTTTAAGCCTAAAAGCTGTTGTAACATTTTGGCAACCTGTTCTTTGCTGGCATTTCCGTTTCCGGTAATCGCCATTTTTATCTTTTTTGGTTCGTATTCCGTAATCGGGATGCCTCTTGAAAGCCCCGCTGCCATGGCAACTCCTTGTGCACGCCCAAGCTTTAACATCGATTGTACGTTTTTACCAAAGAAAGGTGCTTCAATCGCAATTTCGTCTGGACAATGCGTTTCGATTAATTCGATCGTTCGTTCAAAAATGATTTTTAGTTTTTGGTAATGATTGTCGTATTTGGACAATTGCAATTCGTTTAACTGCAAAAACTCCATTTTTTTATTGATAACTTTTATCAATCCAAAACCCATAATGGTGGTTCCGGGGTCAATACCTAATATGATGCGTTCTTTTGTCAAGATTTTTGTTTAAAGTTTCAGGTTTAGAAAATTGGCACATTTTCTAATTTTCTAATTGCCGCATTTGCTTACTTTTGCGGCATGATTTCAATTCCTCACAAAGCTAAGCAATTCCTAGTTCTTCTAATCAAACTTTTGATTGTTGGCGGCGCATTTTATTTTATTTACAATCAGCTGGCGAATAACGACAAACTCGACTGGAATAAGTTCCTTATTTTATTCCGAAAAAACCAGTCGGTTTTAGGGATTTCGTTTATTTTACTTTTGAGCGTTTTGAATCGTTATTTTGAGATTTTAAAATGGCAGAATCTGGCCAAAGTAATTCAAAAAATCTCGGTTTATGAAGCCGCAAAACAGGTTTTAGCAGCATTAACTGCCGGAATTTTTACGCCAAATGGAGTAGGAGAGTACGCCGGAAAAGCATTGTATTACCCGAAAAATGAAGCTAAAAAAGTGGTTTTTCTAAATCTGATCTGCAACGGAATCCAAATGATCCTCACGATTATTTTTGGTATATTCGGATTGATGTATTTCAATGCACAATACAATGTCATTACATCCAAAACAGTTGCTATTTTGTTTGGCGGATTTGTTGTGATTTTGATTGTTTTATTCTCTCTAAAAAAGATAAAAATAAAAGGATATTCGATTGAAAAACTGATTCATAAAATCAACGAAATTCCAAAATCAATTCATCAAAAAAATATTCTTTTAGGTATTTTAAGATATTTGGTTTTTTCGCATCAATATTACTTTTTGTTTTTAGCTTTTGATGTCGATTTGCCTTACTTAACTTTGATGGCTGCAGTTACATCTGTTTATTTTCTGGCTTCGTCACTGCCTACTTTTCAATTTTTGGACTTTGCAGTAAAAGGAAGCGTTGCTATTTATTTCTTCGGAATTTTGGGTGTAAACGAATGGATTGTCGTTTTCATCAGCACGCTTATGTGGTTTCTAAACGTGGTTTTGCCAGTTGTTTTAGGAAGTTATTTTGTGCTGAATTTTAAAACAAAAACAACAGCATGATATTCGCTTTGTTAACCATATTAACTATTTATACAATAAGTATAGGTTGCTTGTTTATGGTTTTTTTAAAGTGAAGGAATATCAAAATAAAGATCTGGACCCTAAAACAAGTTTTACAATTATAGTTCCGTTTCGAAATGAAGCAGAAAATCTGCCCAATCTCTTAAATAGTTTTTCAAAACTAAATTATCCAACAGATTTGTTTGAAGTGATTTTGGTAGATGATAGTTCTAAAGAGAAGTTCCAATCATCAATTGTTAATTATCAATTGTCAATTATTAATAATTTCCGTGTTTCAAATTCTCCTAAAAAAGATGCGATTACAACGGCAATGCAGCACGTAAAAACCAATTGGGTTATCACGACAGATGCTGATTGTATTGTTCCGGAAAACTGGCTTTTGACTTTTGATAATTATATTCAGGAAAACAAAGTTTCAATGCTCGCTGGAGCGGTTTCGTATGAATGTGAGAATTCATTTCTGCATCATTTTCAGCAGTTAGACTTAACCAGTTTACAAGGCGCTACAATGGGTAGTTTTGGTTTAAACAATGGATTTATGTGCAACGGCGCTAATTTTGCCTACACAAAATCGCTGTTTGAAAGTTTAAATGGCTTTGAAGGAAACGATAAAATTGCCAGCGGCGATGATGTTTTTTTGTTGCAAAAAACCATTGAAAAATTTCCAAATGAAGTACATTATTTAAAAGCACAAGAAGCAATTGTAATTACAAAACCAACCGAAAACTGGAGATCATTATTTTATCAAAGAGTACGCTGGGCAGCCAAGACAAGTTCGTATAAAAGTACTTTTGGCAAGTATCTGGGATTAATTGTTTTCTTCGGGAATTTGAGTTTGGTAATCGCTTTTTTCTTATTCCTTATCGGAATTTTAGGTTATCCGTTTTTGGTTTTATTTGGATTTTTAAAGTTCACAATAGACTTTGTTTTACTTTATAAAACCAATCAATTTTTGACCAAAAGCAGGATTAAAAGCCTTTTATTAAGCAGTTTGTTTTATCCTTTTTTCAGTTCAGCAGTAGCTTTATATAGTTTGTTTGGCTCTTATGAATGGAAAGATCGAAAATTTAAAATGTAATTTTCAAATTCCAAATTCCAAATGAAACTACTTGATGAGAAATAATAAAACTATTTTTTATCTTTTGCCTTTATAATAACAGGCAGAATAAACTGCGTTTTTACCGGAACGCCTCGTTTTATAGCTGGGTTTACTTTAGGGAAATCGATTAAACGAGCGTGAAGAATGCTGTCAATTCTAATCGTGTCGTAAGCCACAGAGTCTTTTTGAAAATTCGGCTCGAATTTCATTTTCGAATTAGGAAAAATAGTCACTTTTACCTGAATCGTATCCAAATCAGGGTAAAGAATAGATAAACTGTCTACATCCAGTTTTTCCTGAATAAGCTGCGACATCACATCAAAAAAACATTTTTGGCGCTGTTTTTTATCGCTGATAGTCTCGCAGTCAGCAACTGTTGGATATTCGTCTACTTCTTTCCAATTAATCGATTTTAGTTCTTTTTGAAGTAATTCTTTTTCAGACGGAACCTGCTTCTCAAAATATTGACAAGAATTGAAAAATAGAAAAACTAAAAAATAGAAAAAATGAGGCCTCAAGATTTTGACTTTGAATTGAAAAAAGAATTAATGATATAAAAATACGATTATTTTTTTTGAGAAGCTTTATAAACTAAATAATCTTCATAATTTTCCGAAAGCCATTTTTCTTTGTTCTCTGCGGCAACTTTTTTTTGGTCTGGATATAATTTTTCAAGACGATCAGAAAATGCGGCAATTTGAACTGTGTAATTGTAAAATTCGACTTTACTTAAAACAATATTTGGGTCACTTTTACGATTAAAAAATTCAAAAAAGAGTGCATCAAATTCTTTCATAGAGAAATTTAATACTTTTTTCTTATTACTTTTATAGATACTGTCTTGTATAAGCTGGTCGTCGATTGAAATTTTTTTGCTTTGTGCAAATCCCGAAGCACCAATCGATAACAGAGATAAGAGTAGAATTAACGACAAATAACGCATTTCTAATTTTGTTTAAAAATTTGTAAGTGCAAAATTACAAAAATATATGGATTTATTATTGGTGATCTTAGGTTTTATATGCATGATTGTGGGGATATTTGGGAGTTTTCTGCCTGTTCTGCCCGGGCTTTCCTGCTGCTGGGTTGGTTTGTTGCTTTTATACCTAACAAAAGCAGTCGATAATAATTATTGGCTTTTAGGAATAACACTTTTGCTAACCATCATCATTACCGTTTTAGATTATATTATTCCGGCAAAAGGCACTAAAAAGTTTGGCGGAAGTTCATACGGAGTATGGGGTACAAACATTGGTTTAATAGTCGGTATTCTTGCTCCAATTCCTTTTGGAGTCATCATTGGCCCTTTTGTTGGCGCATTAATTGGCGAAATGATTTACGATTCTACCAATCATAAACGTGCCTTTAAAGCAGCTACAGGATCTCTGCTAGGCTTTCTGGCTTCGAGCTTTATTAACTTTATGTTCTGTATAATTTATCTTGGAATATTCATCCATACAACATGGGAATATCGAAACTTATTGTTTTAATTATGTAACAAATACTTAGCTTTTTTCTTATTTTTTGCTTTTTTTAAGAAAAAAATGAACTTTTTAAGAAAAATAATATGCTTCGTTTTGATAGCGAAAGGGTTATATTTACTGGTATTGAGCGTTTTTGTTGTTAACATGCTCATAATGTTCTTAGTAAATTCTTAACTTATTTTTTGGATATGTTAAAATATTTTATATTTTTATCCTGATAAACGATAAAAAGCCCCACTTTGTCGATTATTTTGAATAAGTATAAATAATTATTTAATAAGTTATGAGTATGACCCCAAACCTACAAATTGAGCTTAGACGATTTATTTCTTCTAATGTTGTTTCAAAGTTAAACAAGTTTTATTTTGAAAATGATGCACTCCTGATAAAGGGAATTGATGTTTCGATAGGTACAGTTTTAATGGGACTCTATAACAAGGCAGAAGAATCTGGTTTTTACAAAGGAATTGTTTCTCAAATAGAAGATAATTCAAGTTTTTATCAGGAAGTCGATTTTACTTCCGGCAGAATTTTATCAGTCGACGACTGTTACCGCATAGAAGGAAATCCAATACTTAAAGAAATCTTCACCAACAAAAAAGGCCGAATTTCTGAAATGATTTCAAACGAAGTCGGCATCAAAAGCGAAACTGCCCGCGAAATACTTAACTTTTCTGCACTCCTTGTAATCTCTTATCCTAAAAATAACATTCAGTTATTAGATAGTCTAAAACTACTTTTAGAAGAACAAAAAAGAGATATTTTAAACAGCATTCAGCCCGGAATAAAAATCATCTTAGGATTTTCATGTTACGAATCTGTTGAAGACAAAAATCAAAACATCGGAAGATCCATCTTTTCACTTTTCGGACATAACTTTTTCAGTTTCTAAATAAAAAAATCCCATCTTACAAAAGTAAAACAGGATTGTATTTAAATCAATTTTGAAGACGTTTTATGCGTTTTTCAAATTGATAACTTCTTGATCTGTCAAAAAGCGCCAGTTTCCTCTAGGAAGATTCTTCTTAGTTAAACCAGCAAAAGCAACACGGTCAATACGCAGTACATCATAATCAAAATGTTCGAAAATAGCGCGAACCACTTTTACATTAGACGAACGAAGTTTTAGACCCACTTCACTTTTTGCTTCTTTTTCAATATAACTTATTTCCTCAACAAATACACGGTGGCCGTCAAGAACCAAACCTTTGCTTATTTTTTCCAAATCCTCAAATTTCAAGTTTTTATCTAAAGAAACCTGATAGATTTTAGACGATTTCTGGTTTGGTAAAGTAAACTTACGAATCATATCCGTATCGTTTGTAAACAACAACAATCCCGTTGTGTTTTTGTCCATTCTTCCCACTGCAGCAATTTTTGCATTCGTAGAACCGCGAACTAGCTCCAGAACGTTACGATATTCCTGACCTTCGTCAAAAGCAGTAGTAAAGTTTTTTGGCTTGTTTAATAAAATGTATTCTTTCTTTTCAGGAGTCAAAACAACACCATCAAAGTTCACAACATCATTCAGTTTTACTAAATAACCCATTTCAGTAACCGGAACGCCATTTACTTTTACGTTTCCAGACTGAATATATATATCGGCATCACGACGCGAACACACACCAGAATTAGAGATGTATTTGTTCAAGCGAATTTCGTCTGAAGCCTTTTGTCTCTTAGGTGCCTGATTCTGTTTCTTAAGTTTTTGCGCAGCTTCTTCTTCTGCAGCCTTAACAGCAGGTTTCACTTTCTTTGGCCCTTGAGCGCGTTTAGCCATAGGAGGTTTTGGCTTGCTAGAGTTTGATCTTGAACTATTTGGTCTCGATCCGCCTCTTTTATTATTGCCTTCCTTATTGTTCATAAATTCTGTAATTTGTGCAAAGATAGTTTTTTCCTGCTAATAAAACTTAAGTTCAATGTTCTTAGATTGATAGCTTTTAAATTTAAGATAATTTGAAGCATTGCAATTGGCTTTTTTTCAGGCATGGTTTCCCGCTTTTCGTTCCAATCTTTTATTTTTTAAAGAAAAAAATAAAAGGATTTCCACTGCAATCGGGGCTAGAAATCAAACAATAGGCTTCTTTTTAAATATTTAGTTATTTCACAAAGTTGCTCAAAGGTTTCACAGAGATGCACAAAAAAGAAAAGCAATAAAATAACCAGCAAAACCCCGTTCAATCCGTAAAATCAGCGGTCAATCTAAAAATCTAAAACGTCGAAATCAATTGACGTCCGTGCCATAAAACACTCGGATTAATCAAAACGATGCAGAAAACGCCCGAAACAATCAGGAATTTTAAAACATTATGCAGTAATAAAAATTGCTCTTTAGAATTTGATTTCCACAAATAAAGCAGAAAAAAAAGCAAAACGATAAAACACACATAAAAGTAAATATCCATATACCCAACATCATAAATGTCGACCAGAATATAAACCGGAATTATCGTTAAAAATGTCAAAACCGTAATAATTTGCTTTGAAACCCTTTCGTTAAACTTAATGGGAATTGTGTGATAATCGTTAGCCAGATCGCCTTTTAAATTCTCTAAATCTTTTATCATTTCCCGAATCAGAAGCAATAAAAACAAAAACATGGCATGTGCCGAAATTACAGCAAAATGACTTCTGTGATTTTCAATTTCTTCAAACGAAATCGAATTATAGAAATACAATAAAATGGCAAAAAATGGAATTACAGCCATAAATGCGGCAGTTAAATTCCCCACAATTGGGTATTTCTTTATTTTATGAGAGTAAAACCAAATCAGGAAAATATAAGCCGAAAAGAATAAAAAAGCGCGCCACGATACAATCGAAGCCATTAAAACCGCCAGGAAATTAAGGCTGAAATAAACGGTCAGTTTTGTTTTTTGACTAACTAATCTGTCCAGCATTGATTTATTAGGGCGATTGATTAAATCTTTCTGGCTGTCGTAAAAATTATTGATAATATAACCCGAAGCAATTGTAACCGCCGAAGCAAATACAATTAAAAACAAATAAAAATCCAGCAATATATCTAAAGCTCTTTTTTCTGGAGCCAGAATAAAAATCGCCGATAAATATTGTGCCAGAATAATAATTGGAATGTTGTAACCGCGTACCACAGAAAACAAACTAACAATTTTCATTACTAAAAGTTTGTGTTGTCTGCTTAACATAGATTATAAGTTGTGGATTAAATTAGATTTTGAAGTTAAAGGTTATTTTTGAAACCTGAAATTTAGAGTTTGTTTTTTAACAATTCTTTAGTGCCATAGCCTAATTTTCTAATACAGGCCAAGGCTTGTTTTTGCGAAATTCCAACTTCTCTAATGTCTTTCTTCTCTACAAAACAAACAGAACCGCTCCACGGATTTGGTGCATCCGGAACAAAAACAGTAAAGTTATTTTCGTCGATTTGTTCTATTAAAAAAGCAAATTGCCAGCCGGCATCTGTAGGAACAAGAATTACTTTTAAATCTTCCTTCGATTCTATTCCTATAATGTTTTCATTCATACTTTTCATGAACGAATATCCTGGAACAAAACTTAGTATTCCGTTTTCTAATTTATGAATTAGTTTTTTTGCTCCGGCTGTTCGAGCTAGTATGCCGGCAGTAAAACAAATGAGAATTAAGATTAAAGTTCCAACAAGTTCCTGAATTGCAATTCCTAAAACATGTACTCTCGGCAGGTAATTTACCAGCGGAAGCGTAACTTTTTGAATTATGCCGTATCCTTTTTCAAGTATAATGAGCAATACTACTAAAGGTGCTAAAAATAGAATTCCTCCTAAAAAAGTTGCTTTGATTATTCTTAAAATGCTTTTCATAATAATAAATAACTTTTTAGGGTGAAAACTTATGAAAATATACTCAAATAATGTCGGCTTTTAAGAGTTCTTAGAATTGATAAACCACTTCTAATTTATAGTCTTTTAGAGAAGCTTTTGCACGTTCTAAATCTTCAGTAAAACCAAGGATATAACCGCCTCCGCCAGAACCACAAAGTTTTAAGTAATAATCGTTTGTGTCAATTCCGTTTTGCCAGATTCCGTGAAATTGTTCCGGGATCATGGGTTTAAAGTTATTTAAAACAACTTTAGAAAGCTTTTTAGTATTGGTAAATAAAGATTTCATATCGCCGTGTAGAAAGTTTTCTACGCAGGCATCTGTATACTTTACGAATTGGTTTTTAAGCATGGTGCGGAAACCTTTGTCTTTTAGGTTTTCCATAAAAATATTAACCATTGGAGCCGTTTCTCCCACAATTCCTGAGTCTAATAAAAATACAGCCCCTTTACCGTCAAAACTTTGAGTCGGAATTCCGGTTGCTTCAATATTATCTTTAGAATTAATTAAAATTGGGATACTCAAATAACTGTTCAACGGATCTAAACCAGAACTTTTTCCGTGGAAAAAGCTTTCCATTTGAGAGAATATATTTTTTAACTGTAATAGTTTTTCGCGGGTTAAATTTTCTAAAACCGTGATTTTGTTTGTAGCATATTTATCATAAATCGCAGCTACAAGCGCACCGCTGCTTCCTACGCCGTATCCTTGCGGAATACTAGAATCGAAATACATTCCGGTTGCTACATCATTTTTTAGTGTCTCTAAATCAAAAGTAACCAATTCCGGCTGTTGTGCCTGCAGTACTTCAAGATAAGATGCAAAGCTTGTTAAGCTTCTGTTTGATGCAATAGCTTCGTCTGAAGGTTCTTCAGATTTCTTTAAAGCGCCATTGTAAAAATTATAAGGAATAGAAAGTCCTTTAGAGTCGCGGATAATTCCGTATTCTCCAAAGAGTAATATTTTTGAGTAAAATAAGGGTCCTTTCATAATTGAAAATGGATAATTAACAATTGATAATTATGTGTTTTTTGAAGTTTTTACGATGCTTGTCAACAAACGCAAAAGCTCTGTTATTTTTGGTTTTATATTTAGAAAATCAATATCAGATAGATACTTCGTTTCATAAAGCAAATCTAACCAATATTCAGTTTCATTTGCTTCTTTTAGAGAAATAGATAATTTATGAATGAAATCTGCTTTACTTTGAGCATGTTCAGCTTCTCTAATATTGGCTCCAATTGATGTGCCAGAACGTAACATCTGTCTTGATAATACAAATTCTCTTTTCTCCGCTAAAACTTTATAAAGATTAACAACTTCGATTGCAAATGCAAAAGATTTTTCTTTAATAATGTTTTTTCTCTCCATAAATTTAATCAATTATTAATTAACAATTGTTAATTATCAATTAATAAAGCGCCCTCTCCAATTTTGTCGCAAATGTACTGACCATTCTGACAAAATACAACTAATTCGTCTTGAATAAACTGTAATACTTTTTCGCTAACGTTTTCGGGATAAAGGACATGCACATTTGCACCGGCATCAAGTGTAAAACAAACCGGAACCTGGGTTTCTTGTCTAAATTTCCAGATCGCATTTATAATTTGAAGTGTGTTTGGTTTCATCAAAATAAAATATGGCATTGATGTCATCATCATAGCGTGCAGAGTCAATGCCTCGCTTTCTACCACTTTTATAAATTCGTCTAGATTACCATTTTCAAAAATAGAAATCAGCTTGTCTAAATTTTCATGTGCCTGAGCAAAACGTCTTTCGGCATAAGGATGATTGTGCATTAAATCATGTCCAACAGTGCTAGAAACTTGTTTTTCGCCTTTGTCGACCAATAAAATAGTATCTTGATAATTCTTGAAATTCTCATGAATTGTATATGGAAATTCAACTCCAAATAAATCCGAACTTCCTTCAATATTAGCTTGATTTCCCCAAACGACTACTTTTCCTTTCACACTTCGGCAGGCACTTCCTGAGCCTAAACGGGCAAGAAATGAAGCTTTTTGATAAAAGTATTCATCCGTCATTTCCGGGTTTAGCAATTTCTCTAAACTCATAAAATTCATTGCTAAAGCAGCCATGCCGGAAGCCGAAGACGCAATCCCGGAACTATGCGGAAATGTATTTTGTGTATCAATCGTAAAATGATAGTCTTTTAAAAAAGGCAGATAAACTTCGACTCTTTCTAAAAACTTCTGGATTTTAGGTTTAAAATCTTCTTTTGGTTTTCCTTCAAAAAGTAAGTCAAAAGAAAAACTATTTGTCACGCTGAGCGAAGTCGAAGCATCTCTTTTTTCAAAACCTAATTTCGTAATTGTTTTACAATTGTTTAAAGTAAAACTTACCGAAGGATTTGCCGGAATCTGATTGTCTTTTTTTCCCCAATATTTAACTAATGCAATATTGCTGGGAGCGCTCCACTCAAAGTTTCCGTTTTCGATTGATGAAGTATATGGATTTGGAATAAAATCAGCTGCTGTAAACATGAATTATAAATTTTGGCAAAGATAACTTTTTCACCATATAAGTAATATAAGAAAATATAAATCAGCTTTACTAAAATGAACTTATATCACTTATATGGTTTAAAATTTTCTTTTGACTATTTTTGACTACAAAATTTGATGAAATGAATAAGATAGTTAAGATCGCAATAGCTTTAATCATTTGTTTAGCGGTAGGATATTCTGCCAGTACAGTAACCAGACCAAGTGTAGAATCGTGGTACCCAACTATTGTAAAGCCAGTTTTTAATCCGCCCAATTGGATTTTTATGCCTGTTTGGACTTTGCTTTATATTTTTATGGCAATTGCCGCAGCATTAGTTTGGGATAAAATAAAAGAACAAACCGAAGTGGTAAAAAAAGCACTTCTTTTCTTTTTAATTCAATTAACGCTTAATGCGATTTGGTCTTATTTATTCTTCGGATTAAAAAATCCGCTTTTGGCTTTAATCGAAATCATTCTTTTATGGCTGATGATTTACGAAACGTATTTAAAATTCATCAGAATCAATAAAATATCCGGTTATTTGTTAATTCCTTATTTGGCTTGGGTTGCATTTGCAGCGGTTTTAAATGCCAGCATTTGGTGGTTGAATAAATAGAACTTTTGGTTTCAGGTTTTTTTAGTTTTAAGTTAAGCTATTTCAATTTTTTAAACTCTTCATTTTTAGCATATAAAAAATCCATTGTAGCCAAAACATTCGGATGTTCTAAAAGTATTTTCGATTTGGGATCTGCTTCGCAAAAATTAATAAAAAGCTCTTTTTCTTCAGGTTTTATTTTTAAATTTTTTAGAAAGAAATCAGCAGGACAAGCAGAAATAATTAGTTTCTTAAAACGGTCGTCGGCAACTTCAATTGTTTTCTTATGCTTACCTTTTAAAGGGAACGAAACTCGAAGCGCTTCTCTAATTGAATTATCACTAACTCCTGTATTCCAGAATAAATCTTTGGCATTTTTACTGATTAATATATCTGCAACATTATCAGCACTAATCTTAACTTTATCAAATTCAACCTTATTTATTATAACTTCATTCAATTCTTCAGGTTTCAGAATCATGTTAACGAGGAGATTGTTGTTCTCAATATCTTTAGTGGTGATTTTTAATCTAGTAAATAAATAATTCTTTGAAAAAAACAATAAACTGTCTTTCTCTTTTACTAAAATCGAAAATTCTCCAAGTTCATTGGTTGTTGTACTTGTTTTGGCGGTTTTATTGATAACCTCGACTTTATTAAGAGGAGTTTTATTCGAAAGGACCTTTCCTTGTAGTAATTTTTCGGTTTGAGAAATGCTTAATTGATACGTTAAAAAAGAAATTGTGGTGAGTAATTTTACTTTCATTACATGATTTTTTAATTTTTACTTTCAGAATTTAGTTTCTTAAACTCTTTATTTTTAGCATATAAAAAATCCGTTATAGAAAGGATATTAGGATTTTCGGAAATTATTTTGGACTGAGGATCAGCATCGCAAAATTGTAGAAACAATTCTTTTTCTTCTGGCTTCAGTTTTAAATCTTTGTCAAAAAAATCAGGATTTATAGTGTTTCTAATTAGTTGAATAAATTCTATTTTTTTGATTTTTGGTTTAGGTTTTTCTTCCTTACTTTTTAATAGGTGATAAATTTGCTTTCCGAGATAGACGAAATCGGCACTAAGAGGGTCAGCCTTAAATTCGTGATAACCTTCTATTTTTAATTCGGGTTTCGGTTTGTGAGAATTTAGTTTAATTTGCAGCATTTCTTCTTCGCCCAGTTTAATTGAGGTAGTTCTCCTGTCTAAAATCACTACTTCATTCAATTCTTCCGCTTTCGGGATCATATTAACAATAAGATTGTTGTTTTCGATTTCCTTTGCTGTAATTTTTAATCTTGTAAATAAATAATCTTTGGCAAAAAATAATAAACTGTCCTGCGCTTTTATGACAATCGAAAATTCTCCTAAAGCATTTGTAGTCGTACTCGTTTTTGCAGTTTTATTTATAACCTCTACTTTATTCAGCGGAGTATTATTAGAAAGGACTTTTCCGTGCAGTAATTTTTCTGTTTGAGAAATGGTTAATTGATACGTTAAAAAAGAAATTGTAGTAAGTAATTTTACTTTCATCTGGTGGTATTTAGTTGAAAGTAAAATTATTAGAATACTCTTAACGAAAACTTACAGAACATGTAAATTCTTGTTAATAAAGTGATTTGGTTTTTTCGGCGAATTTTTCGAACTCGCCATTATTAAATAAGATGGGACCATGACCAAAACATAATATTTTGGGCTTTAATGATGTAAGTTTTAATATTGATTTTCTATTGATCCCTTTATCAGCGGTAAATAAATTGGGAGGTTCATGCAAACCAACTTTTGTCGTTAATAAATTCATGTTGGTCATAACATCGCCCACAATTAAAACGCCATCTTTTTCCCTGAAAAAAGAAATATGACCACTTGAATGTCCGGGAGTTTCAATAACGGTGAATCCGCCAATTTGATCTCCTTCTTTTAGGGTTTCAGAAACCGGATGTCCTTTTCCTGCCCAAAAGTTCTTCTGAAATTTTGAAATAAGATGATTCGGATTAGGATATTCTGTAAATACATTTCCGTTTTCTGCAAATGCTTTTTCAGGTTCACTGCAGGAAAGGGAAATATTCAAGGTTTCGCAGATTATTTTACTGCTTCCCTGATGATCGGCGTGAGCATGAGTCAGCGCATGTTTGGTTATGGTTTTGTCTTTTAAGGCTTTTAGAATTATTTTACTCGAACTCCGAATTCCGGCATCAATTAAAATATCTTCAATTACATAACAATTAATGGCGTTGCGAGGAAATAACGGAATCTGATAAACGTCTTTGGCAATATTCTTCATCTTTTCAAATTTAATTTTGACAAAGATTAGAATTCAGTTTTTCAATCCACTTGATAAATGTTAAGAAATATCTTGTCGTATTCTGCTCAGCGATTCGGGCGTAATTCCTAGAAATGAAGCAATATAAATTAAAGGTGTTCTTTGAATTATTTTGGCTGGAGCCGATGCTAAAAAAGTGTGATATTTTTCTTTGGCAGGAATCATCTGGAGTTTTAAAACGCGGTCTGCCATGCACAGATAATTCTGCTCAGCTAAAATTCTTCCAACACGTTCCCAGTTTGGAATTTCGGCATATAAATAGTGCATTTTTTCGAAAGTAATTGAAAGAACTTCACAGTCTTCGATACACTGAATATTCTCAAAAGAAACAGATTGATTGATGAAACTGGAATATGAAGCAATAAAACCGTCATCACAGCTTAAATAGGTTGTGATTTCTTTTCCGTCTTTGAGATAATAGACTCTCGCCAATCCGTTGAGAATGAAAAAAATCTTGTTACTGATTTTTCCCATTGACGAAAGAAATTCTTTAGCCGAAAATTTTTCATATTCAAAACAAGAATCGATCTTTTCGATTTCATTTTCAGAAAACGAAGCGATCGCTAGTATTTGTTTTAGTAATTCAGCATTCACGATTTACAATATTTCAATTATTTCAGAAGCTTTATTTACAACTAGTTTAGCACCGCTGTTTTTCAATTCTTCTTCGGTTCTATAACCCCAAGTAACGCCCACAGGAAACATATTAGCATTTATTGCCGTTTGCATGTCAATATCTGAATCGCCTACAAAAAGGATTTCTTCGGGTTTTAGATTCCATTTTTTACTGATTTTTACAGCTTCAAATGGATTTGGTTTCTTTAGTGCTTCGGTACTCAAACCAACTGCAGTATCAAATTGTTTTGGAAATATTTCGGATGCTATTTTCTTCGTCAGTTCATCGGCTTTATTGGAGAAAACCGCCATTTTAATGTTTTGTGAAGTCAGTTTTTCAAGCAATTCAACAATTCCGTCATACGGTTTTGTTTTCAGTGTACAGATTTTAGTATATTCTTCAACCATACATTCAAAACAACTTTCGATTTCATCATCAGAGCTGTTTGCAGCGGGCAGAGCTTTGCTAACAAGATTTCGTAAACCGCTCCCAATAAAATATTGATATGTGTCGTAAGTATGAGTTGGATAATTTAAAGCGATAAGTACTTTATTCATCGCATCTGAAATGTCGTGTAATGAATTAACTAATGTACCGTCTAAATCAAAAATAATTCCTTTAAATTTCATTTTATTAAATATTATTGGCCAAGATAAACCCGCTTGTCCAGGCATTCTGAAAATTAAATCCGCCGGTAATGGCGTCAATATTGACAATTTCACCAGCAAAATAAAGATTTTGGTGAATTTTACTTTCCATGGTTTTAAAGTTGATTTCTTTTAAATCAATACCGCCAGCCGTTACAAATTCTTCTTTAAAAGTACTTTTTCCGTTTACTTTAAATTCGGCTTTTGTAAGCTGCAAGGTTAAATTCTGCAATTGAATTTTAGATAAATCAGCCCATTTTGTTTCTGCATCAATTCCCGAAGCCAGAACTAAACTTTCCCATAAACGGTTCGGGAAGTCAAATGGAGATTTTTTAGAAACAGCTTTTTTTGCGTGTTCTTGTTTTAAGTCTTTTAGGATTTTTTCGGCATCTTCAAAATCAACGTCATTTAACCAATTGACGAAAATGATAAACTGATAATTTTTATCGTGTAAAATACGAGCTCCCCAAGCCGAAAGTTTTAAAATCGCCGGTCCGCTCATTCCCCAATGGGTGATTAATAAAGGTCCTGTTGATTCTAGTTTGGTATCTTTTACGTTTACGGTGACTTGCGCTGCAACGCCGGGTAATTCTTTAATTCTGGAATCTTTGATATTGAAAGTAAATAGGGAAGGGACAGGGCTTACAATTGCGTGTCCGTGTTCTTGAAGCATTTCCCATATTTTTGGGTTGCTCCCTGTTGCCATTACTAATTTTTCAGCAGCATAATTATCGCTTTGGGTGTCAATTTTCCAGTGATTTTCTTTTTTGAAAATAGATTGTACACTTTGCCCCGTCAGCACTTTTATGCCTAATTTTTCGGTTGCTTTTAGGAAACAATCAATTATGGTTTGCGAGGAATTCGAAACCGGAAACATTCGGCCGTCTTCTTCGATTTTTAATTCTACGCCGTGTTTTTCGAACCATTCGATTGTATCACCGGAACAAAATTGATGAAAAGGCCCGCGAAGTTCTTTTTCGCCTCGGGGATAAAATTTTACCAGTTCGTTGGGTTCAAAACAAGCGTGCGTAACGTTGCATCGTCCGCCTCCGGAAACGCGCACTTTAGAAAGGACTTCTTTTCCTCTTTCTAAAATGGCAATTTTTAGTTTCGGATTTTTCTCTGCAATATTAATCGCGGTAAAAAAACCTGCAGCGCCTCCGCCAACGATGATTATGTCGAAATTTTTGATCATATTTTTTTGGGTTGCCACGAATTACACGAATTGGCACTAATTTTTTTCTGCCACAGATTACACAGATTAAAAGAATTTTCTTTTAGCAACGAATTAATTTATTCATTTTTAAATTTGTGAAAATTTGTGTAATTCGTGGCAAAAAAATCTGTGGCTATTTTAAACTTTATATTTTATCTGGATTATCAGAGATAATTCCGTTTACGTTGTAACTTTTTACTTTTAGGATATCTTCTTCTGTGTTTACTGTCCAGGGTAAAACCAAGAATCCTTTTTCTTTTATGCGCTTTGTGTTTTCAGTATTCAATAAATTAAAATCAGGATGAATGGCTTTTGCTTTTATTTTTTCGGCGAAAGCCAGAGCAGTATCAAGATTTTCTTCGGTTAAAACACCAATTGGGATATTTGGATTTAGATTTGAGGTTTCCTTCAGCATATTCCAATCAAAACTTGAAATGATGAAATGATTGTAATTCCAGTTTTTTTCTGAAATATATTCCTCAATAAGCTGAACAACTTTGCTGGGAGTTTCTAAACCTTTTAATTCGATATTGATAAGGCATTTTTTGTCGACTAAATCAAAAACCTCGTTTAGAGTTGGTATTTGGTATTTTCCATCAAT
>Ga0157370_10000671_pt1 | contig 42642 bp, 54 predicted proteins | sample C35metaG_FD_113463 | JGI IMG/M metagenome (GOLD analysis project Ga0157370, IMG submission 113463) | Corn rhizosphere microbial communities from Kellogg Biological Station, Michigan, USA - C3-5 metaG | ecosystem: Host-associated > Plants > Roots > Rhizosphere > Soil | place: USA: Michigan...
CCCTTCCGGGGTACACAAGCATACACATGTATGCGAGGCACCGCAAAGAAGCAGCTTCAGAGCAATCTGAAGCCGCTTTTATCAAATACAAAAACCCCAGAACAGGTTTATTTCAGATGTACAATTCTTGTACAAAAAAATTGGGGGGATTCCAATGGTTAATAAAGTTAATCTTAGCTGCAGTGTTGAGCTATGGGTAAATAAGCGTCGCATCCATAAGGATGGGCAAGTAAGGCTATATTTAAGAATCAGTGTTGAGGGACATTTGCCACGGGACATGAAACTGAGGTTCTACTGGCCATTCGAATATTTTGACTATTCAAAAAAACAAATTTTGCGTAGATCAAAGGACGATATCGACTTCGTGACAGTAAGCGCTTACATTGAAAGTGAAAGGGCAAAATACTGGTCTGTTGTAAAGAAATTCACTTTGAACGATCAATATTTTACTCCAGATGATATTGTAAAGGCCGTCTGGTACACCAAACTTGGCTCATCTTTAACGGATTTTATACGGATCAGATCTCGTGAGAGGGTTAAGGAAAAAGAAATTAAAGCACATACAAGGGATAATCATGTATCTACGGCCAACATTTTGGATGAAAAAAAGGGCAATAATATTTCTGTGAGCAGCATTAGTAAAAAATGGCTGGAGCAATATTTAACCTTTTTAATGGGGTCGATGAGTTATTCTGGTGCCTGGTCACACCTAAAAAACATAAGGACGTATGTCAATGAAGCAAAGAAAAAAGGCATAGCCACGCATCCTTCGTATGATGAGTTTAAGTTGGAAAAGCCAGATTCAGACCCCGTGTGGTTGGAGCGGCATGAACTCGAAAGTATAATCAATGTCTACCAGAGCCCATTAACCTCAACAGTAAACAAAGAATATATCAAGGCATTTCTCTTTGCATGTTTTACTGGCCTCCGCGTATCGGATTTAAAGCGATTTGACCTCAGCTGGATCGTTGGCAATGAAATTGTTTTTGAGCCAGTCAAACAACGTATCACGCAGAGAAAACCTCAAGTAGTTAAAATTCCTATAATTAGCGTAGCCAGGCAATTCCTTTTGACACTTAAGGATGGTGATAAATTAATGGAACGCAGTGATGTAAAGTTTAATAAACACTTGAAAATTATTGCCACTCTTGCAGGTATATCAAAAAATCTTACAACTCATGTTGCGCGACATACATTCGGAACTTTACTAGCGATACAAAATACTCCGATCGCCGTTATCGCAAATTTAATGGGACATAAAACTTTAAAATCTACAATGATATATATTCATATCGCAGAAAAGATCAGGCAAATTGAAATGATGAGGCTTCAAGACAATTTCTCAGGTTTCATCGTGCATTCAAATCTTGCAAGAGAGGCCGGATAACCGGCACTCTTTTTAATTTAGCTATTTTTTAATAGCCATTCCTGTGGCCTCATAGCCAGAATAAGTAGTTGGAGTGGCTGGAACGAAATTAATTTTCAGATTAATTATTCCATTACCGCCAGCTAAATGGGCTTTTTTGCATAATTCAGCTAATACTGATGTCCTTGTAGCAGAGCTGAAAACACCAGAGGTGACTACACTTGTACCACTTAAGTTGCCGAGTACGTCATCTTTAAATTTTTTATCGCCTTTGTCCGATAATTCATATCCTGATAGGTGAATAGCGGAAACCGAACCTACCGGTTCGTAGCTAAAACTCACTGAATTTGATTCTGTCAAAAATATGCCTTGTTTAGCATACTCCGAATAGTCAATGGCTGATGAGGTCCGCACGACTGGCAATCTAACTGCGCAGCTTGTTAAGCCAGCTGCAAGCATGGTAAGAAGCATTAATTTTTTCATATAGTTTTTCGTTTTTGATGAGCCGAAAATAAGAAAACCCTTGCGTAAAGCAAGGGTCAAATTTTAGCCTATCTGTGACGATCGATCATTATTAAGTTTTCTGCTATAGTCTTCCATTTCGCTCCAAACGTTTGTAATCGGCAATAGATTGAAGCGGCGTTGCTCAGTCACAAAATCTCCAACCAGAACTTCTAATCGATCGAGTCTTGACGTATTAGGCTCAACAAAGCTTGGGGATGGCGTCGAGCTAGTGGTGCTGGCGTTGTATCCGCCAGAGGCAAAAGCCCGTTTGTCTTGCCTTGCAGCTTCCAACATTCCGATTACATTAGCATATCTTGGACTCTGTACCATCCAATTAGGGGCGATCCATTCCTTTCCTGCTTCTCCTGCAATAAAACTTCTGCCAGATGCGGATTTTTTGAAAACCGTTGGCTGACCAACATACCCAGCTGGATCATTATCACTATAACCTCCTTGCGCAAACTGTGGCATTGGTTGCGCTAAAATAATAGCAGATTGAAGTGCGGTACCTGCAATAATTGCAGGGATTGCAAATGGAGAAAGAATACCTGTTTGTGCCAACACTTTTGACACTGCAATAGCTCCATTCACGACTACCTGAGCAAGAGCAGCAGCCTGATCAGCTTTCCAAGCTTTTTCTTTTGCTTCCCTAACTTTTGCGTCGAAACGCTCGTTTATTTTGGTCTTTTGTTCCTCAGTGAGGTTTGTCTTACTTAATTCAGCTTCTCTCTCTCTGTCCAGGGCTTTAATTTTCCGATCAGTTTCTGCCGAACGATTATTACCCATAATAGTGAATACCCCGTCTGAAGCTTTCTGAGCTGTATCAAGGATGTAGTTCTTTTTATCTTCTTCAGTAGCTTTTGTCTCTACTTCGATCTCTTTCCTTCTGTTTTTTTCAATCAGTTTAAGCGCATCCTGAAACTCCTTCGTGACTTGAAGTTCTTTGCTGAATTTGGCTTTGAGAGCCGTTATCTCATCATCATACTTTTTGTTGATTTTTGCTAATCGAGCTGCAGGTTTGGAGCCGGATAGCGAGTCATACTCAGATTCAATGGTCAGTTTTTCCTTTTCCAGCCGTTCTTTTTCCCGAATTTCAGCAGCGGATAACTCCTTTGAACGCTCAATCTTTAGTTTGTTAAGCGCAACCTGATTACCTGCGTTTTTTACTTCCTGATCATCATAAAACTTATTAATCTGATCCTGTTGTTTCTTAAGTTCGTTTTCATGGACATCGGCAAGCTTTGTGCGGAGCTCTTCAATTTGACGGCTCATCTCAATTTCCTGCCGAACTCTTAAATCTGAAACAGCCTTTTCCTGATCAACTTGTATCTGGAGAATTTTCGAATTCGTTTTCCGCTCCTGGTCCTTATTTTCTTTCTTCTGCTCTGCAGTGAGTCTCAGCTTCCGGTTAGCCTCCAGCTGTTTCAAGAAATCACGTTCTTTCTGAAGCAAGGCATCATATTTATCCGCCTCTTGCTTTACCTCTTTTTCATTTGCACTCAGCTGATCATTTAATCTCTGCAGCTTTAATTTTTTATATTCATCATCAAGTCTTTCAAACTCAGAAAGGGCTTTATTCGTTGCGGCTTTTGCAGCATTCTCCGCCTTTTTGTCGGGCTTACCACCTGTGCTGGTTACGGTTCCACCGGTAGCAACTTCACCAATAGCATTCTTGGCGATATCACTTCCATAAGCAGCCTTAAGTTCTCTATTTTGAGCTTTCAACGATGCTACTTCATCTCTATCTTCAGTGTTCAGCTTTTTAGCAAGCCATTTCGTTCCGGACCTGTCCCTGCTGAACATGTTCATCGCACCTGCGGCCATATTTTCCATTAAGGAAATGTCACGGATCTCATCACCTTTTTCGAGTTCTATAATCCGTTGAGCATTTTTTAACATCAAAGATTGGGCAGCCTCAGCCATTGTTTTTTGCTCAAGCGCCCCAATGTACTTTTGAATAGCTCCAACGGCTTTTCCTGCCAATATTTCCTCGTCAGAATACTGCTTTAGATATGCAGGCATGATATCCCGAAGTTTGTTGACAGCGATCAATTTATTTGCCCGGGATTCATTCTCGTTTTTAAGCACACCAATCAGGGTAGTTATATACTCCTTTTCCTGAAGGGAATTTTTGGCGGCTTCAACCTTAACATTATTTAAATCCTGTTGAATTTTCGCTGCAGTTGTAATCTTATCGCTAAACAAAACATAAGCAGTGGCCAATGCAGAAACCAGCGCCAGGACTATTCCCAATGGGTTCGCTTCCATTGTAAGGTTCAATAACTTTTGGGCTGCAGCAGCTCTTAGAGTATCGCCGGTTAACTTCGCTTTTGCCAAGGCAAGTAATAGTGAGGCGGTCCTCAAGACAGCGAAGGTTCCTGACACCGTTGCAGTCCAGATATTAACCAGGATTAAAGCTGTCCGATATCCGAGCCATCCAGCCGTTCCCACAACAACCACTTTAAGGACGTGGGAAATCTGCTCACTATTTTCTTTTAACCATTTTACAGATGCAGAGGCAAAATAAACCAGGTTGGTAAAGAAATTTACCAGTGTTCTATTTGTACCAAGGCTATTGAAATCCTTGCTCAACTTATCCAATTGAGCACCTAATGTTTGATTTTTTAAGTTGAAGGCTTCATTGATTTCATCATATCCGCCCATTGCAAAGGTGGCATCTGTAATCTTTCCGGTAAAGAATTCGAAATTTTGACCGAGTTTAGTAATTGTCTCAATAGTTCTTGCGCCTTCTTCCCCGGCATCATCGAGTGATTTTGTCACATCGGAGAAAGCGTTTTTATTTGCTACCAATCCCCTGGTATATCTTAAGAGGGCCTCCTCAGGCGCCTTGCCCAAGAGGGTAGTAAATTCCTTTACCGATACTCCGGCAATTTTTGCAGCCTTAGGCGTATCACTTGATATGCTTAAAAGCAATTTCTGCATAGCAGTGGCAGCACTCTCCGAGCGTCCTCCAAGTTCTTCAATACCTGCACCAAATGCCAGTGTTGCGGGCAAGCTTAAACCTGCAGTCTTAGCAATACCGGAAACACGCTGGGTAAAATCTGAAATAAACCCGGCACTGGCCACACCATCATTTGCCAGTTTAACCATGGCGTTACCGAGGCGGGTAATATTATCACCGGTTACCTCACCTTCGAAAACATTAAGGATCTTACCGAGCGTTGTGGTTATCTGATCAGCATTACCCAGCTCATCGCCCAGGGCAACAACAAGTTTATCCGTTGCTTCTACAAATCCTAAAATCTGGCCTTTTGCAACACCGAGCTTTCCAGCGATCACGGCAATTTCCCTTAATCCGGATTTACTGGTCCTTGTATCGATCTTTCCGAGACTTGCATCCAAATTGAGAACACCAGCCTCAGTCAATCCAGTAACACGCCGTAGATCGGCGAGGCTATCACTTAATTTGGCATTGCTCGAAATGATATTCTGAAACTGACTGGTAATAAACTGGAAGCCCAAGTAACCCGCGGCCAGAGTTCCGACCTTGCCAAGTTCCTGGCGTATCTGTGCAAATGCTCCACCGACCTGGTTAACCTCGTCCCGGATATTCCGCAAATGCTGCCTGCTTGCCTGCAGCTGCTCCATTTTGCGCTGCCACTCTGCAGTACCAACCGTGAGGCCATTCAGTTCGCGTTCGAGCTGTTTGGTTACCTGAGTAAGGTTTTTAATTGAATTTTCGGCCGGTTTACCATCGATGTATAAACTGGCTTTAATGGACTTTGGAACTGATGTTGCCATGAGAGCGTTGAGATTTGAGAGCGTTAAGATTAGCGTACTAGAATTTTTTCAATTTTTGCGAATACCTTGTCACCATGATATTGGGCGATGATCTGAGCGAGTTCCGGAAAAAGCTCTTCAATTACAGGGTTGAAGAATGGTTTGGCCTTTCGTTTTCCTGTGCCCATTTTCCCCATGCTGAGCGGATTTGTTTTTCCTTTTCCTCCGCCTTTTAAAGAAAATTCGCCAGTCTTATTGCCACCATAACCTCTTCCTGCACCTTTGTGCACGAAAACCATGTAGTAGGGCATGCTAAAGTCAATTCGGGACGCTTCGCCCGCGTACTTCTTCACAGAAGACTTTTGCTGATTGTGGCCGGGACCAATATTGAGCACCAGGCGTAAAACTTCAAGCTTGACTTTGCGCTTCGCCTTATTGGTCCATTGGGTGACATCGGAATTGTATTGGGTAAGTAGAGACATAAAAAAAGCGTTCAGAGGTTATTCTGAACGCTAAAGAGGGGTAATTTTAAAAGCTGGTAAACGACAGGGCTAGAATACGATCAATAGGCCTCGGCCCCGTTGATCATCAAAGCCAAATACGTCAAAATCGTGATCACTTACATAATAATAGTTATCGCGTTGTTTAAAAAAATATTTTTTTCCGAAAACTACAATATACTTTGGAACAGCGTTTTTTATCCTCAATTCGATCGGTGCGATATTATAGGATTCTACGAACTCAGTAATGGCGACAATTCCACCTACACCATAACTGTCTGTTGAACTTGTAATGGTCCCACTGACCGTGCGGGGACCCTGTGATTTTTGCGGCATATTTTCTTCAGGCCCTGATTGGCCGGGTGGCCACTCTCTGGTTGCCCAGTCTTCATAATACAGATCGTATTCGATCTGGCTTACCGCAAGCTCAGAATAATACGCCCTAAAGGCAGCAAAGCCAACAATTTCATTAAAGGCAGGAATAACCGGCTGAATCTTTACGCTAGTCCGGGAATCGAGAGTAATGGTTCTGCAATCTACTTCTACTTCGATCAAATCCTCTTTTATATTTCTGATAGGATAGGAAACCTTTTCTGTTATTGCCAACGTATAAAACCCCTCTCGGCTCTTAAAGGCAATTTTTTTGAAAGAGGTCAGCTGTGCAGTAAGCGAACTGTTCATCAGGGCTTTCAATCTTACCTTTTTGCTATCGTTCAAAAATTTATAATAAAAGATTTCATCATCTCCAATTTCCATTGCCCTGGCTTCAGGGAAAAACTTCCCATCACCGACATCTTTCATGCCTTTAAACCGTATCAATCGCATATCATTGTGCGGATAGATAGGCTGATTTGTTGCCGGCATTACATAATTATCGACTTTCCTTTCTTTAAGAGTACTGATATCCATCTCGATTTCTTTCTCGCCATCACCAATGATTACCTGGTTAGTCGGGGCAGACTGCTTTTCATCATTAATTTTGATTTTGAACAGTTCATCAGTATCGTCCGGCTTTAAGGTTAAGGTATAGCCAACAATCTCTGGAGGTGCAATTTCTGTAATATCGGATATACAGGTAGTTAAGTCGATAGGTTCCCGTGCGGCAATTAATGTTTTTGCGGAATCTATATATGCTTTGCCCTCAAGGAGGTTGAAAGATATCGAAATATTCAGCCGCTGCTTGTACATCTTAAAAAAATCGGATATCGTGATACCTGGAGGAATTGACGCTAAGGAGGAGTAAATAAACAGACCGTCAATACCACCATAAATATAGATTTCCCTGTTATTAGCATCTTCGAAAAAACTTCCGGCCATTTCGAAGCCGAGATATTCAAGTATCCTTTCAAAAATATACGCCAGTTTATAAAAAGCAATAATAGGACTGTTAAGAGAGAAGCTTTGGCTGGAATGATCCCAATTGTTTACAAACGAATTGTTTGCAGATGGATTGTGAACAGGGAAAAATGCAAATGGATAGTTCTGCGGATTAAGGCACGTATCTTTCATTAACGCCGGTGAAGTCTGATCAGCATTTAGTCGGCCCCGACCGTCAAGAGTTGTAATGTTGGTGACGATCGAGTTTTTTGCCTTGCTGACCAGTGCACCATAATTGATTTTAAGGAGCGCCTTAAAGTCATTTTCTTCAAGACTATAAGTGAGCAGTCCCGCAAAGAAACTTGTTCCGGACACAAATGTTTGCACCTCAAGCTCGTAAACATCATTTGAGGATTCAATGAGGTGCCCGCTTTTAAAAAACTCTTTGTTCCAGGCGTTACCCGGCATACTGAAGGAATAGGTTATATCTTCAAAATAATTTTCATTATCCAAAAAGAGCGGATTGTTCCGCTCTATTGAAATTGATGTGTTAGCAAAAAGGTGCGCTGTCAAACCAGCTTCGTTTATGATTTGGATCATAAAATCAAAAAGGTTAAATAAAGTTTACTGTGTATCCTTTTGCAATTAGCGAATTGAAGGCGACATCTGAAGCAGCGGTGCGAGACCCTTTAATGGTAATAGCTCCAATGTTATTTCCAAACGCTCTATTTAACGCAATCAGAACTTTATCGACAACTGCGGAGGCAACAGGGTTAGCTGGAGACAAAGTGAATGACGCGACATTATCTGTTTCATCATAGATAGGATTAGCATTTGAACCGGAATGTATTACGGACAAAGTACCGCCCTCAATATCTATGTTTCTAGCTTTTTTAGGGGAATAGTTCATATCAAATGATACGGCCCCATTAAGTAACAGGGACACCATAGAATTAGTATTTTGAAAAGTATTGGCATCTAAAGTAATTTGTCCAGGTAATTCCGAAGAAAGTGCTGCATAAATCAGACTCGTATGGGTTTTCAAAAATGAGATGTCGCCATGCCCAAAGTGATTGTTGAAATTGATTCTATCTGCAAAAGATGACACAGCCAATTGCCCAAAATCAAAATTAGTAAATCTGATCGCATTGACATTAGGGGCAAAACCATTTTGTGGCGACCAATCGGAGCCCGAACCATAGGAACTTATTTCATCAGCATTCAGAATCTGGATAGTTCCATTTATCAAACCCTTGAAATAAATAGTATAAGCCCCAAATACATTTTGGCTATAGGAGTTATTGGCGATGGGAACAGTTCCCGCACCGTCACTATAAAAAATTCCTTCCCCCTGATTTAAAACTTTAATTGTTACGGTTTTACCTCCACCCCTTACGACGAAGTTCAACGGCGTAATTTCGTCGCTGTTTTTTTGATATGGTAAACGTACTTCGTTTAACTTTCTTAAATTTTGATTGTTTGCGCTCGTTGGCAAAACCTGAAAAATTCCTAACATGTTTTATATTGTTAAAATGTGCCTAATTGTTTGAAAATATTGTAAACCTTATTTGCTATAGCGGTATTACCCAAGGTATTTGCGTGAACAGAATCTGTGGGGCTTAACCATAGTGATGGTGGAAATGTTCCTGCGGCCATCGCTACACTATCTTCATAGGTAGGCGTCAGCCCTAAATCCTCTAGTGCTTCGGTGGAAAAATACCTGCGAAGATTAAAATATCTTAATCCAAATTCAGATAACATCAACCTTTCCAAATCTGCTCTTTCTGCTGGGGTACCGGTGTGTAACCCGATTATGATATAATCCTTAGTGCCATTAAATTCAATTAGAGCTTTATAATATTCCACGAGTTCCGCGATAGAAGTATAACCTCCATTTTGTCCCATAAAATAAACAGCAGCCTTGCTTTTTCTATAATTTCTGGATGCTTTAGTGTAGATTACTGATCCAGCGGGGACTGCTTTCGGTGCAGTTGCAGGAACATTTCTCTGCAGGTAGTATTTATTAGAATCAAAGGTTAAAGTACATTCAACCCCATCGACAATACATGGATTAATGCTCTGCCCATCACCCTGAAGTAACGGACGTAAAACGTCATCCCCTGGCTTGGCTTTGGCACTTACTATATTGTTACCGATAGCAAGTAAATTTGCGACCTCGACTTTAGCTGTATTAGCAGGAAGATCAAACCCACCCGTTAAAATACCAGGAACTCCACCCTGTCTGAAGGATATAGTGGGAACAGTTTCCCCACCAACACCACAATTGATAATTTTATATTGTGGGCCGACGAGCCCTTGCAAAATCTTAGGCCATGGCGTGACCCCCATAAATTCGTGCCCCTGAGTGAGGCTATCTCCGAAACATGGGACCAGAATACTATAATTGGAATCTAATACGGATCGCAGGTTTTCAAGTTCCAATTCAGTTTTCTTAAAAGTTCCTTCCAATGTGCCATCTTCGAGGATAGCAAAAAGAATCTTTTGTTCGCTATCCAGAATTGCATATAAATATCGAGAATTATCCAAGATAGGCGCGCTTGCAGATTCAAATACAACCCGTCCTCTATCATCGACACCTAGAACAATGCGACCATCAATGTCTAATATGCCATAAATGTATTTGGTGTTTTCTGTATTCGGAAACATCAGATCGTATATCGGCGACTTGATTTTTGATATCAGTTCTTTCGATAATCCGGCCGCATCCAATTCATCATTCGCGTTAATTGTTAATAGAGGTGTCAAATCCTTATCTACGACGCCCCATTTCGCATTAACATTATTTATAAATTTTAAATCTTGAGCTGCTTTCGTTGCATCATCAACTGCATCAATTTTCCCGAGGACTTCAGTTTGATCAATATTGAAATTTGCAACACCATAATGTAGCCCATTATCCAGGACTATACCTAATGCTCCAGTCACCTCCAAACCTAAAATAGGGAGAAGGCCTTTTTCTGCAAACCAGAACCTTGGCTCGCTTGCCGGACCAGGATTATCGGTAGGCTTTAAGATTCCAACAGGTTGTGCAGGCTTTTCTAAATTATATTCCAATTGACTGAATTTTTTTGATCCATTTCCAGCTTTCGTATTAACAAAATTGCCGAACCGAACATAAGCGATCTCGCCATCTAGTATAATAGGATCTTCCAGAAGCCACTCAGCTTCGGTTTGGATTAAATTTTTTACTCGAGCTTCTAATACAATAGGTGCCATATTTATGAGATTGTTTGTTGAACTATATTTTTTGATGGATTTGCAGGCGTTCCTGCAATTATTAAAATTGGTCCTGTATGAGGGGGTTCGAATGGAGATCCTGAAAAAGAGAAATCATCTTCAGCATCAGTCTCCAGATAATTTTGATTGTTAAATAAATATTGATATTCGAAAGATTGGGCGAATAAAAATTCCCTATCTGCCGGATTTGTCACTGAATCACTAGTGACTTCAATTGGTAGAATTGTGTTTTTGATATACCTAAACTGGAGGTTAGATAAAAAGAAATCTTTATTAAACTTTATGAAAGCAGGATCATTAAAGCCCGTTGAGGCCTTGAACTTATCAGTTCCACTCTTACCGTAAACCTTGAATTCGCCATTTGTAACGCTATAACCCGACTGAAGGACGCGAGAGGCTTTACTTGAAGTTATTTCCAAAGAAGTTTGGCTTAGGCCAGTAAAACACCTAGAATCAAGCGAACCCCAGCTGCTCCAGTTTAAAAAATATCTCAGGTAACGCTGACCATCACGCCTGATGAAGTATTCCTGTTTTTCTGATATCCTGCTGCCAGAACTATCGATAATATAAACCTCGTAGCGTTCAAGTTGCTTGGTGCCATTGTAAACATTCCCCGCACTAACATTAAAGGCGAACTTCCGGTACTGTTCTAAATTAAAGGTAAGATAGCTTACTGAATCGCTGCTACCATCTGAAAAAGTGCGCTTAACCATAAGTTTTGCACCTGCTTTTGTAGACCTGGTATTAAAAAAATAAAGGAACTGCGGCTGTTCAATCCGGCTATATTGTGACTTTGGACCTTGTTTTAAGAAACGATCTACAGACGAAGATCCCGCACTGATAAGGTTTACCAGGCTAACTGATGATTTAGCCTGAAAACTCAAGCCTCCATGTATGACATTAAACACGTTTGATCTAGTGAGTTTTCTGACTGAAATCGCATCGCCAAAGCTTTCCGCATATTCAAAATAATATCTACGGGCTGTATTTTTGCACTCCAGTGCCGTGAGACCAGGTATCTCCAGGCCGTAAATATCAATCTCTGCAGTAATTTTCTGGTGGATCTTATCACCCAGTTCAGCAATGGCCAAGCCACCTGATCCGTTTTGGATATCGAGATAGGTTTTGTATATTTCATCATAGCCGGTATGTTTACCGTTCTCGAGAAACAAGCGAAAAAATATACGGTAATTTGGTTTTACAATCTCAGGTTTTCCAGGAGTGGTATTATCCCCTCCGGAAACAAAATCAAACCCGATCGCCTTTTGTTTTGCAGTAAAAATTATTTTGTAGCCAGAAAAGGTAATGTCAAAATCAGTGCTCAGTTGATGGTTTGATTGAAATGATCCAACTACATCGATCCCCGGCAAGGCAGCTCCATTGCCACAGATAAATTGGAAGCCGCTGTCGTCCGGCACTAAAGCGCTCACCATAGTAATGGTGTTATTTCCATACTTGATGACTATAGAAGTACCTGGAGCAGTAACGGTCCCAACATTAATGGAGTTAACCGCGTAAACCCCAACCTGCTGAAAGTAGTCTGCACACTGAAATTTTGCGGTGATGAAATCATTGCTGAAGGAGTGAAGCTGAGGCGCTGAGGCAAGGGTTACACTCATATTCCGTCCTCCCAATCAGTTGGATTAACTTCGCCATCGTATGCCTTTGAGAAACCAAATTGCACAACCCAACCATAAAGCTGGTCGCCGGTAGGACCAATGGCGCCACCACCTGCTTCCAAGCTGTCGCATCCAAAGAAACCTTCAGCATCTGCCAGCATCTTGTTGTAAATCTTATCAGCGATTTTTTTGCATAGGCTTACACAAGCGGCTTTTGTTGAAACTTTTTTATCCAGGATAATATATGATCCCTCCCAAGATTCGGAGATATTATCAATTCCTCCAGCCTTATCGATATCAGGTGTTAAAAACAGCATCAAAGGAAATTTGCATCCCTCTTTGAGTGCGGTCTGAAGGTCTTCGAAATCCAATTGAAAAAAAGCCCTTTCACGGAAATCATCAGGATTGTGGTTAAGTTCCTTTAATTTCTCCGCATAAAGCTCGAAGCGATCGACAATAGCCTGTATTTCCATAACACGAATTACGGAATAAGACTACGCCCAATAAACGACAGGTAAATTAGGCGATTGCGCTTTTTTGTGACTCCTTATAGGAGATACGCATTTCCTCCAGACCGTCTAAAACGAAATCAGCGTTTTCTAACCTGAGCACTCCAGTGGTTCCCCATTTCGGTCCGAGAAGTTCGCGGAACAAAGTAAATATAGTAGCCGGAGCAGTACCTTCTTTGGGTTCTTCAACATCAGCAGCCCCAACAGGAAAGGCCGTTGGGCGATAACTCATTTGCTGCGTCAGCGCGGAAGTAAACCAGGCGTATACCGCAAGTTTGATCCTGCTCTGTAAATTGGCTACGCTTTTAGCATGTTTTGAGATTATATTTTCATTGAAAGCTTCACGGATATCGCCTACTTTCTCAAGTGCCATGGGATCAGTTGACTTTTGGCGGTACAGAATTGCTATCAATTCATTCAAAAATTGTTCATCCTTAAACTTTGTGTAATAATCCCATGCCTGATAGGCAAAGCACCACTCCCCAAAGTTCAATTCACTCAAGTGATCGGAAGGAGCGAAATATTCTTTTTTTCTAAGGTTTAGCTTAGGGAAAAAGTTTTTTACCGGAACAGAGACGTTCATAATGAAATCGGTCAGGGTTACCAGACTGTGTTTGTCTTCATCTGGAAGATAATATAGGATATGATAATTTTCGGTCCCCATTAAAATGGTAAGCAGACTCATGGCCATAGTAAAGGGATCAGCTTTGCTGAAACCTCTTATCTCTACAATAGTCGCATACTGGTGTGCATCCAGTTCTTCCCATCGTGAGGGAATTTCTGCTGAGAAAGGAACTTCTTTATTGTCTTTTATGTAAGCGCCGGCTATAGGGATCATGAATGGGATTTATAACGTAAAAATAGATAAATAGCCCCAATGATCAGGGCAAAAACTGACACTACGGTCAATACACCCATGAAGTTATATTTCTGGGTGATTGAAGATTTATTTTTTAAACTGCCTTCTGATTTATTGGAAGTTGTTTTCTTTAGATTAGTCTTTCCGGTTGAATCAGCAATTTTTTCGGACTTCAATACCGTATTAGCCTTTTTCTTCTGATGTCCCCGGATACTAATCTTTCTCGCCTTTCCCATGAACCCACTCAATGGATTGAACTCAACTTTGCCTGTATCCGGAGTAATATCAACCCAGTACTGGTTTTCTGAATCCTCAAAAGAAAACTGATAAATAGTTTCTTTTTTATTCAGTTGAACCAAGGTTGAGCTGTCAAGCTTGCTGTCGATCCGCGTTTTAGTTTTTACAGCTTGAAGATCAACTGTTCTTTTACTGCAGGAAAGCAGTAAAAGAAAACTAATTAATATATGTATTGACCGCATAGATTTGAGATTTTAAACGCCTTTTACGGTAAACTCCGTCGCCTTCGCGACTGCCAGCTTCATTGGTATTGCCTTCAACGGTGATGAGATAAGTCGATTTCCACTGATCAACAAAGCCGGTATGAGCGACTCTTTTTTTTGCGGGATAATAGATGAAAAAAACATCTCCTGGGTTTGGATTTCTAATTGTTTTATTTGATAGAAATATGGTTGTTCCCTGTTCCATGAGCTGCACGCATCCACCAGATCGCGCTTTTTTGACTCCATTCTGTCCAAGTGTCCAAGACACGAATGCAGCACACCAGGGATTACCAGGCTTAAGCCATACATATGTGAGATACTTTTCGACATCAACGCCATCGTTCCGGCCAGTCCGCTCCCGCACACCAATAGCGGAGGTGTATGTCTTTTGAACGCCATCTCTTACGCTGATGCCAGATTGAGCAGAACTATTGAGCCCACATAAAACAATAAAAGCGAGCAGGAAACTAAGGTTTTTTGCCATGGTGATAAGGATTTAAATTCGTTACTGAAGAAGTGTTTTAAGTAGGTTTTTTGGTCTGGCCAGAATACTCCAAATGCAAGCCATCCACAGGTGAAGCAAACTGCAGCTTTTACAAGGGAAAGGTTTATTGACTGAAGAACCCCGGCATCATAAGTACCGGCTGTGGGATCAATCCATCTCAGTACATACTGGGCGGCGAAGAAGAGCAACAGGTTAACAATAATCGCACTATACTCTTTTACTTTCTTGATAAGGTTTTTAGGTGTCATGATTTGCGTTTTATTTTAGAATGAACTTTTTCTACCAGCTCAATACACTTGAGGATAAGGGTAAGTGCGGCGACCAGCATCCCGAAAACCACGCCAAGACTGGCGGCAATCTTCAAAGCATGTTCGTCAGTTACAAAGGACTGGACCGACAAGAGCAGGCCGCTGCCGAAACCACCAGCCATCCCGATGGATGGCCGATCGGTTAAAAAAGTGAGAGCGTTTTTTAAATCTATCATAGCGTGTAAATCCCTTTTTCGGGATCATTTGTTCTTTTGAATCTTCCTCTTTTCAATGGCTGAGGTTCGTAGCCTTCTATCGAATCAATATTGGCCAACAGAAATTGTAGACCATCCTGGATAAATTCATTACCATCTTTGGTGAGTTGTTCGGCAGCAGCCTGGATAGCGGTATTGTAAATAGCACTGTTATCCTTAATTGTTTCATAATTTGAGCTTAGGTTAACAGAGGCCATACCATTATCGATTGTAATGATGCGTTCAACTGAAGCTTTTGCTATGGTAAGGAGGGCAATGCCGGGCTTCAAGTAAGATTCAACCAATTCGAGTGTTTTTCCGTCCAGGTTATCCATTCTGAGTATTTCCATAAAGGATTTCCCAAACAACGGGATAAGTATCTGATTCTCGATCCGGTACATGATCGGCACCATTACCTGGAATGCATAGCGGCTCCGGCGGATATTATACTGATCATCGAAATCAGCTGCAGTCTCGATCAAACATCTTTCAACCTTCGAAAATTCTTTAGAATTGATGTATTCGGGGAAAATATCAGCGTTATTTTGCAAAAACTCGAGCAATTCTTCAATTGCGTCAAAACCTAACTCCAAAAGTGATTTCTCGACTTTATCTACCTGCCATTGAAAAGCGTTTTTAGTATTATCATTGCTTAGGATCTGGATTCCCGAGGCCCCAATTGTAACGCTCAGAACTGGCAATCCAATTAAATAACCAAGATTAGATTCTATTTTCTGGCATAGTTCTATCGCTTCGCGAATTATGGGATCACTAATTGCAGCAGTATCTTTATTTGCAGCTTCATAAGCAGATGCAAAAGCATCGAATTGCTCCTTTCCGATCATAAATCTGATAAACTGGCGTTCCGCCGTGGAAAGGTAAGGTTTAAGCAACTCGATGTTTTGCGTCATACTTACAGGAACCTGGTCCTGTATCTCTTTAATTTTACTCACCAATTTCATTAGCTTACTACTTTTTTAGTGCCGGCACCTGTGTCAAGTGTTGTGAGGACCTGATCTTGCACCCCGATCTGAATTTCTGGATCGAAACCATTGTAAGCCTGGGCAAATTTGAAAATACCCATATTGATATCTCTATCAGCTTTCAATAAACTTCGCATAAATAGACCGCTTTCGCGGATATTTGAGCCGCCATTGTTTGCGCCGCCGGTATAATCCCCACCGGTATTGCCCTGGCCAACAGTCGCCGGATTGATCAGCATTGAGAAAAGTATTTCAGCATTACCCGCTGCAGCATCCGGGAGATACGCATCACTTCTCATTTTATCATCGATGGTTTTGATCACCCAACCACCTACTGGCTTACCGGTCTGTTTATCGGTTCTGAAAAATGATACAATGGCTTTTTGGGCATTTGTTGCACCGGTTAAATTATCAGTAATCTCATCGATCAGATCATCTACGATCTCATCCTGTTTTACCTGCTCAAGTGTCTTAAAGTTTGGATACAATTCTTCCAGGTATTCCATTGGAATCTGTACATCATATTTCAAACTCATCTGGTTTTTGAAAAGTGCCTTTTTATAAGTTGGAATTGATGTAACGATATCCAGCCATCCGCTTTCGCGTGAACTATCCCAGTAGGCGACGGGATAATAATCATTTAAGACATCCGGCCAATATTGGGGCATGATGTACTTAAAATTGCTAGTATTTTTCTTGATCGCTTCTATCTGATCATAAAAGCGTATGCTATCAATATGTGGGTAAGTGGCTAATTCTTCATTTTTTGCATCCGGAAAATTACCACTTACAAATACATTGGGGATTTTACCATTTACGTAAGGCGCCAGTCGGCAATGTGAAGCTTTGTGGTAATCAATGCCCCAAACTGCGGTTTTATTGCCATTCATCCTGATTTCTGGGAAATTGATCCCGAAATAAGCATAATCCTGCATTAAGCCAAGGCGAACCATATCAAAATTAGATCGGCGGGTAATTTCATCCCATTCAGGACATTTAACGAGCTGTACAACTTCTTGGCCGTTGTTTTCCATGTCGACAACTTTATAAGTCATCAATCTTTGTCCGTAGATATACTTTGTGAGCAATTGCAGTCCTGCACGGCCAACTGTACTTTTGCGCATGAGCTTTGCGACAATTTTTGGGAAATCATTATTTGTGCCCCAGGGCACATACAGTTTTTTACCAGTTTCTTCTTCAGTGGATAAGGCTCCCTGTTGGTGAAGTGTTTTCGGGGATTGTTCCCCAATACTTAGAAGTACTGGCCCGCCCGATCTGTAAGCATACATTGCAGAGCCAGTGCTGCTTCGTTTAATAATCGACTTACTCATACCCAGTAAATTGGTTGTCCGTTAACTGTAAACATTAGCCTATTGTGGACCGCGTATTTTTTCCCAGTCTCCATATCCTTTATTCCGCACATTTCATGTACATTTTTACAGGTTGGAGGTAATCCGCAAGAACATGCTTTATCCAGGGAAATCAATTCACCTCCAGTTCCTTTGTCACGGTTACATTTCATAAAATCTATGGAGAATGAACCGTAACCGTCCCTGAAATCGTGTTTTCTAATAAGCGTCAAAGCGTTTTTGAGAGCGATCATACTACGAATGTCGGAAGCTGTTGATCCTTGGTAAACGACAGGAAAAATCACACATTAAATCTTTAATGTATTAAATAATTCATAAATTTGAATATGACGATAAAAGAAGCATTTGAGGACCTGATCAGCCAAAGAGGTTGGTACGTTAAGTTAGGGATACCGGAAGGAACAGCCAATGTAACTAAAAAGAGATTCCGGGAGGGGAAAGTAGTTACTGAGGATAAGATGAAAGAAATTTTAACTATGGCCGGCTATAGAATTAAGCAAGTTGAATTATGGGAGAAATAAATCAGCTAAGTACGGGAAACCGTAATTTTTTAAATTAAATACTTGTCACATTTGGTACATGGAAAAACAAATAACAATTACAATGTCTGAACGCAAGGCAAGAGCGCTTTATGACATCACTTTGGTCACAATTGAGGAACTAGATGAACTTTATAAGAAAAATCATCAACCTAGAACAAAGCAATCTAGAGATGACCTTAAAGAGATTATTGAGGATTTAAGGAAGCAGACTAATAAAGTAACTATTACAATGACTGAACGGAAGGCTAGAACGCTTTTTGATAATACTTTGGTCAAAATTTGGGCTCTGGACAAACTGCATGAGGAAGATCGGAGTCCAGCTACAAAGCAGTCTGCAAATGACCTAGAAGAGATTATTGAGGATTTAAGGAAGCGGATTTATAGTTGACGAAAAGCCAGGCCTGCACTTTGCCTCATGCGAGTTGCTATTAATAGCCCCTTTTGTTTTTTGCTACTTTTTTATTCAGGGCGACTGAAGAAAATAAAAAAGTAGAACAGCCAAAAAAAAAGCACCATTTAGGTGCTTTTTAGCTTTATAGAAGCCCTTCATCTGCGAAGCTGAAATAACTGTCTTCCGTTAGGATTAAATGATCTAATAGCCTTATATTTATCATTTTTGCCCCTAAGAATATCTTTTCTGTCAGGGTAATATCCGCGGGGCTAGGCCGGAGCGTTCCCCCTGGGTGATTATGGGCAAGTATTATGCCCGTTGCATTACACTTCAAAGCGATCTGCAATATTTTATAGATGTCCATCGGGCAGCAGTCAACCCCGCCCATGCCAATTTTCACCAATCCCAAAACATTATTTCCATTGTTAAGAAGCAGCAGCAACGAACTTTCGTAAAGATTTAAATCATTAAACCAGTGTTTTCTAAAAATGGCCTCCGAGTTTTTGCTAGTTGAAATTTTCGGACGGCTTGATATTTTGAAATCGGGTTTATAAGAAACTGAAATTTCCGAAACGTTAAAAATATCATCAAGCATAATAGTTAAAGAATTGATTGTATTCGAAATTGTAAAGCTCTGGGTTATCGTTTGCTAATTGTTCTGCATACCCGAGCCAAAAAATACCATCAAGATGGATAATAAATGCATCATATAAATCTGTACTTGCTATATTTGGGTTCTTCATATTATAAATCTAATTAAGTGGATTTAGAGCCGTTTACCTCTGCAAAGGCAAACGGCTTTTTTTAAGTTAAGGGAGTACAATCTCCGCTTCAATTTCTGAACGTTTGTTAACCAATCTATCATTTAGAAAATTTACTACTTCACCTATAAGTACCGGATTTCTCAATTCAAATTTGTTCCTGTTATCGTCGTTTATGACCAGTGCGCAACCTTGGTAATGATAATCTGTTTTTGTTAAGTCTTCATTTTCCTGTTCGATCGTAAAACCTTCTAAATTTTCAATGTAGTGGGTTAGCCTTGCTACATGTTTAATTTTGTTGTGGAGTGAGCTAATGATATTGGTTGTCATTTCCAAATTCGGCTTTGGCTTTTGCGGTTCTATTACCTCGGCTTCTTCGATTTTGTCAGCATTTAACACTTTTAATTTTATTGGTTCTGCATTTTCGGTTGGGTTGCTTACTTCTAAAGTCGCAACACTTGGTTTTGCTTTTGTTTTCATACATAAATATACGAAAAGTCTTTAATATATTAAAGTATTTTACATTTTTATTTTTACTTTTTTGCACTTTTTTTCCATCTCAAATTTTTTCTTATCTTTTTGTTTAAAATTTTGATTTATAGACGCTTTGCTTTTTGAGATTCCCTTTCGAATCTCAAAAATCTCCACGAAGTGCACCGCCTGCCCTATCCAAAAAGGCAATTTCCCTTTCTTCCTTTTATACGGTATATGACAGGCGGGCGGGCCGAGTCCGCATAAAAAAGGCCTGCGGGACGGGTAGGAGGGCATGAGGCCGCCCCCTTACGCAGAAAAACCTCATTGATTATAATCAAATGAGGTTTTTGCCTATTAATAATTGAAGTTATCGCGTTCTGGTTCTTACTACGCTCGTACGCTCTTCGGTTCGGGCACCATACTTACCAAGTGCAATGGTATCATGCGCATCAGAGAAGTGGGTTGTTGTTCGCTGATCTATGTTTCGGTTCTTTTCATCTGCTTTATCCTTTTCAAAGCCATTGCGGCCCTGTTTGATATTGGCATTGTTAATTGATATAATCAGATACTTGCAATGATGACGGTTGTATATAAACTTAGGGATGTTCGGATGATCCCCCTTGTGTGCATATCCCCAGAACTTATAACGATCATCATGCCCTGGCTGCTGCCCGATATAGAAGTGTATTGGGTTAAACCCGTGACTGATAAGAGTCTTAGTTACTATCTCCGCATAGGTAGCACCGATACCATTCTTCCCGATAGCCGTGTGGTCATACCAGAAATGCACGTTGCGGTTACGATGGAAACGGTAATAGGTACACCACTTGGTAACAAGATCTTCAATCCGCTCACTCTCATCAATGCTCATTGCTGATAGATATCTGAATACATTGTTATACTCCTGACAGGTAACAACACCATTGAACCAGGCACCCCAGTCAAAGGAGATCTCCAATGGTTGATCCATCTGCACATCATTGTCCTGAAGGGAATTCAATTGTTCAAATGCCTGGGCATTATATCCGTTGTTGTTATCAATAATGCCGTCCAAGTGATCGTTATTGAAATCGATATAAGTATGCACGCGATCATTGAATAGGGGGTAGAAACCACCAATTACTTTCTTAGGTCGTATGTTTCTAATCTCGATATCGTATTCTGACGGCAAAAGAATTCTTTGCTGATCCTTGAACCAATCGGGTGGAAGGTTATGCGCATTAATTGCAGATGGTCCTTCAATCCATAAGTAATCAAGAGGGAACTGTTTGGCCAATTCCTGGTACTGAAATATCCATTCTGCCCTGCGCATGCGGGGCATAGAGCAATACATTGACAAACGGCGATAAGTCCGGCGGTTTTTAAAACGCTCGTATTCTCCACGCATTGTAGGAATCACCTGGCTTTCTAATTTGCCCTGGTCAATATCCTGTGCCTCATCAACCATTCCCGAACTGTAGTTACCACCACGGCTATTGGTATCCTGAGATAACAGGTCATAACAGCTACCATTGAAAAACGTAATGGTATGCATAGCATCCAATGGTGGCTCGTATGGTGAATTCCATTTCCAGTTTTTAGGCGGTAGCCTTCCGACAAAATAATGTAGATCTTTATAGAAACCTAACATTTCTAAGGCCTTAATGGTACTCGGTAAAGTCCTGGTTAGAATCTGCTGATAAGTTTCACCCAAAATGAAATTTTTCGAGCGTGGCATATCATACACCACATTTTTAATATCTATCGCTGCTCCTGTTGACTTACCACCCCCACGGCCTACCTGAGTAACACGGATACGTTGAGGCGCGAGCTCGAGTATTAGCTGCATGGGGTTGAGCAGCAATTTTGCTCCAGGAAGCACGCCTGCAGCTTCGGTATCAATCAGTAATGATCCATCGGGTTTAATCAGGTTCATCTTCTTTGATTATTTCCGCTTCTTCGGCGTGTTTCGACATTTCATTTACTAACCCGCCTAAATTGATGTGCCCCCCAGTAATCATAGATTGCAATGCAGAGATTACATTCTGCGGTAAGCTGATATTGTAAGTGTTTGGTTCCAGTTTAGAGAAGTCCGGAAGATCAGGATCTACTGTATTTACGCCATTGATGCTTGCCATTTCTTTTGCACCCTGGATCATGGCCACCTCATTGTTTTTTATCCGGGCAATACCGATAGCATCCTTTACAATTTCAGTGGCCAAATGCTTAATTCCCTGTTTAGTAGACTGTGCGATATCCCCAAACAAACTTAATGCATTAGCACAGTCACGATATGCGGTCGCCCGGCTTAGTCCAGGGAAGCGCTTCATTAAGAGCGCTGCCGAATCTGCAGTACTGTGTCCATTACGCTGAAGCGTAAACGCCTCTTGCCATCTGGCTAAAAGGGTTTGCTGGTGCAAAGTCAGGTTTGAAGCATCGCCGTCAGGATTTTTCAATTCAGCGATGATCTGATCGTAATTAGATAATTTTAATAGACTCATCGTATTTTCCTGTCGTTAATGGTTATTGCATCTGCGATCTTCAGTTCGATGGCCATGGCTGGCGAGCTCAGCTGATCAGTAAGTTTTATAATACTTTCATTGAATTTTGCTTTACGGAGTAGTCGGCCTTTCAAAAAGGCAATTCCCTCGAGAGAACTTTCGTCATCGATCTTCACCAATGGAACCCCCGTCACCAGGGCGATTTCAGACTTCTCTAAATACCTATATGCGAAATCTTCAATTTCTTTTAAAGCGTCCTCAGCCATTGGCGACTCCTTCCATTATCCAATTGATGTTGCGTTGTGCCAGATCATCGTTCACTATGATCACCCCAACCTCAGTACGGGGATTACGAGTAAGGTTGGCGGAACCCATTAACGTGAGGGAAAGATTTTCACCTTTTATTATGGTAACTTTTGCATGGCTTTTTGAAAATTTTAGTGAAGAAAAAGTATTGATTGCCTGATGATAGAGATCGGGTTTACGATTGCGAAAACCCTCATCAATTATGCCTACAGCTGATTTAACTAAACCAGAGGTTAACCAATGGCTGTAAAATCTCAATGCTTCCGGACCAATTGACCAGGTTGAAAAATAAATATCTGCAGCACCTGTTTGTTGTAGCAAATATTCAATCAGATCAATAGCACTCCAAGCCCCATCAGTTTTAAAAAAAATGGAGATATTGGGTTCTAATTTTCCTATCTTTTGAGAAATCTGGTTTAGCTTTTTACCCTCCAGAAACTTAAAACCAGTTTCCAGTTTTATGCTGTCCGCTGACTCTTTTGGATCAGAAGCAGTGATGTCCATTGATTTAAACAGCATATCCATCGATCCTTTCCAAAACAAGTTTATACCTGGCTTCCCGGGCTTCGATCCGTTGTGTTATTTTTAAACGGGATTTATCGGAGACAGCTGCTGCTTTAAGTTTCTTTCGGTCCTTAGAAATATTTGGCCCTAGATTAGCTTTTTCCTTAAGCAACTGTTGTAAACTCATGTGCTGCACATCAACAACAACTTGTTTTTGTTCCTGCTCCCGCAATTGGCCAGTATCGTTCCACTCATCAATTATGGCCCAAGCTTCATTAACTTCATCCATCAGATCGAGTATTTCAATAGCCGCGTCCAAGCGGTGCTGTTGGCTGTCCATTACCCGTACTGCCTCAAATAATCGCCGTGCTTTGGCGTAATTGAAACGTTTTTTCTCGAGAATCTGTAGAATTTGGTCAGGAGCAGAATCGTAAGTGATTCGCATTTTTTCTGACGATGGCTCCGGTTCTGGAGCTTCTGAAACAATAATGGGTTTAGGTTCTAAATTCGCTTTTGAATTTAAACTGGTTAGTGCCGCAGTAAGTTTTGACAGATGAAAAGATGTGCTGCCCGATTTAAATAGGGCCGAAAGGCTATTATTGTCCCCGTACTGATCATAAAGCAATTTGCCATGTTCATAGGTACGGTTCGGGTCATTAAGCCAAGAAGTGAGAGACGCAATTGCCATATTGTAAAAATGGCAATTGCACTACTGCAGGTAAACGACAGCAGAATTATCGAGCTTTTCTCAATTTAATTAAGAGTTCCGAATCAGCAATACTATCCCAAGAGGTTTTGCTCGTTAACAGCTGGTCAATTTCGATTTTTGTAAGTTTGGAGATAAGCGCATCTTGCAAAGAATCGTAACCATGCCCTATAATTATTTCTTTAAGATATGTCCTTAAATGTGGATATTTATTAGAATCAGATTCAGAAATTAAAAAATTTGCAATAATACCCCAAGTACTTTTAGATAAGTTCCTAGGTTGAAAATAGCTATCACCAGTGATCATTTCAATCGGAAACTTTTTAAATAGCAGTCCCGGCAACAGTACATCAACATTGTAGAATCCATCTTTGTTAAATGTTAATTTTAGCACATCATAGAGCCTGTTAAAGTCGATTATTGACAATCCTAATGGGTACAGTCTGTCGCTGAAATGAATTATTGAACTTGGATCTCCCTGAATTTTAGAGATCATTTCCTCAATTTCCTCTCTTTGAAGTTGAAGGTAAAGACTTTTAGTATTGGTTTTGATGTCACGTTGTATTTCAACAATTCTCTTTTCAATTCCCTCAATGGTGACGAGCCTCTCACCAGTTCGCTTTTCTAAAGCAGCTGTTCTTGTTTCGATTCTTGTAATGTAAAAACCAGCTGAGAATAACAAAATCGTTAATAAAAAGCCAAATACGGTGATTTGTACACTGGAACTGGAGAGTTGATTAGCTATGGTTGACGAACCAATTGATGTTAAATTGTTAGATTGCTCGATGCTATTCTGCAAAATTTTAACCTGTTGTTTTAAACTTGATATCTCTGCGCTATCCGCTGAAATTCGGGAATTCAATGATTGTTTTTGTGCTGAACATAATAATGTACAGCTGATGAGTATGAGAGTTAATATTAATTTCATGCCCTAAAGTATATAATTAAGCAGGATTTACCAACCAGTAATATTTTTTATTGTTTTCATTGAACGCATATTGATAATGTGCACCCTCAAGAATTTCCCTGATCCTATCGGAATCTTCAAAGTAACCAGGTAATACCTCATGTATTTTTTCAAAGAATTCAGGCGTGCTCATTGGCATCTCGCAAGATTCCCAATCTGCAGCTGGAGAGAAAAACCGTTCCAATTGTTGGAACAAAACACTATTCGGATATTTTGGTTCAGACATATAAAAACGGTAAGGCCTGCTACTAAGCGTATGAATACCCCTATTGGCTGCTTTTTTCCGACACGTCGAAATTATGGCAGGCCCACGCCTTACCGTATACCGGTAGTGCGAGATATTCAAGAAACTTAGTAGCGGTACAAACATAAAAAAAACCGCTCAATCCTGAGCGGTTCTTTAACTAACTAAAACTAAAAAATGAAAATGATTATTTTTCTTCAGCGATATCGCTTTTATTTTTCTTTACCAGAAAAGGAACGCCGGCTTTATAAAGCTGATTTGCGAGTCCTAAATCAATTTTTGAAAAATCGATTATCCCAAACTCAGCAACCTGGTGTTTCCCTTCAGTAATTCCAACTAATTTATATTTCTCTGATACTGCCCTTACCATGATCTGTCCCCCTTACGCTGCTGGAGCCAATAAACTTGCCAATGGTACTGTGTAGATCGGTGCTGGGGTACCTGCAGAAGCTTTCACTGTGATAACAGTTTTACGTCCATCAGCTACCTTTTTACCAGAGCTATAATCTGCAGAGATTAAAAGAGCCGGATCTTCCAATGAACCAACAACGCGGTTTACATTGTTTTTCTCGGTCACAATCCAAACAATCTGTCTGTTAGCTGTTGCAGCTAAGTGGCCTAATGCAATAGGATCATTACCGGGATAAGAAAATTCATAGCTGTTTTCAAAGCCTTTACCATCATTTGGACCAACAATCGTACATTTTAATTCACCCTCTTCTAAAGTACCGTAGTACTCGAAAAATTGTTTACCCGGCTTCATTACGATAGCTGTGTCAATTTCAACCAGGCTGGCCAGTGTTGTTGCTGTTTCCGGATCATCAAGTACTGGAAAACTTAAGATGTCCTCTACGAAAGCGTAAATCGCTTTCTTTACACCTGCAGGATTTAATCGACCTGGAGGATAAGATATTTTTTGAGCATTCATTTATAAAAAATTTGAGAGGTTAATTATTAAGATACGGGCGTAAGAATGCTTGATCCCTTAGCTAAAAGTTTTTCAAGCAATTTCTCATCAGCTGCCAGCTCATCCAATTTTTTCGGACCAACACCAGGAATGAGAAAATCTGTTCCAGTAAGTACATACTGGTCACCTTTGATTGAAACAACTTTTTTATCTGGAGCACTGATTTCAGATAAGGCAGCCAATTGAGCTCCTAAATCTGCAATGATAGCGTTAGCGCCATTAAGTTCATCTTTCAATGAATCGATATCGCCATTATCTAAAACAGATATACGATCGTTCAAACCTTGGATTTCTAAGATATGGCCCTCCTTCAATGCTGTTAAGGAAGTAATATTAGAATTGGCTTCAGTTAAAGCTTTCTCTAATAATTTAGCGCGATCTGCCTCTGCCTTCTTTTCTGCTACAAGCGTCGTGTATTCAGCGTTAATTTCTGTGATGTAAGCTAGTGCTTTATCCAGATCAGTAAATTTTTCTACAATTTTCATTTGTGTATTTGAAAAAGCCCGGGCTATAAAGGCCCGAGCTGAGGTTAATATTGATTAAGCTACTAATGAGATATCAGAGCGGAAAACTAAAGCTGGATTCCAGAAACCAACACCTTTATGGAAATCGGTTAATGCCTGAATTTCACGGCCTTGTTTCTGAAGATCAAAAATTCCTTGATTTTCAGGGTTCTTGTTCGCAATGATTTTGTTGTCTTCCGGAGTAGTCCAGATAACACCATGACCAGTTTGCGATGGTAAACCCACAACCTGGCAATCCGTATCGATAATTGTTTTCTTATCAGATACCTGAGCATAATTTACATTATACTTTTCACGCATACCCTGTGCAAAGCGTTGTTCCAATACTGGAGACATTGCGATTCGCTTACATACCCGTTTAGCCAATTCTGGCAAAGTGCCCCTGAAATCTTCAACATATTCCACGAACTCTGTAGCAACAGTTGGAACGGCACCCATTGTGATCACCTGTACACCAGTCTCCTTTAACTTTTCACGAACACCGTTCATTGAAGCACCAGGAGCTGTCGCGGTTCCCGCTGTAACGACACCTGTTTTTCCATAGAAAAACTCGTTCATCTCTAAATCTTCATTGTATTTAGGAATTACCAGATTTTCCAACCAGTATTTTACAATCGGACAATCTTCAGGTTTCAATGAATTTAAAGCCAAGAAACCTAACCAAGATTCCATTAAATCGTGAGGTACGATCGAAACATCGATTTTCAAGTTATCCAATTTAATTACCTGAGGTGTAAAACTCGTGTCGCTGATAGGAGTGAAAGCCTTTTGATAAGCCTGCAAAACGCGAGTAATTTGGGCGTTAGCCAATTCAATTCTTGTTGCTGTAGTTAAACGAGGTGTGAAAAAGCCTTCAGAAACCGATTGCTGCATTAAAGCGACCCGCAAATCTTTTAAAGACTGGGAACCAGCACGATAATAAGCACCATATTCCGTAATAAGATCGGTAATGGTGATGGTACTAATCGCAAGCGATCCCTTCAAATGGAATAGACCAGGGGCAACAGCAAATGATACCGCCGAGAAAGCGACACCGACAACTAAGGCCTGATCAGGAGCACCAGCTGCTTGAGAAGCAAAGGCACCAAACAAGAACGTTAATGCAAATGCAAAAAAAGTTCTAATAGAGAGCGAAAAAATAGATTTCATTGTGTGTTTGTTTGTTTTATGAGAGGGTTAATTATTAATTAATTTCCTAAAGCTTCGTTAGCAGCTTTGTTGTGTGATAAGTTTGAGATCACGGCGGCTGAATCTTTGTTATCAGCGTCAGGCTGAACATCGTCACCAGTTTTACCATCATGAACAGCGCCGGCATTTTTACCAAAAGCAGCAACCTGACCTTCAAGCTCAGTGATACGGGCGGTAGCAGTAGCAGCATCTGTAGTCATGGTCTGGATAGTAGTGTTTGCAGTACCAAGATCAGTTGTTAATTGTGTGTTTGCAGTTTGTAAAGCGTCACGTTCAGTGGTTACAGCTGCAGCTTCAGTCATAAAGCTTTCTTCAACCAGGGCAATATGAGTAATGCCGGCTAAAGTAAGTTCAGCATTTGCTAAACTCATTTGAGACTCAGTCGGAGTTGGTATTCCAGCTAAAGCCAATACATTTTTAAAAGAATGTTCCATGTTATTTGTGGGTTGTGTTTTACTGTTGTTTTTCTTAGGCTGTTTTGCCAATTCACGTACTCTCGAGAGTGCAAAATCACGATCTCCCAAATGATCAATCATGCCGAGCTCGAGAGCAACTGTTGCCATGAATGTTTCTCCCTGAAGGATAGTTTTGTTGGTGGACAATCCAGGGCGTTGTGCCTTCACATCTTCCTGAAAATCCTTGTTTAAAGGATCAAGGGAATTTTTTCTGATCGGAGAGTAATTGCCTTTCAGAGCCTGATTGAAGGTGTTGTTTTTTAGAACCGATTCGGTAGCATAGATTTCATGAAACTCAACGCCCATTTTTTCAAGGGCTGGTTGAATATTCTGAATGAAATTCATAGTACCAATACTGCCTATTACTGCTCTAGGATGATCAATAACAATTTCATCAGCGTGCACCGCAATGGCATAAGCGGCACTGGCGACAACATTGCCGCCTAATACTACCAATGGCTTGGTCCGCTTATCCATCTGGTCAGTTAAGACTTTAATGGCAAAAGCTTGACCACCTCCACTTTCCACAATCATCATTGTACCGATAAAATTGCTGTCAGCATCAATCTTTTTTAATTCTGCGGCCAGATCCATTGTACCTATAGGCCCGCAAAACTGTGAGTATTTCATGATCGGGCCGCGAAGATTTAAAATAGCAACTGATCCTTCCGGAGCAGATGTAAGATCATGGTTCAAATCTTCATCATCGAAACCATCAGCATCCGCGGAAACAAAAAATGATTTATTTCTCAAACGCTCTGCAGAGTTATCGGTTTGAATGGCGCTTGCCTCACCTTTGAGCAGAGCGGATAGAATAGGTAAATAACCCTGGGCATATTCCGGATGAATAGCCCAAGGTTCGTTTAAGCCGAGAGTCGCATAATAACCGATGTTCATTAATAACTTAATTACAGTTCGTGTGTGTTGTTGTTACAAAGGTGTTTTAAAGTGGATGGCTGATAAACGACAGATTTTTAAAAGGGATAAATAGGGGCGATATCATGCGTATTTGCCGCAAACTGGAAAGTATATCCTTTGGCGCCGGATCTTGTGAGTGATCCATCAAACTTTGAGGTAAATATAAGCGGATTTGAAGGGGTACCGATCAGGCGTCTAAAGCCTTTTGCATCGGTTAGAAGCACCAAAAAAGGTTGTTGCTCCATAATCTGCATCAAACTGATATGTTCTGCAGAATCTCCAGGAAGAAAACCGGTAAGAAGTGGTTTGTAAAAGGTTCCGTGTTCATTCGTTTCCGGTTCCTCAGTATATTGGAGCGTTTCATAAGTGGCATATCCATTGTACCATGCACCAAATTGCTGCAGGCCTAATGGCAGAATACTGCTTCCATTGTTCACTAGTGGATACGTAGCCACATCATTTCGAGGAATAAAGAGAAAAGAGCGATAACCCCCAGGGTTATACAACGGTTTATTTGGAAAATTGCCGATCATAATACGAATGTCGGTACATGATTTAGGCTGATAAACGACAGGTAATTTTGCTTTTTAAATCACGTGCAAGATAACCGACCACTTTATCATAAATTATTTTACGCTGATAATGAGGCGGTTGAACGGGCGTATTTGCGCTCCCATTGCTTTTCAAGGGTTTTATAGGGCAAATCGTCTTCGTAAATCCCGTAAATGCTCCGAAATTCTAAAAGTGCCTTGCGGATATCACCCTTATTGCCATTTATTCTTGGTAAAACAAAGTCCATCATCCGATCATTAAATTCGTCCAGGAGAAAACTATTAAACCGGAACTGATTTTTCTTCGGGATAAAGATACCGTAATGTGTTTCCAGATATGGAGGAATCACAACATTCAGGCTTTCACCTTCAATTTTACAATGAAGGTCAGACTGGATGATTTCTTTTTTTTGCTTCAGGCTGTTAATTAGAAAGGTGCCAAACCGATTTTTTTCCGACAGCACAAAGTGAGGATCAATCGCAACATATCGGGCCATGTACTTTTTCAGGTACGGCTTTATCGCCACTGGGTGGATAAAGATCATGAGAGCAAGAAAGTTTGTGTGTTTGTTTGGTTTGTTTTGGGACTCAAATTTACTGAAAATATCCATCATTTCCACATAATTGCACAACTGTGCAGCGAAATTTACAACATCGCGGGCGTCTGAACTCACTACATTTTTATAACTTCTTAACCGTATCGTAACATATTGTATTTCAGATACTTAAATCTTAACTTTTGTTAAAATAATTTCTTAACCGTCGCTATCAAAGTTTTTAACCGGAAAAACCGTTAAGAATATTTCTTAACTTCTTTCTTTAGTTAAGAAAAAATTCTTAACTCTTTAACTCCTATAAGCTTTTTGCTCAGTCTGTTAAAGTCGGAAATTTAAAACTGTTAAGAAGTTAAAAAAATTATTGGATTATAAAAAATAAGGGATTGCAAAGGGAAAAGCCGCCCCCGGCGGCTGCGATTTATAAGGTGTTCGCTTCGTGCCTCGCTCACTTGTTTATAGTACAGATGACAAAAGATATTCTCGGATCAGGAGGGGAATGAAGGCGCTGAGAATCGCGTAAAAAAAAACGAATGGCCATTGGCCAGGAATATTAAATTCTCAGGGAGTTGTGTTAGATTTTTTTTGCAAATACAAAACCCCAAATTTGTAGGTAAAGACAAAAAAGGTTCAAGTATTAAAAACTTGAACCTTTTTAAATTGTCATTAGAAAATGAAAGATGTAAGCTTCGCTAGCTATCACGGCAACGAGATAAAAAGGGCCAGAATTGAATTGTATTGGACTGATACGTACTATCTTTTTGAAAACGATTACTTGATATCTATTATAACCCTTCGCAACGGCGTTTGGGCAATGACAGATCAATCAATAAATGGAGACAAGCTGTTGACATCCGCCGACCTAGATGTGCTGTCACAACTCATAATAATGAATTTTGAACATTAGAACTAATGAGTCTGATTCTGGAGCAAAGTAAATACCATTACATGGAGTAAAATTTATATTTTTGCGCCTGAGCGTTAATACCAAAAAACGGGCTCGTACTATCTGTGGTACGGCCCGTTTTTATTTGGTGAAGAGTGATTATAGCTCCTCTTTAAAGAACCTCACTGTTTCATCAATACTCTGCTTTTCTTTGAAAAACTCGTTTTCCTCCAAAGTCTCGATAGAACATTTAATTGAAGATAAGTTCGAAGAATCTATTTTTATTTGATAACGAGAGTTTTTAGCCGGACTATGTTTACCTCCAAAAGATAACAATACTTCAAGGTTCTTTTCAGGGTCAATTACTACAGCGCTGAAGTCTCGTGTGTAGGGCATGCCGAAGTAGAGGGGTGTAGAATTCGGATTGTTGAACCTTAGAAGGGCGCCATTCATTGAGTAATTTAAATATTTTGAAGTGTTTAATTGCGAATCCATAAACTGGCCGTTAACTAAAAGAATACTATAATTAATGTCATACTCATTTTGTAAGCGAGAAAAATTGAAGATACCTAACTTTAAAGTAAAATAAATTGCGTCCAGTCTTCTTTGATAAACACCATTTTTATTTACGCTTAGATAACCTCTTACATCTGGAAATGTGATCTCCCGCATTAAGGCCTGAACAATGAAATGAGGAGCCGGTTTACTTTGCCCGTCTAACCTAATATAGTAAACATGATTCCATTGATGCGGTTTGTATGTGCTTTCCTGAATCTGGAAGATATAAAGACGCTTTTTTTCATATTCAATTATGTGGATATTGATGTCTTTAGGCATTGGAGAAATTTCGGTGCTTAACTTATTTATAATCCAATCTACCTCTTTTCCGTTGGATAGGGGAGTCAGATCTCCTTGAAATACCTTTTCTTTTTTCCCTTCTGGAATAACTCCTCTTGGTGCTCCATATATTAAAATACCTCCGTTGCCATTCAAAAAGCCACAGCATGCTTTACATATAGTTTGGATTATTGTGTTCCAATCTTGATTTTCAGCAAACGATTTATATTCTATTAGATCAGTTTCGGATCGTTCTTCAGCAAAGTAACTTGCGATATCATCAAAGGTTAAATCTCTCAAAGACTTACCAAAGAAATTTTGAGCATAATTTGTCATGCTTAAATATAGAAAATTAACCTATACTAAAACAGTTCATATTGGACTTTAAATTTAAGTTTGATCAATTGGCCAACATAGTATTTAGCCGGCACTGGTATTTTTTCAAAGCAGCTGGCGGGAGCATGGATTAAATTATTCCTGCCGTCAGCCTTGATCCCAAGCTGCCTCAGTCTTTTTAATGTGTGTTTTTTTGTCATTGTGATCGGGAGCTTTGGCTGGAGAGAAATTTATTTCTAACGGCTTCCGGATCAACACCAGGTTTAACGAATACAACTGTTTTTGCGTCAAGGCGTACAGCTACAAGCTTAGACTCGTCAATTTTCCTAGTCGGCATGACACTTTTGGTTTCTCGCTCAATTCGTTCCCTTTCTTTATCCCGTTTCGCCTGAAGCTTCTCCAGTTCACGCTTAACCTTAAATAGGCGTTCCCTTTCGGTCCGCTTCTGTTCGTTTTCTATACTTGGTTTTGCTTTCCGGATTTTAGTGGCTTTTTCGGTAGAGATTCTGGTAACGGCGTTTTGTTTCTGTAACCTCCGCAGGTTGCGTTTTGCTGAATCTTCAAACTTTTTAATAATTAAATCTTCCCAGTTGGGTTTTATTACAGATTTCATTAGTGCCCTGGCTTCCGCCCGGGCCTTTTGTTTAGCAAATTTAACTGCGGACCGGTTGAATTTCAAAATAAGCGCTGATTCCCATTTTTCAATTTTTAGGTTGTTCCGGATAATCTGCCTATTATTTGCAGCGATTAACTTTTTGTGGTCCCGCTCCAGCTGGTTGAATGTCTTTATAAGGTTAGCATTAACTTTCGCATTTTCTTTAGCTTTCTGCAGAGCCATTATTTTTGCCTCTTTTTCAAAATGCCTGATCAGCCCTTCTTCCCACAACTGCTTTTTCCGTTCCTTCACTGCTACCGATTTGCGTTTGCTTGGCCTTTTTATTCTCGGCTCGGATGACAAACCTTTTCCTGCAAGAGAATTTTGACGATAGCTGTCTTTCTTGCTTATCAACGCAAGATTATCAATTTCGCAGTTAAGCGGGTTTCCGTCCTTAAACCTCACACAGTGCTTGGCGGGTACTTTTCCATTGGCGTTTTCCCATATATGGATGTGCAATGGTACCCAAATATTAGTACCGATCGAGATCCATTTTTTCTGTGTGCCATTTTTATAATTTGTCCGGGTGGTGATGGTTCCGGTTGGTAGTGTGTTTTTTGGTTTGGAGCCCCTCTTAAATCTACTTGCTTTAGTTCTTTCTATGGCTTCAGGCGTCATGTAATCGGTTTGTTTCTTGCCCTTGGTGACAGGAACGCTACCGGTTTTGAAGCGATTATCTAGCGAGCGCACCCTTTTCACTTCTTCCGGAACAACCAAGCCTAATTGCCTCATCCTGGTCAAAACTTTCGTCGTACTAAAATTTAATTCTCTGGCCATTTTCTTTGACCCTTTCAGAAGGTAGTTTTCTGTGATGTATTGATCATCGTCAATACTGCAGGTAGTTTTGGTCGCGTTTTTTTCTCCGGTCCATTTTTTTGAAAGGGCCAACGGAACCTTTAAACCAAGTTTACCCCGGATTGATTTGATTGTTGTTGCTGAGCAGTTAAAATGAGCGGCCATATCAGGCGCACTCATTTTAAGGTAATTTTGCGCAACGTACTTTTCTATTATTTGGCGTCTGTTTTCCATCAGGAAAGAAGTTTGAAGTCAGATTTTTTTAGTTTGTCATAAAGGCTTTCAGTTCCATCGTGCAGATATGGCATAAATACTTGAAGTAGGTCAGCTTGATCTAATGTGATCATCGTTATTTGAATTTCCACCCAATCAGAAATTATCTTCCAGGCTGTTCGTCCGGCTTGCTCTGCTGCAAGTTCAAAGCTTCTAGGGGTTGGTCTGGTATATTCTTTTATTAAGCGATTATAAATTTTGTCAACCCTGGATGGTAATTGAAACCCCAATGATTTGCCATCAACAAAGAGCGTGAATGAAATTGAAGCACAAACTCCGTTAGCATCATAAGACTTCATTATCTTATCCGCTCCAGCGCTGACCAGATTTTTTTCAATTTTGCCCATCGATCTATCGATGGGCACTTCTGAAGTATAGTTTTTAATTTTCATAAGCCTTAATGATATGGTTCCATGAGCTGCTCGTCATGTACCTGTGTCCGGTTTAATTCTTTCAATTCATCTTTTAGTGCCTGTTCTGAAAAAATGTATTGTTGAGTTGATTTATGAGTACTTGGAATCAAAACCGTGAAAAGGCATTTGGCTTGAGTATCTTCACCTTTGTAAGCAATTTTTCTAGCTTCATCCTCAGATACGAAAGATTGTGTCCTCTCCAGGTACTGAACTGCATCTGGGTATTTCGTTTTGTAGTAATCTAATTTATATGTTGACATTGTTTAATTAACCATTATTGGGGTTTGACCATCTGTTATTATTATTATTATGTACTTATTAATTCAGCTATCAGTGTAAGTCGTGTGTACCGTCAGGCCTAAGGGGATAAAATGTAATAAGCGGGCCTATTAGAACTAACGTTCTAGAACCATCACTGATCTTCATCGCCTCGTAGCCTATAGGTCTATTTCCATTAAGACGATCATTTAGACTTTCATCATAGGAAAGCGGCTCAAGTTTTCCTTTATATTTTTCTATTGGAACAACTCTGTGGGCGGTTACCCAGACGTATCCATTTAAATTGTTGCTACACGTCGAAGTAATGATATACTCATTACCATTGAACAGAATGACTTTTTTAATTATTTTTTCTCCAGCAATTTCATGCAGTGCACAGGCCTGTGTCATCTGTTCGAATAATTCGGGGTCTATTAGCATTTTGTCGGGCATATAATTCAGTTTAAACTGATTTTTATACAAGTTTTTTTTAAAATCTGGAATTTGTTTAGCAATGCTGATCCAGGCTAATGCATTTATATAGGGTGGTGGATAATAATTTGTGACTTCGATCATTTTTGCTGAACTAATGAATGAATCCACTGCATGAGCGTCCAAGGTCATGGTATGGTTGTTAGTGCTTATATCGAACAAACCTTTACCAACTGGAGCAATGGTGACCATTTGATCACCACGCTTAAAAGTTCTAATGAGCGTTTTCATTCGGTTTGATATTTTTTCTTTCCAGTCTTTCAGATAATGTGATCACGAGTTGCAATCTAAACGGAATGATATCAATGTCCCTATTATAGATCGTAGCTATCGAAGCAAGATTGCTAAATTGAACCGGATCGATTTTTTTTGTGGTTATTTTAACCATAAAACCAATGCCGTATTCGTTTATTTTCGCTTCAGGTATGGCAATTGCCAGCGATTTCAACAAGGCTGATTCGTTTATACCTTCAGCATTTTCTGTTTTATTTTCCATCTTTGTTTTAGTTATAAATATTTATGATTAGCCGCTCCGACCTCCTACAGTCGGGGCGGTTTTGCTAACTGGCAATTGCCAGGATCAAAGCAAGAATGATTAAAAGAATGATCCCGTCCTTCATTATGCTGATTTCGATAACTCCTTTAGTAGCTTATTAATTTCAAGTTCAGTTTCCTCGATGTACTTTTTTGTAACGAATTCCTTTGCTTCTTGCAATTCCTTCATGTATTTGCTGTTGATCCGCATAAAGGGATCGTCTGCAGATTGTTTTTCGAGGCTCGAAAACATTGTCTCAAGCATTCCACGCAGAGGGGAAGGTTTTAAGCTATCCTTTAATTCTGCTTTTAGCCTCATCAGATCTTGAATTTGCACTTCAAGCGATTTCGTTTGTTTTTTGGTTTCTGTCATAATTTCTAATTATTTATTAATTCAATTTTACTATCGGTTATCAGCTCGTGTAGTCGATTGGCTTCGAGGTACTGTATTTTAGTGGTGTGTTCATATTTGAGCTCATACATTGTCCGCCTATAATTGTCGCCGGAACCGGTACTCCAGATATCAACTATCTGAAACCTAAAGGCGGTTCCGGTTACATTCCATTTCGTATTTACACCGGGTACTTCCATCGTTATTTTATTGGAAAATCGTCATCCTGATCATTAGGATCTATCGAGCTGTTACTTTTAGATTGATTGTCATTTTCATTAAAAGGAATATCAGTTTGGGCCGTGTTCTGGATCTCACTGATTCTCCTCTTTACAAGTTCGTCAGCTGACAGATTCAATTCTTCCCCAATTCCATCAGGCAGATCATGTGTAGCCTGGATATAAAACATTTCGGTGGCGACTTTTGGCATTTCCGGAAGTGGAGTCCATGTGTTTGATCGAGCGTCGTAATGCTTTCTTTCAACTTTCTGGATGATATTACCCTGCTTGCCAAGGAATTTTTTAGGATTGAACAGATAACCTTCCAATCTGCAGAATGCTGCCAACTTAGTTTTGAATGTCTGGGCCGTGAACTTTTGCGGATTGTTCATGAAAACAAAATCCTTATATGCCTCATCCCGGGCAAAGAAGATATCAAGCTTACCACTTTCTTCAGAGAAATATGTTTTTGCCCAATCGTAGAACACAGGGCCCATTGCAGCCATTAAATTCCTTCGATTCACATTGCCCATTGCTGGAGTAATCTTTTCAGTAGAGCTCAGGTAAAAGCGCAGCGCATAAACAGCGGTGTTGTAAAAGTTATTCCAGTCTGCTTCATTAAATTCCGCAAAAAGCTGCTTGCCAAATTCAGTACTTGGATCACGGCTTTCTTTATAGTCGGTCGTTTCGCCCATATTGTGGTAGTAATCACTGAAAACGTTGTAGATCATACGGCGCTCAGTTGATGGTCCCAAATTCTTTGGCGTGTAGTTACTTGAAAACGAAAATTTACCTGACCTATCAAATGTGATCGTATAAGGCTTTTTCCCTTTCGGGTTGACCTTAGTGTCGCCGGTGATGTCAGGATAGAACACGTCAAGCTTCAGGTACTCGTGGGCATCATCAATAAATATGTATCGATGGTGTTCGGTGAGGCCGTCATATTTGTGTGGATCATCCGTAATTTTTGGGTTACGGCCATTAAGCATAAAGTGCTTGCGCAACAACGTTTTCATGGCCACGTCATATAATATGGATTTACCAGATCCTCCATGGCTCTGGCCATCTTCATTTACTTTGCCATCCATTGCAAAAATGAACCAGGGCTTTGACCGGTCTTTATACCGGTGCATCAAATAACCGATGGAAAAGAGTTTATTTACCAAATGGCGCTTTTGATCGATGATCTCATCCTCAGATAATAATTCGCCATCAATAGCGAATTTATTCCTGGCCAGGTATTCCTCCTGCTCAATACCGGTTAGTTTGGATTTTGGAAGAAGCTCCTCGAGTTCTTTGCGCCAGTGAGCACGGCTCGTTTGCACCAGGTATTTTAAGAAAAGGCAATCTTTGTTCTTGATTTCGATATCATATTCGCCAAGTTCATTCCTGGTGATCACAAACGGCTCCTCTTTTGGCGCCTGCCACCGATGGGGATAAACTTCGTCCTCCCAAACGAACCGTTTAACAGCACCCGGTTTATGCTCAATAATACCTACGGCCGTGACTTCGATAGTTTTATTTTTAAAGAATAAAAACTGTTTTCCCTTTTCGTTATCAATAAAATCGATATCAATCTCATCCAGGCTATTCAAGCTGCTATCGTTTAACTGAGCGGTCCTGTGCATTTCGTCGCGGAGATCAATATCCATGTGGCGACTGCGGAGGAAATCTTTTACAAACGCTTTTATTTTTATGGCCGAGGTGACACGAACAGTGTTTCCTTCAATTTGGATGTACTCAAAATCCGTTTCCTTATCGCCAACCGGCAGACGATAAAATCCATTTCTCTGAAGAAAGTTATAAGCATACTCGTTCCGGAATTTGTAATCATAGCCGGTAAAATCTCCGGACTTATTAAACTGGGCTTTCTTTTCCCAGAACCGGTAGGGCATAGCGCTATACTCAACCAGGAGTTTAAAATCTTTCTTTTTGTAATAATTAAAGTAATCGCGAACATCCTTGCACGGATTTCCACGCTTATCATGATGCTTTTGTAACTCCTGAGGCAATTCGATATCGTAGATATCCAAATACTGCATACAGAGTTTATGGCGTTGCCTAGCACCGGTTTCATCTAAATCACCCAGGTTATAAAACTTTTTTACTTTCTGGGCGATACGGTCGTACTGATGCTGCTGAAGAACCGCAGATTCACTGTTTAACCAAATAACACGATACCCGCATAAAGCAACATTAACGGCATCAGAACCACCGGTACATAAGATTACTTCCTCAAGCTTGTAATCATCATCCTTGCGTTTTTTCTTTTCACTGTCATCGCTTTTATCTTCCTGCTCAATCCTTTCACGGTGCTCGTCATAGGCAAGGTTCAGCTGCTGCAGCCCATGGATGAAATCCTTTGGCTTTTTGCCTGGGATATACATAAAACGCATTGCTTTATCAGGATGCAATGGCTGGTAAATCTTTTGAAAGCGGTCCGTTTCTTTCGATCCTTCATCTTTCGTTCCTTCATCGATTAAAAACATTGGGTATTTATCAGATGCGGAAAAGGTCATCACCTTTCTGTTTTTTATGATGGAATAGGAATTCATTGGATGAAAATGGTATTCCTTCAATTTGTCTGAGATGTGGCCATGGGCAAACTTTGCCTTTTTCTCATCTTCACTTTTCCAGTTAAAGCTTTCCCTGATCTTTGTGCTAACTATCGTTTCGATTTCGATATCATTAAATGAGCCACGGGTTTCGTACGACCAGGTACCGTCTGCCTCCGCTGATTCCGCGGGCCTTTCAGAATAAATAGCTTTAATGTCTGATTTAGATGGATCGGCTCCCTGAACATTATAGCGGCTGGCCAGTTCATTCCGGGCGGTGTTCCAATCGCAGGCATGTTCAATAACATAGCAATGTATGGCGTTACGGCTTTTGGCATCGTCGCCAAAATCTACTACAAGGTAGGTTCCATCAGGTAACCGGTTTAATTTTGCTGATGCTGTTTTTTCTTCTCTGGTTTTAAATTTTCGGTTAGGTTGATCTACACTTTTTGCGGCATCCGGATATAAGCTGAGTATGATATCCAGTCCGCCATTAGTGGCTTGTAAAATGTCTGCATCTTCAATGTAAGGCATGGTTTGTTTGTGTGTTTGGAGTGTTGAGAGTGTTTATTGTTCTTTTTCGCCTAAAAGAAAAGATGAATTGAAACCAAGAGCTTCGATCTCATCTTTCTCATCAGGGGTACTGGTAAGCTTTTTTGTTTTTGCAGTCATTTTGTTGCGATACCGATTTGATTGGATCAAAAGGTCCACTTCCCGTAGTTCTGCTGGAGAACACGCATCCAGGAAGTTTTCTACAGAAAAATCGAAGTCTGCAAGTCTGGTGATTTTAGGCATGGCAAATTATTTGGTTAGATGCTGTTTCACCTCATTTCTATAGGCTTCAGCTAAAATTGTAGCCAGACCATAGCGCAAGGCGATCAGCAATAAAATGATTAATGCTACTTGAGAGAAAAAGCTGATCCATCCCATGATTGGTCTGACATCTTCCGCGTTAAGATTTCGTTTCATAATATTTGGTCAATTTTTATGTGTGATAATAAGTCCCAGATTGTTTCATCTAATTTTGATTTTTCAAGCTGAAGCTGATCGTCGCTCAACATATATGTATTACTGATCATCCTTCTTATGCAACACGGACAACCACCAGACATGAGTCGAAACTTCTCAATTCTTTTTGCCTTTCGAAGTTTTATCGCCAACAGAATGTCAGAACGCTGTTGATCCATAAGAAGTAGGATTATCTCAATCATAATTTTATAAATACGTGCCTAACGTTTACCGGTGCTAAAAAGAAGTTCTGTAGAAGCTCGAGGTTAGCCTGAGCATAATTCGCGGCCTGAACAGGATTAACCTTCGAAAGCTTATCAATATTCATTTTTTCATTGGCCAACCAGTGGGCAAGTTTTTTAGTGGTTTCTTCATTCATAACAGTGCGGTTTATTTGAGGTATTAGCACCGGTGGACCAAATGTTCCTACCGGCGACTAATTAACGCTCTCACCACCCCAAGCCCGAACCTTGGTAGGTGTCGGGCCTTTGGGAAGGGGGTGGGTTTTTACCACTTACGCGCCATCAAACACGTTTCTTTAAAACCATCCGAATAACCAGTAATCGGATTCATTATATTTCTCTGGTTTATAAGCTGAATTGGGTACCTGATTTTTTAGCTCACCGAATAGCTTAATTAATTCGGGCGAAGGGTTTTTCGTGAAAAAGAATAGATTTTCCCATCCGTTATCAAATTTTCTATCAAAACCTAGAACCTGATCCATTGGCGGATTTTCTTTATCTGAATCAGGTAATTTCTGAAAATCTGTAGGCCATGAAGGGATCTGGAGATTTGGTAAAACCTCGGTTTTTATTTTATTAAAAACCTTATATGCTTTTTGTACTGAATCGAAGCTAAGAGCCATAATATTGAGTTGTTAAGTTAATACTTGAGCATTTAGACCTGGGGGAACTTTCGCTACAACCCCAGGAATCTAAATTAACGCTCTCAACGCCCTAAGCCCGAACCTATACAGGTGTCGGGCTGGACATTGCCGGGCTTTAATATTTTTAAAAATGGTTCGCCCCAGAACATTTCCGAACCATTTCCCCTGGCACCAGGCGTAGGCACTTCGGGAGGTAGCACTTGCTACCCAAGAACTCTACCCGCCTTTTAATTCACTTCCGATACAGAATGATAGGATCGGTTCTATTTTTTCTTTAAAGTTGTTGTGGAATCGAGATCCAACTTTGGGCATAACCTTTAAGAACTTTGGACACTGATATGCGATAATTTTCACCAGTTCATCAAAATGCTTAAGTCTACTCGAGTAAATAATTTCGTAAAGGTTCACAGCTACATCACCCATAGGATGGTTTTTAAGCGCTACTTTCCTTTGCTGTAGAAAACCGATTAAAGTTTTCGCAATAGTATTTCGGTTCTCAAAGAGCATTTGCTCTTTTACCGCCTTAAGAGGTGGCATAACCTTGTTTTTCTGTTCGGAACTTACCCGGAATCCGTTGTCGGTTTTGAAAACAGCATGCACATAGCCACTGTCTTGCATCTGTGATAAATGAGCGTTTACCATTTTTGCTTTTATTTAAGGGTTTATATTAAATTGATTTTCTTTGCGTAAAGGGCTAAATCGGCTTTTCTGTGACAACCGGTAAATTCCCTTAGATATTTATTATGAGTACGGACAGTTTTTTCGCTGATTTTGAGCTTAACAGCAATTTCTTTATCCAACATCCCTTTTCCAATGCATTTAAGGACCTGGAGGCGGCGATTTGTCAAGCCCGATGCCTGGGATGGGCTTAGGCATAAAATCCCATTCTGATCACATGATGAGCGCTGGCCGCATTGCACAACCTCTCTCTCCAGCTTTGATTTATTCGGGGTATAGTCCGCCACAAAATCAAGGTTAGCCTGGTTACATGAAAGCCATTTATTTCTACGGCTATCGATATCGCGGATATCCATTGTGTCCAGGGCTTTTTGGTGAGCAGGCTCAATAGAATTATCAATTACCTGCAACACCTCAATTGGAAACTCGGCATAAGGCACCCTTTGACCATCGAAAACTAGATGATTTTCGTGATCATGAGTAAAAAACTCGCCATTATTGCAAACTAAGCCAGCTATCATGCTTTCAGGTCTACTAGTTCGGTTTCAATTACATTGGCCTTCTGATCCTGTAAAGCCTTGTTTTCTTTCGCTACGAGAATAATTGCAACGAGTATTTCATCATTATCGAGTTTTCCCCTCATTACCATCCTGATCGCAGTAGCACTGTATGGAACTTTTTCCATCACCTTTGCCACCCAATCCCTCGGGAGGTTTTTCTTTACCAGGTTTAAATCGTGTTTCGCTATCATAGTACTTTTATAGTATTTACAGGCTGTTGTTTGACTGTTATCTTTGTGTCGTATTAGTGTTGCGTAAGTGTTGCATCACTGTTGTACAAAAGTGTAACATATTATACACTTATGCAACACTTAGTGTTGTATGAATGAAAAAATATATCGCTTTATTTTGTAACAAGTTGATAGACAGAGGAAAAATTTTAGAAAAAGTAGTGCAGGATATGGGGATATCTATTGCCGAAGTTGCACGTAAGACTAATTATGAGCGTACGACTGTGTATCGACACTTTTCTAAATCCGATTTAGATTATGCCATAATACTAAAATATGGTAAGGCTCTGAAATACGATTTTTCGGTGCAATTTCCAGAATTGCTCGATTTCACATCACAATATGATGCTCCGCTTTCAGATTATAAGGTTATTACTGTGGCCGATGCGTTGAAAGAACGTGACCATTGGAAAGATAAGTACGTCGCGCTACTTGAACGGCACAATGAACTACTATATCGTGAACTTGGAATGAAGAGCAAGTAAAATACAAATCAAATGTTTCTTTTTATTATGTACAAAACTGATAAGCATCTGGTTTCCAATAATTATGCTACACCCTTCCGGGGTACA